>JAEEGG010003761.1_pt1 | contig 37610 bp, 30 predicted proteins | sample 9134161 | NCBI WGS metagenome assembly JAEEGG01 (sample SAMN16246543, study PRJNA631951) | gut metagenome | biome: gut microbiome; feature: rumen; material: CR-attached | host: Bos | place: Iran: Karaj | collected 2018-10
GGGGCCAGCTTGGCCTCGCTCTTCAGCGTGAACACCTTGGGACCCGTCTCGGCAGGCTGGTCGGCGGGCTTGGCAGGCTCTTCAGCAGGAGCCGCTTTCTCGTTGGCGACAGCAGGTGCCGGTTTTTTCACGGTCTTTGTCTCGGTCTTGGGGGCCACTTCCTCTTTCTTTTCGGGTTCGGCAGGTTTAGAAACCTCCTTCACGGGAGTGTCGGCAGGCTTGGCGGCAGCTTCAATCTTGGCCTCGGGCTTTTTGGGCTCCTCGGGTTTCTTTTCTTCCTTCGCTGGACTCACGGCAGCAGTCTCAGGCTTGGGAGCTTCTTCTGAAACGACAGGCGACGGGGGTGTAGCCGGGCGCTTGTTAAGGCTGTCCAGGTCAATCTTTCCAAGTGGCTTGAACTGCTGGCGGGGCTCCGGCTTCAGGACTTCCTCTTCTTTCTTCTTCTGTTCTTTATCTTTCTTTTTCGGGAAAATCTTCTCGGCTTGCTTCTTGATGGCCTTGTCACCATTGAACTCGTTGACCAGCGCCTCGTATTGCTCGTCGCTGATCTTCGTGTTTGTGGTGATGTCATCCTTCACCTCGCCGAGGCGATTTTTCTTTTTCAGGAAATCAACTGCCGTTTGAAGTCCTATGTTCAGTTCTGATAGTACTTTATTTAATCTTACTCCCATTCTTGTTGCTGTTGGGTGTTAGTTGTTGGTTGTTGGTTTTGTGTTATGGCATTGGATGTTCCGAACATGGGGGATTGATGAATAGCCACACCCTTTAGGCTATCATCCAACACCCATCACCCAGCACCTTGACGTTTATTCGAACTCGGCCCGCAGGATGTTCAGCACCTCGTCGACGGTCTCCTCCTCGAGGTCGGCCTTCTCGATGAGCATCTCGCGCGGAGCGTTGAGCACAGCCTTGGCCGTGTCGAGACCGATGGCCTTGATGGAGTCGATGATCCACTGGTCGATCTCGTCAGAGAACTCGTCCAGATAGATGTCCTCGTCCTCGGTTCCCTCGCTGACAACGCGGAACACGTCGATGGTGTGCTCTGTCAGCATAGAAGCCAGCTTGATGTTCATACCGCCCTTACCGATAGCCAGGCTCACCTCCTCAGGCTGCAGGTAGACCTCGGCCTTGTGGTTCTCCTCGTCGAGCGTGATGCTGCTGACCTTGGCCGGCGACAGCGCACGCTGGATGAAGAGCTGGGTGTTGCTGGTGTAGTTGATGACGTCGATGTTCTCGCCGCCAAGCTCGCGGACGATGCCGTGGACGCGGCTGCCCTTCACGCCGACGCAGGCGCCCACCGGGTCGATGCGCTCGTCGTAGCTCTCGACGGCAATCTTAGCACGCTCGCCCGGCATGCGGGCCACGCGCTTGATGGTGATCAGACCGTCGTTGATCTCGGGAACCTCAGCCTCCAACAGGCGCTCCAGGAATACTGGGCTGGTGCGTGAGAGGATGATACGCGGGTTGTTGTTCTCGTTCTGCACCTCCTTGACGATGGCGCGCACGGTCTCGCCCTTGTGGTAGTTGTCGGCGGGAATCTGCTCCGACTTCGGCAGGTGCAGCTCGTTGCCCTCGTCGTCCATCAGCAGCACTTCGCGCTTCCACATCTGGTAGACCTCGCCGCTGACGACGGTGTTCACCTTGTCCTTGTACTTCTGGTACAGCGAGTCGTGCTCAAGCTCCAGAATCTTCGAGGCCAGCGTCTGGCGCAGGTTCAGGATGGCGCGGCGGCCGAACTTCTGGAAGTCCACCTCCTCAGAAACCTCTTCGCCCACCTCGTAGTCGGGCTCAATCTTCTGGGCCTCGCTCAGGGCTATTTCCTTGTTCTCGTCCTTGACCTCACCGTCCTCCACCACAATGCGGTTGCGGTGGATTTCGAAGTCGCCCTTGTCGGGGTTTACGATCACGTCGAAGTTCTCGTCCGACCCGAACATCTTGGCGATGACGTTGCGGAAGCTTTCCTCGAGCACGCTGACCAGTGTGGTGCGGTCGATGTTCTTCGTCTCTTTAAATTCCTGAAAGGTCTCAATCATCGATGGACCTTTCGCATCTTTCTTTGTTGCCATTTATTATTGTTTTTTATTTGAATGCTAACAGGTATTTCACCGACTTCACCTCATCCATGGAAAAGGTCTTGTCGGTGTCGACAATAACAGGGCGCTTCTTGCCCTCAACGGTCTGCTTCTCCTGGACAGTGATGGTAAAGTTGCGGTCTTCGACAGCCTTGAGAATGCCTTTCTGCTTCTGGCCGTCCAGCTGCAGCACCTCCACCTCGTCGCCGATGTGGTTCTTGTACTGCTGCTCTACCTTGAAGGGCTGGCCGAGACCCGCTGAGCCCACTTCCAGCTCATAGTCGCCGAGTTCGTCGCCCAGCTTTTCCTGCAGGAACCGGCTCAGTTCGGCGCAGTCTTCAATCCAGACGCCGTCTGCATGGTCGATTTCGATCACGATACGGTCGTCGGCACCGAAAATAATGTCTACCAGGAAGTAGTCGTTGCCTTGCAGCCACTCTTCCACAAATGTCGTTACAACTTCTTTGTTAATCATCTAATCACGTTAATTATAATGCAAATGAGAGACCCTTCCGGGCCTCTCATTCCACTGAACGGGTGCAAAGGTACGAAGATTTTCTTAAACCGCCAAACTTTTGCGCTGTTTTTTTAGGCGATGGCGTCGAATACGGTCATCGGTGACTTCTTTTTGAGTGCGACGGGAGCCGACGCCTTCTTGGGAAGCTGGATGGCTGATGTCGTCGCCTTGGCTTTCTTGGGCGTCAGCAGCCTGCGGTATTCGTCGGGCGACTGCAGCAGGCGGATGGCCTCCTTCAGCTGCTTGTCGTGCTGCAGGCCGGCCTCAATGCTGCCTGCCTGATAGTAGTAGGCGGCAATGATGTCGAGCTCAAGCATCTGGCGCAGAATGTCCTCGTGCTTGTCGATGTCGGTGGCCACGTCGTGCTTCAGCTTGCTCTCCAACAGGTCGAAGGCTTCCTTGGCCTGCTCGTAGTAGCCCTCAGCCTTGGCCGTGCTGACAAGCTCCTTCAGCTGCTTCTGGCTCACGGGGTCGTAGGTGAAGCCGCTTTTGACGACGCACTGCTTGAAGTCGTTGAAGTCGGTATCCGAGAGGTGGAACTCCCGTGGCGGCGCTATCGTAGGATGTTTACTAATATAGTCGACCACCCAGTCGAACATCACCTCGGTGGAGTCCTGGCCCGAGGCCGAGAGATAGTAGGCAATGTTGGGGATGGTGTCGTTGCGCACCTCGACATCGGGCTTGATACCGCCGCCGTCGCGCACCTCACGACCGGCACGTGTGTAGAACACATGTGTCAGTGAGTCGGCTACACGTTCGCGGTAGCCGCCTGTTCCGTCGCGGCGGTAGTTAATGGCTTGGATACAGCGCCCGCTGGGTATGTAGTACTTTGAGGTGGTCACCTTCAGGTTGGTGTTGTAAGGCATGTCGAACGGCACTTGCACCAGTCCCTTCCCGTATGTACGCGTACCTAATATTATTCCACGGTCAAGGTCCTGCAGGGCGCCGCTGGTAATCTCGCTGGCCGAGGCCGTCTCGCCATTGACCAGCACCACCAGCGGAATCACCGTGTCGACTGGTTCCAGCCGGGTCTTGTAGGCGTGGTTGGCCTGACTGATCTTGCCACGGTTCTCGACGATGGGCTGGTCCTTGCCCACCCAGAGGTTCACTATGTCGACAGCCTCCATCTCGGAGCCGCCGCCGTTGCTGCGCAGGTCGAAGACGAGCGACGTGGCGCCCTGCTTCTTCAGGTCGACGAAGGCACGGCGCACCTCCTTGGCACAGCCCTCTGTAAACTGGTTCAGGTTGATATAGCCGACGCCGCCCTCCAGCAGGCCGTAGTAGGGCAGCTCCGGCAGTTTGATGGCGCGGCGCGTCAGTTTGAAGTTCATCTTCTTACCCGTCGTCGGGCGCAGGACCTTCACCACGAAGTTGGTGCCGGCATCGCCGCGCAGATGACTGCTGACGTAGCTCACGTCCTTGTCGGTCACCAGCGAGTCGTCGATGCTCAGTATGATGTCGCCTTTTTTCAGCCCTACCTCAGCGGCCGGCATGTTCTCGTAAGGCTCGTCGACCACCACCCGCTTCAGCTTCTGATGGTAGCGTATGAGGGCACCTATGCCGGCATACTTGCCCGTGAGCATCATCTTCAGGTTCTTGCCCTCGCTCTCGGAGTAGTATTCGGTGTAGGGGTCCAGCGAACGGAGCATGGCCTTGATGCCCGTCCCGATTACCTCGCCGGGGTTCAGGGTGTCAACGTATGTCAAGTCCAGATTCTTGTAGAGCTGGTTGAAGATGTCTAAGTTCTTGGCTACTTCGAGGTTATGGTTCTTCTGTGCACTGCCTGTCAGCGCGAGCAGCAGCAGGAACAGGGGAGCGAAATATCTTTTCATCATCACGGTCTTATTAGTCTATGAAGGACTGCAAAGTTACGCATTATTGCAAGAATAAAAGAATAAAAGCGGGAATATTTTTCGTTTTTTATGTTTTTTGTGCTATCTTTGCACGCGAAACCAATAAAAACAATGCGATGAAGACTTTTAAGCAACTACTGATGATTGTCATGACCTCAATTGCAATGACTGCTACGGCCCAGCAGGGCAAAACCCTCAACCTCTGGCCCGACGGGGCGCCCAACACCAATGGGAACCTGACCGACACGGCGCGGGTAAGCATCTTCCTGCCCAATGCGAAGAAAGCGACGGGGCGCGCCGTCGTCATCTGCCCTGGCGGCGGCTATACCCACCTCGCCATGCAGCATGAGGGTACCGACTGGGCACCGTTCTTCAACCGTCAGGGCATTGCTGTCGTCGTGCTGAAATACCGTATGCCCCGCGGCAACTACGAAGTGCCCGTCAGCGATGCCGAGGAGGCCATCAGGCTGGTGCGCCGTAATGCCAAGGAGTGGAACATCGACCCCCAGCAGGTTGGCATCATGGGAAGTTCGGCCGGTGGGCACCTGGCCTCAACCGTCGCAACGCAGTCAAAGGGCGATGCCGCTCCCAACTTCCAGATTCTGTTTTATCCCGTCATTACGATGGATCCCACCTACACCCACATGGGGTCGCACGACAACCTCTTGGGCAAAAGTCCCAAGAAGAAGCTGGAGCGGCAGTACAGCAGTGAGCTGCAAGTGACACGTGCCACGCCCCGGGCCTTTATCGCCCTGAGCGACGATGACGGAGCCGTGCAGCCTGCCAACGGCGTGAACTATTATCTGGAGTGTTGCCGCCACGACGTGCCAGCCTCGCTGCACGTCTATCCCACCGGTGGCCACGGATGGGGCTACCGCGAGTCGTTCGTGTACCATATTGAGATGGTGCTCGAACTGAAAGCCTGGCTGCAGACGTTCTAAAGCAGGGCCTTGATTTCTGCGTCTAAATCCTTCATCTGGCTTGACCGTTTCACAAGGTTGTTCTGGCGGTCGATGAGGAAGAATTCGGGCAGTGACGGAACATTATACGACACGAGGAGCGGCGAGTTCAGACCCTCGGCGTCGCGTACGCTAATCCAAGGCAGTGCATCAGTCATCTGCTTCCAGAAGTGCTCATCCTCGTCAAGCGACACCTGGAAGATTTCCAGTCCCTGAGCGTGGTATTTGTTATAGTACTCACGGAGCGAGAGGATACGCTTCGGCGAGTCGGCCAGTCCGAAGATGTGGAAGTCGAGCAGCACGACCTTGCCTTTTTGGTCGGTCAGACGTTGTATGCGGCCGTGGTTATCGGTCAGCTGAACCTCTATCACGCCCGACTCTACAATCTTGCTTTGGTCGATGGCCTGAGCCTGTCGTCGTGACTCCATAATACGCACATTCTTCATGCCTTCGATGGCAATGTTGTGCAGGTTTTCGCCACGCTCGGCACCGGGGTGGAACGTGTCCCAGCTGGTTGCCACGGCGGCAAACACCTTGATGTCGTCGGCATTGTTCTTGGGGTCGAAGATGAGCCACGGTCCTAACGTCTGGAACAGGGCGAAGTAGGAGTAGCTCTGGTAGGGTTCTTTAAAGATATAGTCGCGCTTCACTTCCTCCTTGTATGTGTTCAGCATGCGCTGCAGCGAGTCGCGAAGTTCGTCGTTCGACAGGGTGCCGCCGCCTTCGAGAGCGATGACGCGCTCCTGCAGGTCAATCTGCTTCAGGGCCAGCTCCTTGATTTTCTGGTTGTTCTCCGAGCCTCTGACCTCGTAGACGGTGCTCATCTGCGGATAGCGCGCCTTGAAGGTGACAGTCTCGGTCGAGTCGATGGCTACATTGACAATCTGGTCGCCGATGCGCAGACGGTAGAAATCTGGTGCCTCGGGAGCCTCGCCGCTGAACTCAAACCGCCCGTCGTCGGTGAGCGTCGTCTGGCCAGCCTCCTCAATGCCGTTCAGTCCGACGTGCTCGAAGTACAGTACGGAGTCCTTGGCGCCGGCCACTTCGCCCTCAACGTGGAACTTGTTGCTGTCGCAGGCAGCCATCATTGCCGCTGCGACGCCTATCATCAGTATCTTTGTGGTCTTCATCTTTGTGCTTCGTCTTGATTGCTGTTCGGGGGTCCGCCTCTCTATGCCTGTCAGCGCAGTTCCAGAATAAAGCGGGTACCCTTGCTGTATTCAGGGTCAACTGTCAGGTCGCCCTTCATCTTCAGTGCCATCTGCTTGCAGATAGGCAGACCGAGACCGTCACCCTTGGCGAGGTCGTGGACTTTAAGGAACGGCTTGAAGATGTCCTCGCGCTGATCCTCGGGAATGCCGCTGCCCGTGTCGGTCACCATGATCTGGTTTGTGTGGGGGCCGCGCTTCTTGAACGTCAACTTGATGGTTCCACCTTCGGGAGTAAACTCGGCGGCGTTGCCGAGCAGGTGGCTGACGATGTGGGTCACGTATTCCTTGTTTAATTTGACGCTCATCTTCGGTGCGTCCACCGTCAGCGTGACTCCTTTCTTCACTTTTCCGCGAATCTGGCCGATGAGTTCCTCGCAGAACGGCTGAATCTGCGTATCCTCCTTCTCCACGGCGTCGTCGGCGGTATTTTCAATCTCCGACAGTGTCTGGATATGGTCGGTGAACTGTTGCAGGGCACGAACTTCAGGCAGGTGGTTGTCAAGCTTCTGCAGTGTAGGAGCCATCTGTGTAGAGATGTTGCTGATGAACTTTGCCTTCAAGGCATTGCTTTCGTTGGCCAGTTGGATGACGTTCTTCTGCTTGCGGCTCAAGACGATATAGCGCAACAGCACAACGGCACCGATGGCCAGTGCAGCAGCCAGTGCCAAGGCCAGGATGCCAAGTCCGATGATGGTGGCCCAGCGCGTCGAGAGCGAGCTGTCCTTGTCGGCGATGGTAGCCTGCTGAGTGGCTATTTGCTCCTTCAGCGCCCCAATCTCGTCGGCCACCTTCTGGGCGTTTGCCGAGTCTTTCCAGGCGATGTAGTTGCTGTACGACTGCGCCACCATGTTGGCATTGCCCGACTTACGGCCGTTTTCTATCAGTGTCTTGTAGACCTCGTCCACCTTGCCATACTCCTTCTGCTTGGTCAGCTTGTCAGCCATCTGCTTGAACACGGCGTTGCCCTGTGCGGTCAGCCCGAAGGTGTAATAGTAGATGGCCTTGTTGTAAAGCAGGTCGTCCTTGATGTGCTCGTCGCCCGACTGGTTGGCAAAGGCTTCGAGGCGTCCCAGCTGCTCCAGGGCACTGGGACTGCGGCGCATCTTGATATACATCTGCATGCGCTCCTTGGTGGTCAGGTAGTGGAGGGCGGCCTTGCCGGCGGCATCGAGCTTGCTGGCCACGATGGTCTGGTCGGCGCGGCGCAGCAGGTCGAAGGCTTCCTGGTAGAAGTTCTCCTTGTAATAGAGAGCCGTGGCCTTGACGGCACACTCCACGCCGGGTTTCACCTGCCCCTTGTTGGCATAGTCGTTGAAGGCATGGATGAACGTCGAGCGAGCCTTGGCAATCTCTTTGTTCTGGTCAATGGCTTCTGCTTTCTGGTGAAGTTCGCTTTTCTGCGTTTCCTGTGCCCTGACGAGAGGTGTTGACAGGAGCAGGCATGCGAGTAATATGAATGCTTTTCTACTCATAATGTTATTTGTTACTGTTGTCTTTCTCAATTAATACGACGGCGTAGGCCGAGATGCCCTCCTCGCGACCGGTGAAGCCAAGGCGTTCGGTGGTGGTTGCCTTGATGCTGACGTTGTCGGGGTCGGTGCCGATGATGCCGGCCAGACACTGCTGCATCTGCGGGATGTGTGGGTTCATCTTCGGCCGCTCGGCGCAGATGGTGGCGTCGAGGTTGACGAAGCGGTAGCCTTTCTGGGCTATCAGTTCGATGGTCTTCTCTAAGATAATCTTGCTGTCCATGCCGTCGGTCTCGGCGGCCGTGTCGGGGAAGTGGTAACCGATGTCGCGCATATTGGCAGCACCGAGCAGTGCGTCGCAGATGGCGTGTATCAGCACGTCGGCGTCGCTGTGGCCGAGCAAGCCCAGCCTGTGCTCAATCTTGATGCCGCCTATCCACAGTTCCCGGTCGGGAACCAGCTGGTGGACGTCGTAGCCCATTCCTACTCTTATCATTTGAACAAGTCTTTAAGTCCGTCCATGTCGAAGGCGAGGGTGAAGCGGAGCGTCTGGTCGAGGGGGTTTGAGCGGGCGGTCGAGATGACGTAGCCTACGTCGAGCGAGAAGACGCTCATGCGGAAGCCGCCACCGACGGTGAAGTACTTCAGGTTACCCTTCGACTCGGCCTGGTGGTGGTAGCCGGCGCGGATAGAGAACTGGTCATGGTAGACGTACTCGGCACCCACCGACCATTGTATCTCGTCCATCTCCTCCTTGAAGCCGCCGGGGGCGTCGCTGAAGCTCTGGAACATACCCTTGATACTTCCCACGTCGCTGTAGTCGCGGCGCACGCGGTCCTGATATTCAGAGTTGCTCTCGCCCTCCTCCTGACGGGGCACGGTGGGCACGAGCAGCTTGTTGGCATCGGCTGAGAACGAGAAGCGGTTGTACTCGTCGACCGGCACCATCAGCGAGGCGCCGAGACGCAGGTTGGCGGGAATAAACTGGCTCTCCTCGTCGCCGTAGTAGCTGATTTTCGAGCCTATGTTACGGATGTTCATACCCAGTCCCAGCTGGCACTCACGGCTGCCGAGCATCAAGTAGTTGTTATAGTACATGGCCAGGTCGGCGGCGAAGGCCGAGGCAGGCTTGGAGTCCTCGCTATAGTCGAAGCGCAGGTCGCTGTAGATCCAGCGGATGGCGGCAGCCAGCGAGAAGCTCTCGCTGAGCATCAGCGAGTAGGCGGCGTCGAGCGACATCTCGTAGGGCCGCACGGTCATGTCGCTGTTCTCGTAGTCGGTATAGACCTCGCCGAGCGAGAAGTAGCGCAGCGAGCCCGAGATGGCCGAGTAGTCGCCGATGCGGTAGTAGCCGGCGACGTAGGCCAGGTCGATGTCGTTGACCAGCTGGCGGAGCCACGGGGTGTAGTTCAGTGCCACGCCGGCGCGGCTGATGCAGAAGGGGTACTTGGCGGGATTCCAGTACTGTGAGTTGACGTCGGGGTCGGTTGCCACGCCGACGTCGCCCATGCCGGCACCGCGTGCATCGGGTGCAATGGTCTCACTGATGACGGCGTGCTCCACGGGGTTGAAGGTGGTGAGCTTGTCGTCGTCGGGGGCGGCAGCGGCACCGCCGCAGCACAGCAAACAGGCGGTGGCTAATATGAGTTTTCTTGTTTTCATCTCCTTAATAACGCGGTTATCCTGCTATTTATTGCCTAATATGATGAGTTTCTTCGCTTTCGAGGCTTGCGAGCTGCCCTCCGAGGAGAGGCGCACGCGGTAGAGGTAGACGCCCGTGGAGAGCCGGTGGCCGCCCGTTGTGGTCAGGTCCCACGTGACGGTGTTGGCTCCGTCGGGAGAACCGCCGGACGCTGTCTCCGTGTGGTGCCAGAGCTGGCGGCCGGAGGTGTCGAAGACGTCAATCTCGATGTCGACCTGCGAGCCCGTGCGGTCGTGGGTGACGATGAAGGTGGTCTCGGTCTTGGCAGGGTTCTTGGTGCAGTCGATGCTGAAGATGGAGGGCTCCAGCCCCTTGACGACGTTGAACTCCAGCTCAGCCGTCGACGAGTTGTTCATTACGTCCCAGGCTCGGAACAGCAGCTTGTGCCGGCCTACGGGGAGCTGTGGCAGGCTGTAGTTAAGCGAGCCGCTGCGGTAGTCGCCGAAGTCGTACTGGAAGTAGTCGTTCAGCACGTAAGTGGTGGTCATAGCGCCGTCGACAATCAGCTCCAGATCGTGACCGATGCCGCCGCCCGATACGTTGATGCCGTCTTTGTCGTAGAGCTCGGCGTGGAACAGCGGGGTGGCGTTGACATCGCCGCCGCTGACGAACGAGGTGGTGTTGAGGTAGCAGTAGATGTTGGGGCCGATGCCGTCGGTGGCAGTGGCATCGCCACTGCACAGCGAACAGTTGGTACTGTAGCCGCTGGCCTCCTGCTGCTTGTCGGCAGAGACGGCGTAGAGGGTGATGAGGCCGGTGCCCTCGTTGTAGCTGATGTCCTTGGGCAGGGCGAACCTGACCTTGAAGCGGCCTTGGCGCACGCTGTCGGTGCCCTGATAGAGTGTGTTGGGACGGTCCTTGAACGTGAGGGGAGAGTCAGCCGCCGAGGCGTCGTTCAGGCGGCAGGTCACCTCCTGTTCAACGTCCTTCACGGTGAGCGTCACCACGCCGTCGAAGGCCGGTGCGCCGACGATGTGTCCCGCGATGCTGACCGTCTGGCCGACCTTCAGCTGCACGGGCTCGCCGTTGGCCGGCTCGCCGTTGATGCTGTCGACCACCATCTGCAGGGTGGGGGCGGCCAGCGTGAGGGCCGGGTCGCCGAGCAGGGTGAACTGTAGCTTGTTGGCCGTATGGTCCATGCCGATGTCGTTGCCCTGACTCGACGGCGTCATCAGCAGGTTCTTGGCCAGTCGGGCGGCCTCGCCGATGGTGTAGCGGCGGCCCTCGGCATCGCGGCCCAGCACGTAGCGGGTATAGGCGCGGTTCATATAGCCGTTATACTGGGCATAGACGGTGCGCGTGGTACCGTAGAAGGCGACAGCGCCGCCCTGCTTGTTGAGCATACAGGTCTCGCCGATGTTCTCCTCCTGACCGTCGAAGGGCATGATGTCGCACGAGGCCGTCAGCCACAAGGGCAGGCGCAGCGACGTAGCCGCCTCGAAGTCCGACAGGTGGAGCACCTGCTCGTGCGACAGGGTGTAGGCAGCCCCGTGGCCGCTGTAGTTCATCAGCAGCGCGCCCTGCTGCATCTGCTGGCGTATGAGCTTGGTGACGTCGGGATAGCTGAAGCCCGTCGACGACGACTGCCGCTCGTAGGCGTCCCAGTAGATTTTCTTGACGCTGAAGGCCGGGTGCTGTTCGCCGATGAGTGTTGCCACCGACTCGGCATCCTTCATGTGTCGGTTCGAGTCGCCGTCGTCGCCCATGAAGCAGAGCGTGTTCTGCCAGGCACCGGCGTTCTCGTTCTGCATATAGCCGATGGTCTTGTCGACCATAATCTTTGCTTCAGCCTCCGTGCGTGCCGACAGTCGGCCCACGGCGATGTCAGACTTGTCGCTGACCAGCATCGAGCCGCCCTCGCCGTCGTCCATCAGGCAGAAGTAGTCATCGCTGACGTAGCAGTCGGTCTCGCTGAACGAGTTCTCGCTCTCGTAGCAGAGCAGGAAGTCATCGGGCGACGAGTTCTTCCAGACGGCGGTCTTCATGCGGTTGTCCCAGGCACCGTCGCCGAAGAGCAGCAGGTAGCGCGGCATGTCGGCGTCGGTCTCTGCGCGGTCGTAGAGCATCCTCAGGTAGCGGCGGTAGGCGTTGGCGTCGGGTGTGCCGCTCGAGAACTCATTGAACAGTTCGTCGGCAGGCACGATGCGCACCCGCAGCGAGTCCTTCTGTTCGTGGTATGCCTTCAGCCGCTGGGCCTGCCCCAGGAGCTTTTGCGTCGTGGGGATGATGATGACCATGTCGACCGCCGTGTCGGCGTGGTGGTTCTGGTTGGTGATGTTGTAGACGTACTGCGGCACGGGGATGCTGGCCGTTGCCAGGTCGGGCCACGCCTGCGGGGTGTCGTAGCAGAGCGACATGTAGTCGAGGCGCAGGTTGGAACCACCGGTCTGGCGGATGGTGACGGTATTGTCGGCCGACAGCGCGTCTTCAACGGTAAAAGTCTTCGTGGTGACGGCCGCCTTGCTGTAGCGGTCGGGCGACGTATTGACGATAACCGTTCCCACCTCCTTGCCGTTCACCAGCACGCTGGCGGTAAAGGGACCGTCGTGGGAGAGCACCACCGTGAGCTTGCCCTTCGAACCTTCGGGGGCGGCAAGCTGGTACGTGCGCTGCACGCCGGTGCCGAAGAGGCGGCTGTCGTACAGGTTGCGCCCGCCGTGGTACCAGGCGTAGTCGTCGACCTCGCTGAGCGAGTGATAGTCATTGGGGGTGGGGTAGTGGTCGGCCTTGAACTGCTCCTCGCTGACGGTCAGCGCCGTCGAGTCGTTCTCGGTCAGGAAGTAGTAACCGTAGTCGCTGTAGGGGTTGCGGTTACGGGTGGTGGCGGTGTTGCTGCTCCAGCCCACGGGCCCGACAGCATAGAAGAGCCGCCGTCCGCCGACGGTGCACGTCGCCACCTCCTTCAGGTCGTCGGTCTCGCTGATGTAGTCGGCGGTCAGCCGCTCGGGCTGCAGGGCTCCGCCGTAGCCATAGATTTTCACCTTATTTATATCAGAAAACCCCGCGCTACGCACCAGATCGCTGGTAAGCTGGTAGACGCCCGACTCCGGCACGCGGATTTTGGCCCAGCGCCCGGTAGCAAGTACAGAAAGACCCACCCCCGGCCCCTCCCTGTAGGGAGGGGAGTAATTAGCTGTGCCCCGCGCCGCCGCCGCAGAAGGAGTATCTACTCCCCTCCCTACAGGGAGGGGCCGGGGGTGGGTCTGCTGGGTCTTTATCATAAAGCTCACCAACTTCTGATACTTCCCTTCGCGAAAAACGATGGGCGTGAAGGCCACATAGAGCGTGCCCCGCTTGCGCGACACGCCGATGTACTGCTGAATCTCGGGCATCGGGAGCAGTTTGCGGTCGGTAATCTTGTGTAACCGCGCCACGTCGGTCTCCGACATATCGATGAACTCCGGGTATTCTATCGTAACCGTGTAGGTGGAGTCGGCATAGCCGGCACCCAACTCACGGGTATATGTGAACAGCGGCAGCACCGAGTCGATCCTGACCTCCGAGGCGGTCAGGTTGAAGAACTCCTGAGCCGACGCGCACAGGCCCGTCAGCAGCAGAAGCACACTCAGTGTATATCGTCTTACGTTCATTTACAGTTCAGTTCCAAAACCTTTCGCTCCTCGAGCCAGCCCTCCAAGCGGTCGCCGATGCTGACCGGGCCAACGCCGGCGGGGGTTCCCGTGTAGAGCAGGTCGCCCGTCTTCAGCGTGAAGAACCGCGAGATGTAGGCGATGATCTGGTCTACGGTGTAGAACATGTCGCCGGTACACCCCTGCTGCACCGTCTCGCCGTTCTTCTCCAAGCGGAAGTGCAGGGCCTGCACGGCGGGCAACTGCGACAGTTCGACCCATTCGCCGATGACCGCCGAGCCGTCGAACCCCTTGCAGATGGTCCACGGCTGTCCGGCGTGACTGGCTCGCCGCTGCATGTCGCGGGCGGTGAGGTCGAGTCCCACGGTGACGGCATCGTAGTAGCGGTGGGCAAACCGCTCGGCGATGTTCTTGCCCAACCGGCAGATGCGCACCACCACCTCGGCCTCGTAGTCAATCCGTCCCATGTCGTCGGGCACGAAGAACGGCTTGCCGGGCTTCAGCAGTGCTGAGTCGGCCTTGGTGAAGATGACCGGCTCCTCTGGTTTTAATAACGTATCATGCAGCTCTTTATTGTGTGCCGCATAGTTCATTCCTATTGCAAAAATCTTCATAGCGTCTTTTTCCCGTTTACAATCAGGACGCTGCGGCGGGCCGGACTGTCCATACGGCGCCCCTGCAGGTCGTAGATATCACTTTTCACTTCTCCACTTTTCACTTCTCCACTTTTCACTTCTTCAAAGCCCGTGGGGTCGGCGTAGTCGATGCTGGCGAGCTCGGCGCCATAGTCTACATTAGTAATATGTACGCGGAAGACGAAGCGGGCAGTGGCCACCTTGCCGTCGGCCTGCTTGTAGCGCAGGGCCTGACCGACGGTGTATTCCGCACCTTGCTTCACCTTGCCGGGGTACTGGCCGATGCTGAAGGTCATCGACGACGTGTTCAGTTCGCTGTAGATGTATCCGTTCTGGTAGCTGCTCACGGCTCCGTTGGCCCCAAACCAGTGGCCGTAGCCGTTGGCCGTCGAGCCGCTGCTCACCGTGGCGAGCGTCTTGGGGTTCAGCGGGTAGAACATCATCTTGCCGACGGCGGGACCGGCAGCATTGTAGGCGACCATCTTCCCGGCAATGTCGGCTGTGGGCAGCTGGAAGGCGGTGCCCAACTGCGCCAACGCCCGTCCGCTGACGGTGACGGGCACTGCGTCGTAGCTGTTCAGCTGGGGCAGATAGACGTCGTAGGTCAGCGTGACGTCGCTCACCTCGCGGCCGTCAATCGTGGGACTGACGTAGACCGTGGCCCTTGGCGCGAGGTCGGTGCCTTCTATCTGGAAGCGATAGGACCACATCTCGGCGTTGTCGGCCTTGTCGGTCCACTTGTGCTGCACGTAACGCTTGGGGGCAGGCACGACGATGAGCCACAGGCGGTCGGTGCCCTCGGGAATGGTTGCCGTGATGTCGGCAGTCGCCTCGGCGGTGCCCGTGCAATAGACGGAGTCGGCGTTCAGGTAGCGGCGCGTGCCGTCCTTCATCAGTGCGACGTAGCCAAGGCGGAAGCCGCGGTTGGCGCGGTTGGTGTTATTGACGTAGGTGGTGCGGTTGGTCTTGCTCCACTGTGTCTCGCCGTTCAGCATCTCGGCGGGGTCGCCGGCGGCCAGTTTGCAGTTTAAGGTGTTGAGGGCGGTAAAGCGGGTGGTGACGTCGGTGCCAGCCTCAGGCACTTTCAGCGGGATGACGTTGAAGCCAGAGGACTGCGGCGCCGAAGCCAACGCCACCTGATAAGAGCCCACCCTCGGCCCCTCCCCAAGGGAGGGGAGCAGCACGCAGCGGTAGTCGAAGTCGCCGATGTGCGCATCGCGGTAGGGCTTGCAGGCGTTCAGGTCCCATGTGGCCAGACGGGCGGCGTAGTCGTAGTAGAGGCGGAAGAGCCCCGTGGCGTCGAGTTTCTTCAGCTTCATCAGCGCCTGGTTGAAGTCGGTGGCGTTGCCCTGGCTCTGGCCCGTCATGGGCTGCCGCCACACCTGGGCCACCGTGGTTATGTCGTCGTAATACTGGCACAGATAGTAGTGCAGCCAGTACGACTGGTAGCGGTGCCACTCGTGACTGTAGGCGTAGTTATGGCTCTTGCGGAACACGCCGATGCTCTGGTCGAACATCAGCTCCGGGTACGACTGGTTGGCCTGCCACTGTGCCGTCTGCTCCCAGATGGTCTGTCCGTTGCCGCACTGCAGGTGGAAGCCGGTGTTGATGGTCGACGATGAGTTGTGGTTGTTGCCCGAGGCGTCGGCGTAGCACATATAGTGGAACGAATGCCCCACCTCGTGAGCCACCGAGTGGCCGACGGGCTTGCAGGCCGACGGACCGAGCCAGAGGGCACTCACCTCGTAGTCGTAGCCGCCGCCGTAGCACACCCACTCCGTCGTGTGGTTCAGCAGCACCATCACCTTATAGCGCCTGAGGTTGGTCTTCGCGGGGTCCACAAAGCCCAGCTTGTTGATTTCCAGGTCGTAGAAGGCCTCGCACTTCTTGAGCAGGTCCTGCTCGTCGACGCGGTAGGCCGTCGGCGACTTCGAAGGCAGCACGGAGCCGTAGCCCTTGTCCCAGAACACGATGACGTTGTCCGACTCCACCGAGCGCGTCTTCGACCATGTGTAGCGGTTGTCGGGGTCGCTCTCGGCATAGAGCAGCGAGTCCGACGGCCACGGGTGGCGCCACTCGTCGGGTATGTACACCGTCTTCTGCGCCATTGCGCAGACGGCAAGCAGCCAGAAGCCAACAGTCAAAATCCTTTTCATCTCGTTATTAGTTATCATTCCTTTTTCGCCTGCAAAGTTACACAATAATGCTGACGTGTCAAAGTTTTTTTTGATTTTCTTGCTTCGCCTGAAGAAAGTAGACCGCGGGACAAACAAAAGGCGCCGGGTTTTGCCCAAAACCCGCCGCCTTTTTCTCATAAACCCCCGCCTTTTGGATGAAACCCGGCGCCTTTTTCTCATAAACCCCCGCCTTTTGGATGAAACCCGCCGCCTTTCCCATTACCTGTCGCCCAGCGACATCAATGAGGAGTTCACCGCAAAACCCCTCAATCACTATATAATTGTCATTAGCAGGAAACATCCTGCACTTCCTACACTTCCTGCACCTGTTGAACTATTTTAGGTGTAGGAAGTGTAGGGAGTGCAGGATAAAAAGTGCGAATAACAACTATAATAGCAAAAATACCCGGATTAATCGGCAATAAGCTCACAATCGGTGCTTCAGAGCTGAGAACCGATACCTGAACCGACACCTAAACCGACACCGAGCCGAAAGGCATCAACATAAAATAGTTGCGGATTTCCTCAGGACAAAAGACTACAGGGCTATAGCAGATTACGTCCTTTCCACCCAGTTTACGCACTTCACGCCAGGCATCAGGCTGAAGTCTTTCACGTTGTCAGTAACGACAGTCAGGCCGTAATGAAGGGCAGTGGCTCCTATCAGCATGTCGAACTGTCCAATCTTTTGGACAATGTCTTTCTTGATTTTCTTTAAGGCGCAACGAATCTGACCATATTCCTCAAACACATCACTAATAGGGAAAACAGTTATGTATTGTCTCAACCATTGGGGCTCTTTGATATGCCTTTCATAATCACTACTATTAATAGCTCCGTACGTCAACTCTGCAAGCGTTATTTCGGATGCAAAAATTTGGTCTGGGTCTATTCCGTCCACATGTTCCTTCACGCCATTACGTTCGTGAAAGAACTCAATCCACGTACAGGTATCAAGAATGTACTTCTCCATCAGTCATCGAGATTGATTTCACGCACAAAATCATTCTTTCGTCCGTCCTTGATAGCGGCTTCCATGCGGGCTGCATCCTCTGGGTCATTTTTCCAACAACCAGCAAGCGACATCAGCCCACGTTTACGCTCTTCTTTGGACAGTCCGGGCTCTTTGACCTCTTCATTGCTTTCTGCCAGAGACTCGGTCAAAAACATGATGACGATTTTCTTTTCTTCACGACTCATTCCCTGTAGCAAACTTGTATATGGTGCCATAGGGGTTTCCTGTATTTTTCTTGCTACTGCGGTCATACTCCAAACATTTTGATTATTTGCTGCAAAGTTAAGACTTTTTTCTGAATAATCAAACAAAAACGAGATAAAATGGGTAAATGCTTGCGTAATTCCAAATTTCTTCTTACCTTTGCCCTCAAGTACATCAGCATGTGGAGCTGATAATATGGAAAATGATTATTTTTGCAGCTCAAAAATGTCCCACTATGAAGAAACTACTTACTATACTATGCCTTATGCAGGTCCTGACCGGAGTTGCCAATGCACATACTGAAAGCCTTACCATCGTCAGTGCTGAGAGCGTCAGCGTGGAGGTGCCCGTGGGCAACGCCCCTCGGCTGCCTTACCAGCTTTGGGTGGAATACAGCGACGGGAAGGGCGAGTACCGCCAGGTGAGGTGGCAGAACGCCGGTGAGGCCACGGAGCGGGCTGAGGCTAACCCCGACACCAATCCCGTGGGCAGTATATATAAGGTACGCGGATATATACTCGGCGACAACACCACGCCCAACGGCTACCCCGTGACGGCTGAGGTGAAGGTGGTGGATGCACAATTGACTGCTAAGATTGTGGCCGAGCCGCTGCCGCTCGACTGCGTGAGCCTCGACGGCCAGAACCGGCTGACGGGGAACCGCGACCTCGACATCGACCACCTGCTGAGCCTGCCCGTCAGGCAGCAGCTCTATAACTACCGCGACACCTACGGACTGCCGACGGAGGGCTATCCCGAGTCGGACGGCTGGGACTCGCCGACGACGAAGCTGAAGGGCCACGGCTCCGGCCACTATATGTCGGCGCTGGCCTTCGCCTTTGCCAGTTGTCAGGACAAGTCGAAGCGCGACATCCTGCGCCGGAACATCACCGAGATGGTGAACGGCCTGCGCGAGTGCCAGGAGCGGACGTTCGTCTGGAACGAGCAGCTGGGCCGCTACTGGGAGGCCCGCGACTTCGCCCCCGAGGAGGAACTGCGCCAGATGAAGGGCACTTGGGCCGACTTCGACCGCTACAAGCAGGAGCCCGGCAAGTACGGCTACGGCTACCTGAACGCCATCCCCGCGCAGCACTGTGTGCTGATTGAGATGTACCGTGCTTACAACAACGACAGCTGGGTGTGGGCACCTTATTACTCCGTGCACAAGCAGTTGGCGGGACTCATCGACATTGCCACCTATATCGACGACCGCGCCGTGGCCGCCAAGGCCCTGCTCACGGCCAAGGACATGGGACTGTGGGTGTGGAACCGCCTGCACTACCGCACCTACGTTAAGAGCGACGGCCGGCAGGACGAGCGCCGGGCCCGTCCCGGCAACCGCTACGAGATGTGGAACATGTATATCGCCGGCGAGGTGGGCGGCATGGCCGAGTCGCTGGCGCGCCTGGCCGAGATGACGGGCACTGCCGAGGAAAAGGCCCGGTTGCTGGAGGCCGCCAACTGCTTCGACAGTCCGGCGTTCTTCGACCCGTTATCGAAGAACATCGACGCCATCCGCACGCGCCATGCCAACCAGCACATCCCGATGGTGACGGGTGCGCTGCGCTCGTTCCGTGGTAACGGCAATCCCTATTACTATAACCTGGCCGAGAACTTCTGGACGATGATTCAGGGCCGCTACCGCTATGCGATGGGCGGCGTCGGCAATGGCGAGATGTTCCGCCAGCCCTACTCGCAGATGACCGCGATGTGCGGCAACGTGGCAAACTGGGGCGGCCGCGAACTGCGCGCCGAGCCTACCCTCAACGAGACCTGCTGCGCCTACAACCTGGCCAAGCTGACGAAGGACCTGAACTGCTACAATCCCGACGACGCCCGCTACATGGACTACTACGAGCGCGTGCTCTACAACCAGATTGTCGGCTCGGTGAATCCCCGCCACTACCAGACGACGTACCAGTATGCCGTCGGCCTCGACGCTTCGAAGCCGTGGGGCAACGAGACGCCGCAGTCTACCTGCTGCGGCGGCACGGGCGCAGAGAACCACGTGAAGTATCAGGAGGCAGCCTACTTCGTGGGCGACAACTGCTTATGGATAGCCCTCTATCTGCCCTCCACCGCACATTGGAAACAGCAGGGAGTCACGGTTAAGCAGGAGTGTGGGTGGCCTGCCGAGCGCAGTACCATCCGCATTGTTGAAGGCAAGGCCCGGTTTGCCATGAAGCTGCGCGTGCCCTACTGGGCTACCGAGGGCTTCGACGTCAGGCTCAACGGCAAGAGCATTGCTAAGCGGTACCGGCCGTCGAGCTACGTGGAGATTCCCGCCCGCCGCTGGACGGAGAAGGACGTGGTGGAGGTGGTGATGCCCTTCACCCGCCACATCGACTTCGGCCCCGACAAGGTAGAAGGCCACTGGCTTGGCGCCTTTATGAACGGTCCGCTCGTGATGGCCGCCACCGGCATCAAGACCTGGGAGGAGGCCACCGCCGACGTGAACCGCGACCTGACCGCCTTCATCCCCGACTACGACGGCGACCGCCACCTGACCCACTACTTCCGCATCAGCCTGCCCGCCGTCCCCTCGTCCCGTCAGCTGCTGTACGACAGCAGCCCCGCCGTCGACAAGTCCCAGCTCCGCGAGCTTCTGCTTATTGCCAAGAGCCGCCTCGACGAGCAGCTGGCCTGGAACGCCCTGACGGTGAAAGTGCCGGAGTACGCCCCCTGGGCCGTCCACGGCTTCACCCGCATGACGGAACAGCAGACCAAGGCACAGCCCCTGCTCGACGCCCCCGACGACCGCCATACGCAGGAGGAGATTGACGCCGCCGCAGCAGCCCTCGGTGCCGTCATCAACGCCATGCGACCGGGCAACCTGCCCGAGCTTGAGGACCTGGCCGAACTGCAGCAGCTGCTCGAGAAAGCCCGCCAGCTGCCCGACACCAACGAGAAGGTCAACCGCTCGATTTCGTATGCCAACATGGTTATCCGCTACGTCAGCGACGGCAGCGGTACGATGGACATGATTGAGCGTGCCACCAAGCAGCTGAAGGAAGTTATTTACGAAAACGGAAACTAAAAACGAAATACAATGAAAAAGCTACTATTAACACTCGTCACCTTTCACTTTTCGCTCCTTGTAGGCGTAGCACAGAAGGGCTACCCCATCACCCCCGTACCCTTCACCGCCGTGAAGGTTGCTCCCGGCACGTTCTGGGGACAGCGCCTGCAGGCCAGCCGCAACACCACCGTACCCCTCGCCTTCTCGAAGTGCGAGAGCGAGGGCCGCTACAAGAACTTCGACAATGCCGCCGCACACCTCGCCGACCCGTCGAAGACGTTCAAGATCAACGGCGTGGGCTACTCGTTCGACGATACCGACCCCTATAAGACGCTGGAAGGGGCTGCTTATCTTTTGAGTAGTAAGGAGTTGTGGAGTAAGGAGTTGAGTAGAAATGCACAAACAAATCTACTTACTCCTCGGCTCCTTACTCCTCAACTCCTTGAACACTACTGCGACTCCGTCATCGACATCATCGGCCGAGCGCAGGAGCCTGACGGCTACCTCTACACCGCCCGCACGCAGAACCCCGCCGACCCGCACCACTGGGCCGGCGACCGCCGCTGGGTGAAGGAGGAGGACCTATCGCACGAACTGTACAACCTCGGCCACATGGTGGAGGGAGCCGTGGCCTACTGGCAGGCTACCGGCAAGCGCAAGTTTCTCGACATCGCCTGCCGCTATGCCGACGTGGCCTGCAGGGAGGTGGGTCCCAATCCCGGACAGATGTGTGTCGTCCCCGGTCACCAGATAGCCGAGATGGCCATGGCGCGCCTCTACTTGGCCACCGGTCAGAAGCGTTATCTCGACTTCGCCAAGTTCCTGCTCGACTACCGCGGCAAGACCTCGATCAAGCAGGAGTACTCGCAGAGCCACAAGCCCGTCATTGAGCAGGACGAGGCCGTGGGCCACGCCGTCCGCGCCGCCTATATGTATGCAGGCATGGCCGATGTGGCTGCCCTGACGGGCGACGAGGGCTACATCCAGGCCATCGACCGCATCTGGGACAACATCGTCACGAAGAAACTGTATATCACCGGTGGCATCGGCGCCACCTCAAGCGGCGAGGCGTTCGGCAAGAACTACGAACTGCCCAACATGAGCGCTTACTGCGAGACGTGTGCCGCCATCGGCAATGTCTACGTCAACTACCGGCTGTTCCTGCTCCACGGCGAGTCGAAGTACTACGACGTGCTGGAGCGCACGCTCTACAACGGCCTGATTTCGGGTGTCTCGCTGCAGGGCGACGGCTTCTTCTATCCCAACCCCTTGGAGTCGATGGGCCAGCACCAGCGCCAGGCATGGTTCGGCTGCGCCTGCTGTCCGTCGAACATCTGCCGCTTCATCCCCTCGCTGCCCGGCTACGTCTATGCCGTGAAAGAGAAGAATGTCTACGTGAACCTGTTCCTCTCGAACACCTCGACACTCAGCGTCGGGGGCAAGAAGCTGACGCTGACCCAGAAGACTGACTACCCGTGGGACGGCGAGACCGTGCTGACCATCGACAAGAACAGTGTGGGCGAGTTCAACCTGAAGATCCGCGTCCCCGGCTGGCTCCGCAACAAGCCCGTGCCCGGCGACCTCTATCAGTACACCGACAACAAGCGGCTGGGCTATAGCTTCATCGTAAACGGCGTTACCGTGCCCCTGCTCGTCGGCGACGACGGCTACGTGGACATTGAGCGCCGCTGGAAGAAGGGCGACAAGGTGGTCATCTGCTTCGATATGGAGCCGCGCACCGTTCGCGCGAATAATAAGGTAGAAGCCGACCGGGGGATGATAGCGGTGGAGCGCGGCCCGATTGTCTACTGTGCCGAGCACCCCGACAACCAGTTCGACATTTTCTCGGCCTTGGTCAATCAGGAGCCGACGTTTGAAGTGAAAAGTGATGAGTTAAAAGTGAAAAGTGGAGAGACCTATCCCATCATGACTCTCTCTACCGATGCCCAGACGCTCGACTTCGACAAACAGGGAAAGCTCACGGTGAAGGACCAGACGCTGACGCTCATTCCATACTACGCCTGGTGTCATCGCGGCTCAGGGAAGATGCGCGTCTGGCTGCCGCAGGACCTCAGCGCCACCACACCCGCACAGCCCGCCACACTGGCCTCGGAGAGCAAGGTGACGACATCGACGCCACGGATGCCTGCCATCTCGGCCGTCAACGACCGCCTCGTGCCGAAGGGCGAGAACGACCGTTCGGTGCCCTACACCCACTGGTGGCCCAAGAAGGCCTCGACGGAGTGGATAGCCTACGAGTTCCCGCAGGAGGCCGAGGTGAGCACGGCCACCGTCTACTGGTTCTGCGACAAGCCGTGGGGCGGCTGCGACGTGCCGAAGTCGTGGCGCATCCTCTACCAGACCGCCTCGGGCGAGTGGAGGCCAATAGAAGGCGATACCAGCTATCCCACCTACCGTGGAACAGCCAGCACCGTCAACTTTAATCCTGTGAAAACAAAGGCTGTGCGCCTCGAAGTGACCTTGCCCGACAACGACTCTGCCGGACTCTTCGAATGGTCGGTGAAATAGGCGTAGGGAGGTTACATGTCGTCGGGAAGGCCTAACTCCTTTTTCAAGGCATTGCCCCATTCCTCGTCGTCCATGACGGCCTTGCCGTTCACGGTGGCTTTGGCTACCTCTTCAAACTCGTTCATCAGCTTTTCGAAGGGTTCAAACTCTGCCTTGAAGCCTTCCATCTCGCCCATGATTTCGGCCACCTTGTCGGGTTCAGCTTCCATCTTCTGGAGAAGTTCGCCAAGCTTCTTCAGCGCGGGCGAAAGGGCAATCATCATATCCTTCGTCGATGCCTTCCACTCGTCAACGCTCCAGTTAGCGCCTTCGGCCTTGGCCTTGGCCACGATTTCTTCAGCACTGGGCTGCTTGGTTTCCACCTGTTCGGTCTCCGCTTGCTCTGCGGCTGCGGGTGCCTCACTCTTCTGTTTGCACGATGCCATGCCCATTGCGATGGTAAAGGCAAGGCCAAATACTAAGAATTGTCTTTTCATAATGTTGGTTGTTTTAGGGTTAGAACTGCAAAATTGCATTTATTACATTCGTTTGGGTACGTGGCAGTATGTTCATCATTTAACGATTAACGTATATGTCGAGCCTTTGCCTGTCCACCTGTCTTGGACATAAGTCTCGGGGGGCAAGGTGTCACCTCGTAGTATCATATAGCCTATTCGCTCCCATAGGGGCAAAACCCCATAGTCTTCTGGAGTTTCCAACTTGCCAGGGAAGTTCCTGTCCACCATACCTGCATCGTAAACCAGATGAAGTGTTTCCTTTGGTGGTATGACAGTATCCGTTAACATGTTGTCAAGGTAAATGCGTCTGAAGTCATCGTCATAGTCTGGCGTGTAGAGCACTGTCGTAAAGGACTGCATTTGCTCAACATAGACAATCTTCAAACTGTCATTGGTGTTGTTGACTATATCAAAATTGAAATATCCGAAATAGTCGCAAGACACCAAAATAGTGGCAGTAATAAGGACAACAATATACTTCAGTACCTTTCTCATAACAATTAATTACATACGCTCTGGAACCTCGATGCCGAGGAGCGACATGCCGCTCTTGATGATCTTGGCCACGTTGCGGGCCAGCATGAGGCGGACGGCGCGCTTGCCGGCGTCGGGCTCGTTGAGGATGGAGTAGTCGTGGTAGAACTGGTTGAAGACCTTCGTCAGCTCGTAGCAGTAGTTGGCGATGCCGCTGGGACTGTAGTCCTTGCCGGCCTGCTCAACGGCTGCTCCGTACTCGTTCATCTTTTGGATAAGCTCAATCTCCTTGTCGGAAAGAGAAGCCCCCCCTACTGCCCCCGAGGGGGCTTCATTTGTCTGTTTGCAGGGTAATGTGTCCCCCTCGGGGGACGACAGGGGGGCTTTCCTGAGTATCGAGCGGATGCGGGCGTAGGTGTACTGGATGAAGGGACCCGTGTTGCCGTTGAAGTCGATGGACTCCTCAGGGTTGAAGAGCATGTTCTTTCGGGCGTCGACCTTCAGGATGAAATACTTCAGGGCACCCATGCCGACGATGCGGGCAATCTCGCGGCGTTCCTCCTCGGTCATATCGTCAAATTTCCCCAATTCCATCGAGGTTTTGTAGGCATCCTCGACCATCAGGGCCATCAGGTCGTCGGCATCGACGACGGTGCCCTCGCGGCTCTTCATCTTACCGTTGGGCAGTTCCACCATGCCATAGCTGAAGTGCGTCAGCTCCTTGCCCCACTTGAAGCCGAGACGGTCGAGCAGGATGCTGAGCACCTGGAAGTGGTAGTTCTGCTCGTTGCCCACGACGTAGATCATCTTGTCGATGGGGTAGTCCTGGAAGCGCATCTCGGCGGTGCCGATGTCCTGCGTCATGTAGACAGAGGTGCCGTCGCTGCGCAGCAGCAGCTTCTGGTCGAGGCCCTCGTTGGTGAGGTCGGCCCAGACAGAGCCGTCGTCGTGACGCTCGAAGAGGCCCTTGGCGAGTCCCTCCTCCACCTTGGCCTTGCCCTTGAGGTAGGTCTGCGATTCGTAGTATATCTTGTCGAACGAGACGCCCATTTTCTTATAGGTCTCGTCGAAGCCGGCATACACCCACGAGTTCATCTTCTCCCAGAGGGCGCGCACTTCAGGGTCGTTCTGCTCCCACTTGACCAGCATCTCGTGGGCCTCCTTGATGAGCGGAGCCTCCTGCTTGGCCTTCTCCTCGTCCATGCCCTGGGCCACAAGCTGCTTGACCTCCTCGCGGTAGTGCTTATCGAAAGCCACGTAGTAGTCGCCGATGAGGTGGTCGCCCTTCTTGCCGCTGGACTCAGGCGTTTCGCCGTTGCCGTATTTCAGCCAGGCGAGCATCGACTTGCAGATGTGGATGCCGCGGTCGTTGACGATGTTGGTCTTGACCACGCGGTTGCCGTTGGCCTCCATAATCTGGGCCAGCGACCAGCCGAGCAGGTTGTTGCGCACGTGGCCGAGGTGCAGCGGCTTGTTGGTATTGGGGCTGCTGTATTCAATCATCACGAGGGGCGACTCGTCTGTGGCCTGCTTCGTGCCAAAATGGTCGTCAGCATCGATGGCCTTCAGCAGCTCCAGCCAGGCACCGTCGCCGATGCTGAGGTTCAGGAAACCCTTCACCACGTTGAACTTGCTGATGGCCGAGCAGTTTTGCTGCAGGTATTCGCCAATCTCCTGTGCCGTCTGTTCCGGACTCTTCCTGGCGGCCTTCACAAACGGAAAAACTACCAGCGTCAGGTTGCCCTCGAACTCACTCCTTGTCTTCTGCAACTGCAACAGACGACTGGTGCTATCCGTCGTCTTCTCGGTTGCATCCATGCCGTAGAGCGCCTTCACGGCCTCGCCGGCTGCCTTGCTAATCAATGCTTCTATATTCATAACGTTCTGATTTTGGGTGCAAAGGTACAAAAAATAAAATAAAAAGCGTAACTTTGCAGCGAAAATGAACGCAAGAGACCGTCAGATACTGCAAATTGCCGTGCCCTCGATAGTGTCGAACGTCACCGTTCCGCTGTTGGGATTGATTGATGTGGCCATTGTCGGACACATGGGCAGTGCCGTGTATATCGGGGCGGTAGCCGTAGGGTCGATGATTTTCAGTCTCACGTACTGGCTCTTCGGATTTCTGCGGATGGGCACCAGCGGACTGACGGCACAGGCCTTGGGACGGCGCGATCTAACGGAAATCGCAAGAATACTGGTACGTTCGGCCATGGTGTCAGCAGGCATTGCCACCGTGCTCATCGTCCTTCAGGTGCCGTTGCTGTGGCTGATGTTCTGGCTCATCGAACCGACGGAAGACGTGGCGCCCCTTGCCGCCACTTACTTCCGAATTGTCATCTGGGGTGCTCCCGCTTCGCTGGCACTCTTCAGCCTGACGGGCTGGTTTATCGGGATGCAGAACACCCGCATCCCGATGGCGGTCAGCATCCTGCAGAATGTGGTGAACATTGTGGCCTCGCTGACACTGGTCTACGGCGTAGGAATGAAAATTGAGGGCGTGGCAATCGGCACGGTTATTGCGCAATATGCAGGACTGCTGATGGCGGTAGTGATGTTGTTGAGGGGTTATAGCAGGATATTCCGTAATCGCCATAATATATGGAACCTTAAGGGTATCCGGGCTTTCTTCAGCGTCAACCGCGACATCTTCCTGCGGACAGTCTGTCTGGTGGCCGTCAACCTGTATTTCACGTCGGCAGGGGCTCGTCAGGGGGCAGTGGTCCTGTCGGTGAACACAGTGATGCTGCAGCTTTTCTTGTTTTTCTCGTACTTTATGGACGGTTTTGCCTACGCTGGCGAGGCCTTGGGCGGACGTTTCTATGGCGCGCGCAACGACTCTGCCTTCCATGAAACCGTCCGGCGGCTCTTCGGATGGGCGCTGATAGTGACGACAGCCTTCACCTTGTTATATATTGTAGCCAGTATGGACATCGTGCGGTTGCTGACCGACGAGCCACAGGTACGCGACGTTGCCCGCGACTACATCTGGTGGATATGGCTCGTTCCGGCCGCCGGAGCGGCCGCTTTTATCTGGGACGGCATCTTCGTCGGTATCACCGCTACCCGTGGTATGTTGGTGTCGACGATTGTGGCGACACTCTCCTTCGGGGCGGTCTACCTGTTGACGCGTGACAGTTTGGGGAACGATGGCCTGTGGCTGGCACAGGTGGTTTATCTCGCTATGCGCGGCATCCTTCAGACCGTTTGGTACAGATTAAGAATAATTAACTGAAGATGATGCAAGGTTTTCCCTATTCGTCAGTTTAAAGGAAAAAAGAAGAAACAAAGATGTAGGTTATGAAAGTAAAGTTTTATCATTGGTACAACGCCGTACTGTCGGCTCTTCTCACGATGTTGGGCTTCGGTGCCTGTACAAACGACGGTGAGGACGCCCCCGTCGAATATGGCACGCCCTATTCAGACTATATCGTCAAGGGCAGTGTGACCGACGAGGCGGGCAACCCGCTGACGGGTATCAAGGCCTCTGTCAAGGCCATTGAGGATTATCCTGGATATGCGCCGTATGCCTACGGTCTGGATTCCACAGTAACCGACGAGCAAGGAAAGTTCCTGATGAAGGCCAGAGCCTTTATCGACCGCCCAAACATAAAGCTGATTATGGAGGATACTGACGGTTCTGCGGGTGGCGGCGAGTTTCTGAGCGACACACTGGCCTTGGAAGACCTGCCCAAGCAGCAGAAAGAGCCTGGCCAGCACTGGTCGTCGGGGACGTTTGAACTGAATGCCAATGTCAAAATGAAGAAGAAACCATGAAGCCCACACCGTTGACCCTGCGCAAGAAAATCGCCCTGGAACTATGGCGTCAGCACGAACGAACCACTCTTGCCGAGCACCCGCTACGGCAGTTGTTCTGGGAGTGTACGCTGCGCTGCGACCTGAAGTGCCGCCACTGTGGCTCCGACTGTAAGACGTTTTCCGAGCAGACAGACATGCCGTTACAAGACTTCCTTGGTGTGCTCGACAGCGTTGCCCGTCGCTGCGACCCTCATAAGGTGTTTGTGGTTGTCAGCGGCGGTGAACCACTGATGCGCCGCGACTTAGAAGTGTGCGGCCGAGCCATCTACGAGCGGGGCTTCCCCTGGGGCATGGTGACCAACGCCCTTCACCTGACGCCTGAGCGCTATAGGGGACTGCTTCGGGCGGGCGTGCACTCGATGACCATCAGTCTCGACGGACTTGAAGAAGACCACATCTGGATGCGCGGCAATCCGAAGAGTTTTCAGATGGTGAGCCAGGCCATTGACCTGCTCGCGGCCACCCCAGGCTTTACGTTCGATATCGTCACCTGTGTCACGCAGAAGAACTACGAAAAACTCGATGAAATCGGCGATTTTCTCATTTCGAAGGGTGTCGGCCGCTGGCGCCTCTTCACCGTTTTCCCCGTAGGCCGCGCCGCCCACGACCCAATGATGCAGCTCACAGACGAACAGTTCCGCGGTGTGTTCGACTTCATCAAACGCATCCGCAAAGAAGGCCGCATCCGTGCCGACTACGGCTGCGAGGGGTTTCTTGGCAACTACGAAGGTGAGGTGCGCAACCGGCTGTTCTCCTGTCAGGCCGGCGTGACCGTCGGTTCCGTACTCTGCGACGGTTCCATCAGCGCCTGCACCAGTCTGCGGGCCAACTACCACCAGGGCAATATCTACCAGGGCGACGATTTCATGGACGTTTGGGAAAACCGCTACGCCGTCTACCGCAACCGCGAGTGGATGCGCACCGGTGACTGTGCCGGCTGCAGCTACTGGCGCTACTGTCAGGGTAACGGTATGCATCTGCGCGACGATGACGGGCAACTGCTTCTCTGTCACCTGAAGCGGCTACAGGTATAGCTACAGGTAAACGAGCGTCGTGACTTTTTCCGGAGCGAAAAGTTCGCAAGCCACCTGCTGCAGTTCGGTGGCCGATACGGCGTCGATGCTTGCAAACAGCTGGTCCAAGTCTTTCTCTTTGCCGTGGTGCAGGTAGCTCTTCCCGAAATCAAGGGCGAAGTTCTCGCGATTGTCGCAGGCAATGGCAATCTGTCCCTTCAACTGTTGCTTGGCCGAACTGAGCTGCGAGGCAGAGAGTGCCTTCTCCATCAAGCGGTCTAACTGGCGGCGCACCAGTTGGCGGCATTTGGTGACATCATCCGCATCGCAGCCGAAATAGACGGCCCAAAGCCCCGCGTCGCTATAGCTTACCATGGAACTCTCTACAGCATATACCAAGCCATGCCGCTCACGAAGCGACAGGTTCAGCCGGGAGTTCATGCCCGGTCCGCCAAGCAGGTTGTTCAGCAGATAGAGGGCTATGCGGTGAGGGTGGTTGATGTCGTAAGCACGGCAACCCATCATCACGTGTGCCTGGTGCGTGTCTCTGTGGCGAGTGATAAGGTTAGGAGGGCAGGCAACGGGCTTCACGTTTTCTGCTCTGACGACAGGCTCCACTGATTCAAATGTCAAGTCCTTTGTTTTCAGTTCGATACATCGCATTGTCTGCTTAAAATCGACGTCGCCATAGACGAAGAATATGGCATTGTCGGGCCGGTAGTGACGCCGTGTGAACCGCAGGGCGTCAGCCGTCGTGTAGGTACGTAGCTGTTCGGCGCTGCCAAGGATGTTGTGCCCCAAGGGATGGTTTTGGAATAAGATGCTCTCAAACTCGTCGTAGATCAGTTCAGCCGGTGAGTCGTTGTAACTCTCTATCTCGTCGCAGACGACTTCTATCTCTTTGTCGATCTCCTGCTGGGGATACTGGCTGTCGAACACGATATCGGTCAGCAGGTCAACGGCCTTGCGGAAGTGGTCGCGATGGATGGCGGCATAGAAGGTTGTGTCCTCCTTGTTTGTGAAGGCATTCAGGTCGCCGCCCACCTGCTCAAGGCAGTTGATGATTTGCAGGGCATTGCGCCGGCTGGTACCCTTGAAGGTGACGTGCTCGCAGAAATGCGCCAGTCCCTCCTCGCCGGGCTGTTCGTCGCGTGTACCGGCAGCAATCTGATAACCGCAATAGACGACTGCCGAAGCAGACGGCAAATGAATGACCCGAAGGCCATTTTGCAGAATGGCAGTATTGTACTTCATTGTGCGGCAAAGTTACGAAAAGGCTGCCAAACAGCCAAATTTTATACCGAAAAGCACCTTTTTTTGACTCTTTTTTATTTTTTTATAGATATTGTGCGCGCGTTTGTAATTTTATTAGTAACTTTGCACGCGTTTTAAATGTCGGAAGGGACAACGATGAAGTCATTTCGGTTATATTTATTCATTGCTGTATTTCTGATGGTATTCATTCCTGTCAAGGCTCAGACCGTGATAGGAACGCCAGGGCTGATGAACATTTCGACAGCGGAAATACGGGAGGGCGGTACCTTTGATGGTGGCGTCAGCTTGGTGCAGCGTGAACTTCTGCCGAAGCAGATGGACTACAATACGTGGGTCTATTACGTCAACTTCGCACCCTTCTCGTTCGTCGATGTCACCCTGCGTGAGACGCTACTCAAATACCCGTCGTCCTCCGACCCAGAGCCGCATTTCTGCCAGCAGGACCGCTCGCTGTCGGTGCGCCTCCTTCCCGTCAAGGAGCGCGATGGGCGCTGGTGGCCGTCGGTGCTTGTCGGCGCCAACGACTTTTATTCCGACCAGGGCGGCAGCTATTACGCCTGCGTCTATGGCGTGGTGACCAAGACCCTTCCGTTTGAGGGCGTGGGAAAGTTGTCGGCCTCTGTAGGTTATTCCCGCCCCATCCGCGAAGGTATCGTCTACGACGGCGTGTTCGGTGGTGTCAGTTTCTCACCGGCATTTGCACAGATGGTGCGAGTGATGGGTGAGTACGATACACAAGGTGTCAACATCGGTCTTGGCGCGCAGTTGTTCCGTCACCTGAATCTGAGTTGTTTCACACGTGAGTTCAAGGGCATCTGTGCCACGGCGAGCTATCAATATACAATACCCTATTAAGGATGATGAAGAGACTAATCGTTTTCGCATGCTTTGCCTTGATGGCAGCAGCCGCAACAGCGACGGAAGTCAGTGATGCGGCGGCAGCACTTGTGCGCCTTGGATTCGAGGATATTCGCATCGCCCTGAACGGTAATACGCTGTATGCCAGCGTCGAGCCGACCGCCTATCGCGGCACTTTCCGTGGCGCGGGCGTCGCTATCGAGGAACTGGGCCGGCTTTTCCCGGAGGCGGGTGCCATCGAGCTGAACATCACGGAGTACCAGTCGCCTCAGGTTGCCGTCCATGCCCGTCGCGACGGCAGCAGCTGGACAGTCGGCGTCGACTATACGACAGATGTCATCGCCTCAGCCCTTGGCGGCACCAAGGCAGCGAACACTTCCACTGGTCGTGTCGATCTGAGGCTTCATCCCATGGTGTCGCTCGATAATCACCGGTTTGACATCCTCTACGAATATATCGTGAGTATTGCACCCGCCTTGGAGCTGACCTTGTGGCAGGGCAATCGCATCACGCTGCAGCCGGTGTTTCCCATCGTGACGAATATCTGGCACGAGAAGCCCAATGCCTACATCCGCATTGGCGTGGCCTCTGTCAGTCAGGAGTTCAACATTAGTAACAACCTGAAGTCAACCGTATCGGGCGGCATGTTCATGGACAACCTCTTTGGCTTCGACGCCAAGCTTGCATATCGCGCCGGTAAGAGTCTTACCCTCGGACTACAGGCAGGACTGCTCGGCAATGCATATCCCGAAACCAATGGCTACGACTTTGACAAGCTCGACCAGGTTACTGTCTTGGGTTCTGCCAGCTACTACCACGCCCCCACACGCCTCGAAGCTGGGCTCACCGGCGGGCGCTTCATCTACGGCGACTATGGTGCACGCCTCGACGTTACGCGCCACTTTGGCGAGTATGCCATCGGCGTCTATGGCATCCTGACGGGTGGCGAGCACAATGCTGGCTTCCATTTTGCCATCCCCGTGGGAGGCAAGCGTCAGACTCGGAAGGGCTTTTTCAGGCTGATGCTGCCTGAGTACTTCGACTGGGAGTACGACATGGTGTCGTACGATAAGTATGCCCGCGAACGCATGGGACGTATCAACGAGACCCGTCCCGACGTCAACCACTCGGCTCACTACTGGCAGGCTGCCTATGTGGAGCAGTATTTAACGGAGTTCCTGCAGGGTAAGCTCCGATGATAGCAGTCAATATAAACGAGCGATAAAATATATATAGTAATAATCAAATAACAGAATTATGAAGAAGATTGCATTCTTGCTTTGTGCCGCAGCCCTATTAGGCACGATGAGTTCATGCACCAGCGACGCCGACCAGACCGTCAAGTTGACGAAGGTTGGGACGTCTGAAATGACACGTACGCTGATGGTTACGTCAAACGCCCTCGCCGACTTCACGTTCGGAGGACAGACAGTTTCCAACGCTACCTCAGCTATTTTCGAGAACGCCCCCGAAAAGGGCACTCTGACGGTCACGCCTGCATCGGTTGACTATTTCGAGCAGAACGCCATTGACGTTGATTTCACTGACAAGCAGATTGTCTCCCTGGACGTGCAGATTGCCAAGAGACCGTCTATCGAGGTCTCGCAGGAGGACATGAAGAACGGTCGGGTAGTTAGCAACGATGCCGAGAACCAGGCGCTGACGGGTGTCACGGCCAGTATTGCCGTTCCTGCCCAGACGACCATTACCGGCAACACCTCCTCACCTTTCTCCATCGTGACGTTTGTTCCCGTCGATGGCGATCAGCGCATTACCCGTGCTGACGGCAACGATGGTGACGCCAACGTGCTCGTTATGCGCTGCGCCGCCGATGGTGCCAAGTTCAGCGAGCCTGTAACCGTGACGCTCGACATACCTGAGTCTGACGGTCTCGACCTGTACTGCATGAGCGAAGACGGCAAGGAGGTGCTCCCCTTGGCTGAGGTTGGTGGCAACAAGCGAGAGGTGAAACTGTCGCACTTCTCTGACTGGATTACAGTTATGAGAGCCACCGAGGAAAAGGCAGTTACTAGGGGTGAGCCGGGTGAGGAAATCAGCACCTTCACCATCTCCGTCAAAGCAGGTGAAACTATCACCGTAAAATACCAGTCGAAGCAAGGTGCAGTATGGACCGGCGGAACAAAGAGCACTGTGGTGACCAACTATTTGAAGACCAAAGTCGGAAAATACGTCGTGTCAACCTTGACATCCGATCCTTACACCCCAAGCGCCGATGGCACCGTTACCTACCGGGTAATCCAGCCCTACGAAGACTGCTCTTACAAGTCGGGTTCGGCTAAGTTCACTGCCCGTGTCTATTCAAAGGCACGCGTCGAGTTCGACCAGCCTCAGGGCGGTCACTCCGGCGGCGGCGGACGCTAATACACTTTCTGAAAGAAATGATGCTTTAAGGGGAAGGGTGTGCCAGAAGTGGGGCATCCTCCCTTAAGCGTATTCTTATACCTTATTATATAATATAACAAGGATTATGTCCTGCATACTGCATATTGACACCAGCACCAACGTCTGCTCAGTCGCCGTCAGCGAAGACTCGCACGTCATCTTCCAGCAGGAAGAGCGCTCGGGGCAGAACCACGCCGAACGGTTAGGGACGTTCGTCGACGAGGCCCTGTCGTTCACCGACTCCCATGCCATTCCGTTCGATGCCGTGGCCGTCAGTGGCGGTCCAGGCTCCTATACTGGTCTGCGCATCGGTGTCTCGATGGCCAAGGGTATCTGCTACGCCCGCAACCTGAAGCTCATCAGCGTGCCGACGCTGGAGCTGCTGTGCGTGCCGGTGCTGTTGCGCGAGCTGGTAGAAGAGGGAGCCCTGCTATGCCCGATGATCGATGCCCGCCGCATGGAGGTCTACGCCGGTCTGTACGACCGTGGACTGAAGCCGGTGCGCCCCGTGAATGCCGACGTTGTCAGCGCCGAGACCTACAAGCCGTGGCTCGACGAGCAGCCTGTCTACTTCTTCGGCGGCGGTGCCAAGAAGTGTATGGAGACCATCAACCACCCCAATGCCCGATACATCGACGGCATCGAGCCGCTGGCCAAGTGGATGCAGCCCTTAGCCGAGCGCCGGCTGATGAATGGTCAGACGGAGGACGTTGCCTACTACGTGCCCTTCTACCTGAAGGACTTCGTGGCAAAGATGCCCAAGAAACTACTTTAATATATGAATATACAAGGATTAGACTACAACACCCAGCGCGAGAAGCTGCTGATGTCAGAGTACGGACGCGAGATTCAGAAGATGGTTGACCACGCCGTCGGCCTGCCTTCCAAGGAAGAGCGGCTGAAGTGTGCCAAGACAATTATCAAGATGATGCTGACGAAGGTTCCCCAGATTCGCTCTAACGCCGGTTACGAGCAGACGCTTTGGGACCATCTCTACCTGATGTCGTCCGGACAGCTCGACATCGACTGGCCCTACGACGTCAGCGGTGCCGAGAAGATCCACTCCAAGCCCACTCCCATCCCCCTGCCGCAGAACCGCATCAGGCTGCGCCACTACGGCAAGCTGGTCGAGGAGCTGCTGGAGAAGCTGAAGACCATGCCCGAGGGCAGCGAGCGCGACGAGCTGGCTCGCCAGACCGCCAATCAGATGAAGCGCGACCTGCTGCAGTGGGGCCACGGCTCAGCCGACGACGAGAAGGTGGCCGACGACATTGCCCGTCTGACCGACGGCGTCATCCAGATCGACCTCGGCACGTTTAGGTTTGAGAATGTGACGGCTCTTCCCGTCGACGAAGGAAGGAAAGGCCGCCGCAAGAAGTAAGAGTATCCTGCCTATGGCATCATTCAAGATAGAAGGCGGCCACCTGCTGAGCGGCACCATCGTGCCCCAGGGAGCCAAGAACGAGGCCCTGCAGGTTGTCTGTGCCTCGCTGTTGACCAGCGAGGAGGTTGTCATCCGCAACATTCCCGACATCCGCGACGTCAACAACCTCATTCAGCTGCTGCGCGACATTGGCGTGAAGGTGTCGAAAGTGGCTGACGGTTTTGCGTTCCAAGCCTCCGACCTGAACCTTGAGTATCTTCAGAGCGATGAGTTCGTACACAAGTGCTCCCAGCTGCGCGGCAGCGTGCTGATGATCGGGCCGCTGCTGGCCCGCATGGGTAAGGCCATCATCGCCAAGCCCGGCGGCGACAAGATAGGGCGTCGCCGGCTGGACACCCACTTCCTGGGCTTCAAGATGCTGGGTGCCAGGTTCCGCCATCTCGAGGAGCGCAATGTCTATGAGATTGGCTCCCGACGGCTGAAGGGAACGTACATGCTCCTCGACGAGGCATCGGTCACTGGCACGGCCAACATCATCATGGCCGCCGTTCTGGCCGAAGGCACCACCACCATCTATAACGCCGCCTGCGAGCCTTACATCCAGCAGCTCTGCCACATGCTCAACCGCATGGGTGCCAACATCAGCGGCATCGGGTCGAACCTGCTGACCATCGTCGGCGTCAGTGCCCTCCACGGCACCGAGCACCGCCTGCTGCCCGACATGATAGAGGTGGGCTCATTCATCGGCATGGCCGCCATGTGCGGCGACGGCGTGCGCATCAAGGACGTCTCGCTCAAGGACTTAGGCATCATCCCCGACGCCTTCCGCCGCCTCGGCGTGAAGGTCGATACCGAGGGCGATGACCTCTTCATCCCGCGCCAGAAGCACTACGTGGTCGACTCGTTCATCGACGGCACCATCATGACGCTGGCCGACGCCCCCTGGCCGGGCCTGACGCCCGACCTGCTGTCGGTGCTCATCGTCGTGGCCACCCAGGCTCGCGGGTCGGTGCTGTTCCACCAGAAGATGTTCGAGAGCCGCCTCTTCTTCGTCGATAAGCTCATCGACATGGGTGCGCAGATCATCCTCTGCGACCCCCACCGCGCCGTTGTCGTCGGCCACGACCGCAAGCTGACGCTCCGTGCACAGCGCATGTCGAGTCCCGACATCCGCGCCGGCATCGCCCTGCTCATTGCCGCCATGAGCGCCAGCGGCGTGAGCACCATCAGCAACATCGAGCAGATTGACCGCGGCTACCAGAATATCGAGAACCGCCTCAATGCGCTTGGCGCCCGCATCGAGAGAATCAGTTAACAGAAGATGATAAAACCGGAAGAAGTCTACCGCATAGGCCGGCTGGGCAAGGCCCACGGCGTGAAGGGCGAGGTGTCGCTGCAGTTCGACGACGACATCTTCGACCGTGCTGACTGCGACTATCTCGTGCTCGACGTCGACGGCATCCTTGTGCCGTTTTTCATCGAGGAGTACCGCTTCCGTTCCGACACGGTGGCGCTGGTGAAGTTCGAGGATGTCGACACCCAGCAGCGCGCCGCCGAGCTGACGGGCTGCGACGTCTACTTCCCCCGCGCCTTAGCCGACGAGGACGACGCCCCCGCCCTGGCCTTGTTAGTTGGCTTCGACTTAGTCGAAGCCAACGAGGGAAGGACCGTCGGGCGCATTGCGGCCATCGACGACACGACCGCCAACACGCTGTTCGAGCTTGAGGACGGCCGCCTCATCCCTGCCTCCGACGACCTTGTCGACGACATCGACCTGAAGCAGCGAACCATCACCATGCGCCTGCCCGAGGGTCTGCTCGACCTCTGAGCCGTTCAGACGATGGGCAGCGAAATACCGTTAATTTTCTGATAGACGTCGAGGGCATAGACATCGGTCATGCCCGAGATATAGTCGATGACAGCCATGAGCCGCGTCTCCAGGTCAGGGCTGTTGATGGCATACTGGCTGCTGACGCGGCCTATCAGCTGCTGCGAGTAGTAGCGCTCGGGGTGCATGATAGCCTCTACCATCTGGAGCATCAGCGTCTCCATGATTTTGTAACCCGACAGCTCGACGTCGAGCACCACCTTGCTGCGGTAGATGCGCTCCTTCGAGAGCTTGGCACACCGCAGGTAAGCCTCGGCCTGCAGTGGCGCAATGTGGTCTATCAGGCTGCCCGTGAACATGCCGGCAAGTATTTCCTGCTCGTGTTCTACGAACACCTTCACACACTCGTTCTCAAGTTTGCCAATGACGCAGGCTCGCAGGTAGACCACCTTCTCGTTGTCGTCGGTGAGCCCTTCGTCGCCGATGCGCTGCAGGATATGATTTCTTGCGGTTTCATCGAAGAAGCCGAGCAGCAGTCCGGCTATCTCGTCGTAGCTCAGCAGCTTCAGCTTGTGGGCATCCTCCAGGTCCATAATCTCGTAGCAGATGTCGTCGGCGGCCTCCACCAAGTAGACCAGCGGGTGGCGCACGTAGCCCAGGGGTTCGCCGGGCTGCGAAATGCAGAAAATGCCCATCTCATCGGCTATCCGCTGATACATCTCCTTCTCTGAATAGAAGAAGCCGAACTTCCCCTTCTTCGATGCCGCCGACGACGAGAAGGGGTATTTCACGATGCTGCCCAGCGTTGAGTAGGTCATCACGAAGCCGCCTACGCGGCGGCCCTCAAACTGGTGGGTTAGCAGTCGGAAGGCGTTGGCGTTGCCCTCGAAGTGGGTGATGTCGTCCCAGAACTCATGGCCGACGAGCCGCTGCAGGTCGCTGCCGGGCCCTTCGGTGAAGAAGGTCTGGATGGCCTTCTCGCCAGAGTGCCCGAACGGCGGGTTGCCCATGTCGTGAGCCAGACAGGCCGTCGCTACAATTTGGCCGATTTCATCGAACAAAGTGTCCTTCAGTTCCTGATGCCGCTGCGTCAGTAGCCGCGCCACG
>JAEEGG010003762.1_pt1 | contig 37608 bp, 26 predicted proteins | sample 9134161 | NCBI WGS metagenome assembly JAEEGG01 (sample SAMN16246543, study PRJNA631951) | gut metagenome | biome: gut microbiome; feature: rumen; material: CR-attached | host: Bos | place: Iran: Karaj | collected 2018-10
CGAAAAACGACGAATATATCAGGTATATCACGCAGGGCGTGATCAACGTACATCCGGAGTTCAAGCTCAGCATGAAGACCATGAAGGTCGGCGCCGAAGAGCGGCAGTATCTGGAATACGAGATGCCAGAGGTGGACAAAAACCGCTACGACTTCCTCAACGAAGCGGTGAAGAGCCTGTACGACGAGGCCAAGCTGAAGATCGACCAGGTATATACCGAGGAGCAGGGCGCCTATGTCCAGGTCTTATCCCAAAAGCCTGAGGAGCTGGACGAGGTGAACAAAGAACTGGACAGGATGCACGATGAGACCCTCAGGAATATCCTCGGCAGCCGAGACGACAAGCTCCAGGAGATTGAGGACGGTTATCTGCGCTACCTGTCGCAGGGATCCAACCAAGAAGGCGGTGACGACAATCCCGACTACGACGTCACCCATAGTATCGTCATGCAAGAATAATATATAATTAAGGTATAACTCAAAAAAATAAGCAGTATGAAAAAGATTTTATTGAGCATCTCTGCCGTGATGGCCATGATGGCCATGACAGCTACATTCAGTGCCTGTTCGTCAGACGACGAGCAGAAACCCTCCACCTATTCCCAGTTAACCCTTGACGGTGTCAAGTCTAACTATGTCGACAGTGAAGAGAGCGGAACGCGTGCCATCTCTGTAACTGGTGACGTTCTTAAGACTTTCTGGACGACTACAGACCTTGTGACGGTATATAAAAACAACTGGCAGGACAAAATAGGTGAACTCCATCCAACGAGCGATACTAGTGGTTCAGCCACCCCTACGAAAACAAAGCTCGAAGGCGATCATTTTATTACTGATGGCCTGAAAGAGGGTGATGCACTGAATCTCATCTATCCACGCGCCACTTGGGAGTACACGAATCAGGACGGAACGTGGGAGACCATCTCCAAGAATTATGACTATGCTACGGCCAACGTCAGTGTCGTCTACATCGATGCCAGCGCCAACAACAAGGTCTATGGTACAACAGCCTTGTTTGGAGCAGCACAGCAGGCCATCGCCAGGTTCACGCTTCTTGATACTAATAATACAGCTTTTAACACCACAGAGCTGACCATTACAACAGCCGGAAATCAGTTGGTGAAGAAATGTAGTTTCAACGGCACGGCAACAGACAAGGGAGGTGCACTCGTCATTAAACCGTCAGCAGCCACTAACGTGTTCTATGTAGCCATCCGTAACGACAACGAGGCAGCTGATCAGTACACCCTGACGGCAAAGTCCAGTGATGGTAAAGTCTACAGCTACACCAGGTCAAACGTCACCCTTACCAAGGGCACATTCAAGAAGTACAAAGTCACGATGAGGTTGCAAGACGATACCTATACCGAACGTGACGCCTACATTGATGGCGGTGAGGAGGTTTGGGATTAAAATCCTGCTGCCGTTAGCGGTTATTGCATGGACAGCATGCAGCAGCGACCTTATCCGGGAGGACATTCTCCCGGATAAGGGTTGCACGCTGACCGTCGATGCCACGAAGAGCAATGCGACTCCAGATACCCGTGGGCTGAATCCCCCCGTGAACAACGCCATCAACGCCATCTGGAGTGAGGGCGACCAAGTGGTCGTTCTGTCCTCGGATAACAATGTCGTGCTCGGCAACATGGTACCCACGTCGTATGGATCTAACCAGACAAAACTCAAAGCTACACTCAACAGAACCGTCAAAAAGGGTGACCAGCTGACCCTTGCCTTCCCCCGAACTGGAAGGGACTATACCGGACAAAAGGGGACCTTGGCTGATATTGCTGCTAACTACGACTATGCGACGGCAACGGTGACCGTAAATTATGCCGATGACTCGTTTGTCTCGGCCACCGATGCCCATTTTACCAACCTACAGTCCATCGTCAGGTTTACACTTAAGAAAGCGGATAATTCCGATTTGCCGGTAAAAAAACTGACCATCGAGGCCGACGGACTGCTACAGAACACTTCACCAGGTTCCATCACCATCACTCCGAAAGAAGCTACCAATGACTTATACGCCGCCATTAGCGGAATCAATAATGCCGCGGTGAAGCTTACTGCCACCGACGACAAAGACATATATACCTATACTACCGCCGGGACCAAGACCTTTGCCGACGGCAAGTTCTACCGTATCACGGCAAAGATGCAGAAAAAGCCCAGAGCCTATACCGATCCACTGACCTTTGAGTGTTTCGACAATAATAAAGGTTCTGTATGGGCGACAGGAAGCGGCGACCTAGAGTATAGTAAGAACGGTGATGAGTGGAAAACCTATAAGAGCAACCAAGAAATTTCCATCATTAAGGGTGACGTTGTCAGATTCCGTGGCACGCAGGCTACAATAGGAAATTCTAATTCCAGCAATTATATGCGGATCAAATGCAAAGCAAAATGCTACATATATGGCAACATCATGAGCCTGCTGAGCAAGGACAACTTTGCCACAATGACGGAACTTCCATACGCATATACCTTCCAGAACCTATTCCAAGAAAATACATATATCTACCACACTGAGGGCAAGGATCTCGTGCTTCCAGCCACCGTGCTGAAGAAGCAGTGCTACTATAATATGTTCAACGGCTGCACTAATTTCACATACTTGAAGTGCTTGGCAACCGACATCCCGTCAAGTAATTGTACCTATAACTGGCTGAAAGGTACACCAGGCAAAACCTCTTGTATCTTCGTTAAGGCAGCAGGTGTCGATTGGCCCAGAAACGACAGTGGCATCCCTGATAGGTGGTCAGTCGAAGAAGAATAAATGTTCGGGGGGCTAAAACTCAACTGAATCATTATGAAGAAGATTTATAAGGCGCATATACTCTATACGAAAGAGCGAAGCCGTTTTGAAGTGTTAGAAAACGGCTATGTAGCCGTTGATGCCGATGGGTGCGTGACAGGAGTGGCGGCCGATCTGGCGTCGTTAGATTGTCAGGATGCCGAAGTCGTTGATTTCGGCGATTGTCTGCTGATACCAGCGATGAACGACCTGCACGTGCACGCCCCGCAGTATCGCAACCAGGGCATCGCGATGGATCTGGAACTGTTGCCTTGGCTCCAGAACTACACCTTCCCCGAGGAAATGAAATATGCCGACACGGCCTATGCCGAGCGGATGTACCGTCGCTTTATCCGCGACCTTTGGCGCTTCGGCACCATGCGGGCCTGTGTCTTTGCTACAATCCATACTGAGAGCACCCGTCTGCTGATGCGCCTCTTCCAAGAGGCCGGCATGGGTGCGCTGGTGGGTAAGGTGGCGATGAATCGCAACTGTCCCGAAGCCCTCTCCGAATCTGTCGAATCCTACACCCAAGGCTATGAAAGCTTGCTTTCCTCCTATCCCCCCGAAACTAATCTCCTTCCGCCTTCCCCCCTCCTCCCCCAGTCGGGGGAGGCCGGGAGGGGGTTTCCTCTCGTCCGCCCCATCGTCACCCCTCGCTTCATTCCCACCTGCACCCCTGAGATGCTCCGCGCCTGTGGCGAGCTGGCAGCCAAATACCAGTTGCCCGTACAGTCACACCTCTCTGAGAACAAGGACGAAATCGCCTGGGTACAGGCATTGGAGCCGGACAGCACCTGCTACGGCGACGCCTACGACCGTTACGGCCTCTTCGGGCAGACGCCTACCGTGATGGCCCACTGCGTATGGACTGAAGGCGAAGAGCTGGAACTGATGAAGCGCCGTGGCGTGATGGTGGCCCACTGTCCTACGTCGAATTTCAACGTGGCATCTGGTATGGCGCCTATCCGGAAGTTCCTCGATGAGGGACTGCGCGTAGGTCTTGGCAGCGACATCAGCGGCGGTCACGACCTGAACATCTTCCGTATGATGGTCTATGCCATCCAGGTGAGCAAGATGCACTATCAGCAGCAGCACGATCGGCCGTTCCTCACCCTGTCAGAAGCGTTCTGGATGGCTACGAAGTCGGCAGGCAGCTTCTTCGGCCGTGTGGGCAGCTTCGAACCCGGCTATGAGTTCGACGCACTCGTCATCGACGACAGCGAACTGAATCACGACAACTATTCGTTGCTGGAGCGTATGGAACGATATATCTATTTAGGCGACGACCGCCAGATTATCCACCGATTCTGCCGCGGTTCCCGCCTCTCTCCTCCCCCAGTTGGGGGAGGTTAGGAGGGGGCTATCCTAATGCCTTTACTGTAGTCCATATTATCGGCTTCTTCGTTCTTCTGGGTATCGATGTCCTTCTGTTTGAGCGTGTAGCGTGCATAGCCATCGTCGATCTCCTGAAGCTTCTCGTCACGCAGCTTGTCGGCACGTTCCTTGTGTTCCTCGTAGATCTGCTTGAGCTTGTCCTTCAACAGGTCTGCCTCTTTGGGCGACGTGGGATTCATCAACATATTCATGAAGATCTCAGCATGACGGGCATAGAGCGAATCAATGCGCATCATGCACTCTGCGTGGAGACTCTTGACGGCAGCAGTGAGGAGATCGCGACGGGGCTTATCGACCTCAGGCATGGTGTAGAGGAGGAATAGACCAGTGTTGTCGACGCCCGGTTCTGCGTCAGGGAATTTGTCGAGGTTGACGGACGCAGGCTTGGAGGGAGTGTCGCCGGGGTCATCGTCGTCGGGGTCGGCATAAGTCATCTCGCCCTTTTTGATACTCAGCTTGAATTCAGGATGTGCCTCAGCGACACCATTGATGATCTGGCTGAGCAGTTCAGGATATTTGGGATAGATCACCATCTGATAATCGTTGGCTATGGCCACGTCGGCCACTTCTTCTATATCGAACTCCGTGCCTTCGTCATTAATGCTTACAGGCATCACCGATGCAATCTCTGCCTTCACGCAGAGGTTCATATAGCGGTAGCTCAGCAGCATCGTGTAGCCGTCCATCTTCCGGCCTACTTCATCTATTTGGATTAAAAGAAAACTATTCATACGATAACTTTATTTTATTAACATTACTCTTTCGGTGCTTCCTCTTCCTTGAGTTTGGCGCTCAGGCTGCCACCACCGCCAGCTGCTCCTGCACCCATGCCGTCTTCGATGTTAGGCGACTTGAAGTGTGAGCCGACCTGAACGTCGTCGCCAGAAATCTTTGGTGCCTTGAGCTCGCCCTTGACCTCGGTATTGGCATTGATGGTAGTATCGCCAAACACCTGTGTCTTGCTGCCGCCCACAGCCACATTGCCACCGTCGAGCTGTAGCACGGCCTTGCCGTCGCCCTGCTGAGCCTCGAACGTAGTGTCGGCAAAGAGTCCCACCGTGTCGGAAGCGGCTTGCAGGAGTTTGCTCTTGACCTCCTTTGACGTGGCACCGACGAACATCTGATCGGCCATGAGGATCATCGAACTACCTTCCAGCAACTTGCCCTCGGCATCGACTGGTGAGAGGTCGGTCTTCTCGGCACGGACGGTCACTCTGCCACCCTGTGCCAGCGCTTTCTCCTTGGCCTCGCCATTCTCGATGTCATAGTCGGCACTGGCCACGGTCACGGTCTTAGATTTCACGATAATGTCGCCCTCGGCGGTCATATTGGCCTTCGTCAGCTTGCCCTCAGCATCCACCTCGATATTGGCAGAGCCCTCGGTGCTGACCTCGATGGTCTTGGCGCGCAGCTTGATCTTGCTGTCGGCAGTAAGCTGCTTCTCCTTATACTGCTTGTCGGCCACTTCATAGTCCACACCCTCGATGGCGATGTTCTGCGATTTCAGCGTGAAGTCGCCCTCGGTGGTATAGGTGGCAGCCGTCAGCGTGCCGTCGTCCTCCAACTGTTGGTCTGTCTCGCCGGCAGTGACTACCTCTACATGCTTGGCCTGGAGGCTGATGCGGCCTTCTGGCTTCAGCTGGCCCTCGTTCTCCACGGAGGCTACGCTGACCTTGTTGGCTATCATCGTGATGCCCGACTCCGGATTGTCGCGCAGGTTGCCCTCGCCGTCGGCAGAGGTGAGACTGATAGACTCGCCGGTTATGGCTACGGAGGCGCCCGTGGAGAGTTGCTTGAAGTCATCGCCCTTGACGATAGCTTCCTTCTGCTTCTTCAGCGATTTGATCTGCCTGTTCACCTCGCCCAGCAGCGAGAGCACCTCGGCATAGTGTGAGGTGGTCTGAGCCAGTGAGGCGGAGGCCTCTTCAATCTGTATGTTCAGCCATTCTATGTCCTGATAGGTGGAGGTGATGCCCTCTTTGTCGTCGAGCAGCTTCTCGCGATCGTCCATCAGCCCGTCAATCTCCTTAGAGGTTTCCTTGAACGACTCCTGCTGCAATTCAAGTTCTTCCTTCAGATCCTCCTTCCGGCTTTCCAGGCTCTCAATGAGCGCCTGTATCCGCTCTTCGCGGCTCTCTGCCGTAGCTGTGGCCGATAGGTCTAACTGCTCGTCGGCATGGATAAATACACCACTGCTGCCGCTAGGTACTGCCGCCAGGGCGAAGGTGCCATCGGCATTCTCGCTTTGCACGATGATATGGCGGGCATGGCTGACCACCTCTGATATCGTTCCTACCACATGCTCACGCCCGTCGTCGCCTGGGTCTTCTGCCACCTGGCGGATGCTGGCTGCCCGTGTCTCTACCTTACCGCCATTTCCAGCAGCCTGAAGGCCTACATTCGTACCACGGACGGTAATGACCGATGAGCCGTCGAGCAGCATGCCGTCGCTATCAACATTGCCTATGATGATTTCCGGAGCGGAGAGGATGATCCGCTCGTCGTCGCGCTCATAGCGCCCTTTCCTCATCTTGCTGCTGAACTCGGCAGTCAGGTGCCGCATCTCAGCCTTGCACTGGCGCATTTCTTCGAGGTCTTTCTCCACGCTTGCCTCAAACGCGGAAAGTCTCTTTTCCAATAATTCAAATATGTTATCCATCTCTTCTGATTCCTTTACTTAATATCATACAACTTCCGTGTCAGCCGGTTGAGGTTGAACTGGTTGCCGGCATCCTCACTCTGGACACCGTCCTTCACGATGTTCAGCGTATAGTCTTCATTGTCCGACATCAGTATCTGTCCGCCCTGATCCTTGTCCCAAATGTCAGTCGTCGTCCATAAGTCCTTCTTGAACTTGTCGTTCCAGAAGGTATCGGCAAACGACATGGCGAACACTCTCCAGAAGTTACTGTTCTGGATGTAACGGTCCATATTCTGCACGAAGCGCTTCCAGTAGTAGTCCTTCGAAAGCTTCTCCTTTCCGTATTTGCTTCCTTTCAGCTTCCACCACTTGGCATCCTTGGCGAAATGGCGCTCATCGTAGGCTATATGGATGTAATGGCCTTGCTTGTTCTCGTCGCTTGCGCTAAATTTGAGTAGGAACGTGGCCGCCATCCTACGCTTGAACTCAGTGCGCCCTTCGGTAAAGATGTCCTTGGGATGCTCGACGCTGAGGAAAGCATTGGTAGTATCGCCTGCGTCAGTTACATATACTTTCTTCCATTCGGCAAGCAGGTTGGCCTCGTTGACGGTGGTATTGAGAATCTCAAAGACCCAGTGTGAAATTGTAGCCTCATGCACTTGTACATTCGCTCCCGGTACATTTGCAGGCACTACAGCTGCGGCAGGAAGGGGGGGACCGTACTTGGCATTCTGGATGTTCTTCATGAGGTCTGTTATCGTGAGGACATGCTTGTGGAGGTTATAGATAGACTCACCATACGCACTAGCCAGCTGCTTGGTCTTGTCAATCCTTTCCTTTTTCCCTACAAACATTGTGACAGACTTCTTGAATTTATCTTCCCCCAGCAGGTCTGTAATAGACGTCGGATCCCAGTCTTGGGTCGTGTCGTACTGCCAGGCTATCTTCGCCACGTCGGGATCTTTGAGATCTATGAGACGATATTCCACCCACTTGTCCCAGGCAATCTTCGCGTTGTATGCCTTTCCCCAGAGGTCATCATACTTGTCGTAGAAGTCCTTCATGCCGTTCTGGATAAAGTCCACACAAATCATTAGGCTCTCAAAGACCTTGAAGTAGTCGTCGGGCTTTTTCTTTTTGTAGCGGTCGGCTTTCACCATGGCCTTTCCCTTTCCAGCCTCCAGGAGCATATACTTGCGACTCTTGATGAGCATGGTTCCGTCGATGGGCCGCAGGAACACCTGCGTGAGATAGCGGAAGAACTCCACGTTGACAAGGGGGATAGCCTCCTTGTAAGCCTGCTTGCCTCCTTCGGGTGCTATCTGCAAGAGGATCTCGTGGCCAAGAGCATGGAACATCGTCTTATTCCAGTTGCTAAAGCGAGTCCATCCCCACCAGCGCTCTCCCTTGATCCACTGGTAGTCGGGGCCGCCGATACCGCCACCCAGTCCGATATTCGTACCCGACTCTATCGTCACCTTGTTGCCGGCACTGATGTTCACGTTCTTACCCCTGATCTTAATGTCTCCGTTAGGTGCATCAATGGATATGCCCGTAAAGGCATTGAGGTTGACCTGTCCCAAGGGCGAACTGATATTGATCTTACGGCCATCGGACGACATGGAGATCTCATAGAGGCCGTATCGGTCGCCGATGTGAATGCCACCCGTCAGGTCCTTGGCCTTCTTGGGGTGCAGGGCAGATAAGTTAAAAAAGGGTGAAACGACTGGAATGCCCAAAGTGGCGAATTTATTGATACCGCCCACGACGGGGACGACACCATTCAGGAAATTCGAGCCGTCTTCGGGGTCGTTAAAGGCAATATGATGGCCGTTGGGCGACACCAATGCCATTGTGCCCAGTGACTTGGTATTCAGTTTGCGGTTCATGCGTTCCCGGGGGTCGAGGGTTTCCTTCGAATAGAGCTGACCCACGACGTAGGGACGCTCCACGTTGTCGTTATCGAAGTTCACCAGCACCTCGTCGCCCATACGGGGCTCATAGAAGAAACCACCGCCTTCTGTGGCCACGGGTGTGGCGATACGGATCCACGGTGTGGCGATGCTCTCCAGTTTCTTTTTCTTGTCATCCTCGGCTTTATCTTTGGCCTTCTCTTTCGCCTTGACATCATTCTCGGCTGCCTTTTCCTGATTCTCGGATATCTTCAGGTCATCAGCCACGCTGTTGAGCTCGTTCTGCTTCTCATTAATAACGGCATCCTTCTTAGATTTATCCTCGACCTTTGCCAGTTCTGCGAGATGTGCTTTCTTGCGTGCCAGCAATTCCTTTTCCTCGGCAATCTTCGGCTCGTTTTCTTGAATTGTATCGGATTTCCTCAGAATCAGGATCTGCTTTTCTTCTTCGAGCTCTGTCAGACGGGCCTCACGGTTCTCAGTATCTGCCGGCAGATTGTCAATCTCAGATTCTTTGTCTCTGACGGCTTTACTGGCCTGACTGATGGCATTCTCCCGATTCAGGATGCTCTGTTCAAGCGTCTTGATCTCCTCTTCCAGCCCTTTTCTCCTCATTTCCCGTTCGGCATCTGACATCCTAGCCCATTTCTCCATTTCTTCTTCCTCGATTACCAGCTGCTGGTACTCTTTCCTGAGTTGCTCCGTTCTCAATGTGAGGCGCTCCTGATTTCCCCGAGCTTCTTCTAATGCACTCGTAGCAGCATCGAGCCGCTCCTGAATCTGGGTCCCTAACGACTGCCATGGGTAGGTGATACGCACGCGGCCCTGGTATTTCGGGTCGTTACTGGCAACAACGAAGGCTGTCTGAGGTCCGGATTTACGGATGACGGGGACAGGCTGTACGGGCGGGATGAAGCATTCTTTCTTGTTTTCGCCCTCATACGAGGGAATGGCAAATATCTTCATCGTGCGCTGAGTGGAAGTATGCTCGGCAGGGCGGCCGTTGTAGGTCTCATAGTCGTGTTGCCACTCTCCCTCAGTGTTCTGTACTATCTGAATCACCACGTAGGTTTTGTCTGATCCCGGAATGCCGATTTTCTGACCCAGCTTGACTGGATAGAAATGAGTGCTCATGTTGATGCAGATAATCTTCTGCTGCTGCATTTCCTCATGCCGGCGGATGTCTCTGTAGTAGTTCAGGCTTGTCCATCCCTTCTCGGAAAGGGTACCGAACTGCACCACCTTGTCGCCGTCGCACTGTTCGCTGTTGCCCTTCATCGGGTTGATGAAAGTGCTGTTCAGTTTCTTGTTGATTTTGTTTGCCTTAAGATTGACGAAGAAGCTCTGAATAGCTTCTGGCACACCCGACTTGACGACAGTATCGATAGCCGTCTTGCCGCCCGACTTGGTGCTTGAGGCCATGGTCTTCATGACCTTCATCACCTTGAAGATAGCCGCCCGATGCCCGCCGTCGTACATCATCTCACGCGCCAGGTCGGTAGCCTTGTCCTTATAGAGGGGGAAGATATACTCATCCGTTGCCACTTCCGAGTTGTAGGATGTGTTTTCGGGGAAGGCATCCTTGGGATAGCTGTCGCTCTTGTCTATGGGCGTCCAGTTCATGTGCTTGGGCGCGCCGATACCCTCCTTGGCGCTGTCGCGGGCATAGACCGGAATATCGAAAGGTGCCGGGGTGACGCTCTGTACGGTCACCGACTCAAAGTCGTCGATCATGAGAGGGGTGCCGCTGTCGGGCAGGCCCAATGTCAGCTCGCCGTCCTCAAAATAGAGGAACTCGCCGCAGCGGTTGGCCGTGCGCACGAGGAAGTCGTAGAATGACTCGTTGTACTGCACGAGGTAGGGCTGTATGAATTCCGAGGGAATCGTTGCCACCGTCTGTTTTCCATTGTCGTCGGGAACGATGAACTGCTCCTCGTATTTCAGGAATCTCATGTCCTTGATGTTTGTCTTGACCAGGGGTGCTTTCGACTCGGGGTCTTTTCCGAATGTGAGGCTCTCTGGCTTCAGAATGCCTGAACCGAGCTTGCGGGCTACGTATGCCTTGCTGTACTGGTTGAGCGTCATGAGCTTGTCCATACTGAAGATGTTCATCCTGACAGACATCTTCACGCCGTTCACGTCGCGCTTGAGTTGGGGGTTGAGCCCGAAGACGTAGCAGTTCTCGGCAATGGTGTAGGCGCGATCGCTGTCGAAGGTGGTGTCGTCCTTCCTGTGTACGATCTCGAGTTTGGCCGTTCTTTTGAGGAGCAGGTCGCTGACCGCCTCGAAGGAGGGCGCCTGGGTCTTCTCGGTCTCTGTGCTGTCGGTCGTCTTCTGCATGAAGTCGATTTCGGCCTCGATCTCTGTGGGCTGGTAGATCTTTCTGTTGGCCTTGACGCCCAGCAGCGTGACGTAGTATGAGACTTTCTTATCCTTATCGTCGAACTGGATACGGTTACCCTGCTCCAATATCAGATCATTGGGCTGTTTCTCTGCTATGAAATGGCCTAATGTGAGCCTATAGAAAATATGCTTGTTATCCATATTCAGACAAATTTAAAACATTTGGTGAATCCCGTAGATTCGAAAATGGTCATTACCTCCGGGCTGACGCCTTTGATGAGGATCTGACATCCGTTGGCTTTCGTTTCCCTCAGCAAGAGTAAGAACATTCGCAGCCCGCTTGAAGCAATGTATTCAAGTTTAGTACAGTCAAGCGTAATCTCAGTGTCAGTGAGCTCATAAAGCGGTTCCAGCTGTTGGCTAACCTCTTCTACGATGTAAGAATCCATGACACCTTCAAATGTGACGAGGGCTTTCCCCTCTGACGTTTCAATTGTCGTATTCATTGTAGTAATTATTTAATTTTATAATTTTTAATTCTTTAATTTTTTAATTCTTTAATTTTACAATCTCCTGATCGCCAGCATAGTCAGGTCGTCGGTCTGGGGTGCATCCTTCACATAAGCAGCGACTTCTTCGGTCAGTCTGCCGATGTATTCCGATGCATTCCCGATGCCCTCATCCAAGGCCCGCCTCAGGACTTCGTCCACGCGCTCCTTGCCGAACAGTTTGCCATCTGGATTCGCGGCATCCGTCAATCCGTCTGTATATAATAGCAACAAGGAGTTTTCCTTCAACTTGATCTCCTGGGGACTGAAAGACATGCCCTCCATGACGCCTAAGGCCATGTTTGAATCAACCGGCATCCTTTCAATCGTTGAATGGATTATGTAAGGTGCCTCATGGCCGGCATTGCAGTATTTCAGCACACCGCTCTTCAAGTCGAGTACACCGAGGAGGAATGTACAGAACATCAGCGACTTGTTGTCGGCAGCCAGACAGTCGTTCATGATCTCCACGATACGGTCCGGCTGGTCGAAATGGGCCGAGATACTACGGAACAGATAGTGGACTACCGTCATCATCAGTGCCGCAGGCACTCCCTTGCCGCTGACATCACCGATGCAGAAGAAGAGCCGATCGTCTCTGATGAAGAAGTCGAACAAGTCACCGCCAACCGTTTTGGCAGGTGTCAGTGATCCGTAGATATCCACGTCATTCCGTTTCGGGAATGGCGGGAAACGGTTGGGAATCATCGACATCTGAATCTTCCGTGCCACGTTCAGTTCATTCTCCATAGCGGCTTTCTTGGCCGTTGTCTCCTCCAAGTCGCGGATGTATGTCACCAACGACTGCTGCATGGTGGCAAATGAGTCCCGCAGCGCACTGATCTCGTCCTGATACTCCAGTTCAGGCAGAGGAGCCTCGAAATTTCCTTTTGCCACTTCGTCAGAAGACTTCGTAAGGGCTACCAACGGCTTCGTGGCCTGGCGGATTTCGCGGCGGCAGATGACCCAGACCAGAATCTGTCCTAACCCCGTAGCCGACAACAAGCTGAAAAGCAGTATGATCATCGGCGTGACCAAGGCTCTTTTCGGTACCACCATCCCCAAACACCAGCCGGTGGATGCTATAGGCGTGTAGTAAACATCCGTCCACACGTCATCGACCACCATAGGAGCGATGCCGCTCTTCATCTGCATCATATCTTGGACTGTACGTTTGCAGTCAGAATAGAAATTGTCCGACACATGGGAAAGGATATGCTCCTTCATCACCCTTTCACTGTCCGGATGTGCTACGTACATACCGTTCTTGTCGATGATGAACGAATAGAAGTCGAGATGACTGAAGCGCCAGTCTATATCCCGCATCCCGTTCTGCTTACACTCCTCGTCAATCCGCTGCAGCTCCCTACTCAAGTTCGTCCCCTTTTCCATGCCATTGATCTCTGCGAGAATCGTTTCAGATACGACGTTCATCATACCTAAGTATCGGCCTGTGGTTTCACCTCTCATGGCACGATAGGCAGCGATGAATATCATCGTCAGTGTGACAGCCATGATGATCAGGACTGTTACCAGAACTTTCCTGGTAAGCCTGTTGGCAAAGGATTTGGACGTCAGTTTCATGTTGAGTAGTCTCTTATGGGTGCAAAGATACATTATTTTTTCTATATTAGTTGCTGTTGATTCGATTTTTTTTCTTATTTTTGCAGCAGAATTGCAAAATGATATAAGTTATGGCATTGACAGCAGTATTAGAATTCGGCGACAACACAACGAAGCGTTACTCCAAACACTACATGGTGGCCGACTGCCGGTTCGTCATAGACCGGCCTTATAATGACTATTGTCCTGAGGGTTCCACCCGCTGCGACCGGGTTGAGCTGAGTGTGGTGGCTCCAGGTAAGGAAGACCTGTATCTGTTGGAGTGGTTCTCCGATCAGAGCTGTCGCGACGGGAGAATCGTCATCGACCTCTCTTCACCGGGCGATAACGGTACTGACACCCAAGAGGTCTGTTTTGAGGGTGCTGTCTGCTTTGGACTCTCTGAGATATACGATATCAATTCGTCCAAGCGCAGGCTGTTCAAACTAAGTGTTATGGCAGATAATGTCAGCATCGACGATGTTGATTTCGCCAGAGTATAAGAAGTAAAGTTAAGAAATATGGAAACCATTCAATTACAAGAGCTGAAGGCGGTATTGATTCATGAGAATATCTTGGAGAACCCGCTGAATATACTGAAGGAGAACTGCCTGACGATTCAGCGTCTGGTCTACGACTGTGTCCATAACCGTAACCATGTGGGCGAGGTGAACGGCACCACAGAGCCGGTGATTCTGAAGTTCACCGTCCGTGTTAATTCTTCCCATCATGCGAAGCAATTCTATCAAGAGTCCATCCTAAACCATTCTTTCAATTTCTCCGTGCTCTTTAATGTGCTGTGGGGGGCCGACAACCGAATGACCAGCTATGAAGACGGGTTCATCGCCGACGGCTATGTGGTACACGTGGAAGAGGATTATCACAGTGGCAAGGATAGCAGCGGCCTCGACCAGCAGATGTTGCTCAGTGTGAAGGTGCTGGTGCGTTCGGTGACCTACTTAGGCCGTGACAGGAACCATAAGAGCGTCTTTATACAGTAAGAGTGATGGCGTGCCCGCCTGAAACTAAGATGGGGTTGTCGTTTGACAGCCCCATCTTATTATATACAAATTATGAACTTTTACTTCGTACCGCCACCAAGGGCTACATAGAGGGAAATCAGTGCCTGAGCACCGTTGTACATGTTCGAAGCCTCATTGAGCTGGGCGTTAAGGAGCGACTCCTGAGCGGTGAGCACTTCGAGGTATTGGGCCTTACCATTGTCCATCAGCTCGTGGGTACCGATATAGGCCTCATGGAGTACCTCCACCTGACGGTGGTAATATTCATGACTCTGACGAGCAGCCCGACAGTCGGCAATCGCCTCATTCACCTGGTTGCCGGCATCGACGATAGCCTGCACATACTTCTTCTTCAGGTTCTCCTCCGTCAGCTGAGCCGTCTTGTAGTTGGCATTGATCTGACCACGGGCGAAGATCGGCTGCGAGAGCTGACCGACGAGCTGCAGCAGCAGTTTGCCGGGATTGACGTAGCCGCCATTATTCGACCATCCAAGCTCTCCCGTCAGCGTGATACTGGGATAGAAGGCAGCGCGGGCAGCCTGCACGTTATAGAAGGCTTCTTCAATGTAGAAATTGGCTAGGCGGATGTCAGGACGGCGCTCCAGCATCATGGCGGGCACACCGACTTTCATGTACCGCTCCTCAAATAACCGTTTATCTGAAGAGGAGTGATACTCATCTGCATACCATTTAGAGCGTGCGATATGCTGCGGGGTGATGCAGAGCAGACTGCAGATCTCGTTCTCGGTGGAACGGATGGCACGCTTGATGGCGACGATCTGCAGCTTCACGTCGAGCCACGATGACTCCTGCTGATTGACGGCCGTCGAATAGGCCTGACCATTCTCATAGAGAGCCTGCTGCGTATCCAATGAGGCTTTCCACAGACTATCGGTTGATATCAGGATGTCCAGCTCGCGGTCGAGCAGCTGGAGATAGAAGTACTGCTGGGCTACGCTGCTGATGAGGTTGGAGCGTGTGGCCTCTTCGGTCATCTGTGCCTGCAGCAGGGCAGCCTTGGCTGCGCGCTTCTTATTCCTCAAGGAACCGAACACATCCACTTCCCATGACACATCCAGGGGGATGGTGTAGCTCCTCGTCCACGACTCGCTGCCAAACTTGCTGAACGAGCCTTGCGGAGAGAAATAAACCGACGGCAGGAAAGCCAGCTTCTTGGTTCTCAGCGAGATCTCACTCTTCTCGATATTAATGCGGGCGGAGTTCAGGTCAGTATTGTTGGCCAACGCCTGCTCGATGAGCTGCTGCAACAGGGGGTCGCTAAAGAACTCACGCCACGACATCTCGGCAATGGATGTCTCACTCGTTGCCGACGTGATGTCCGGCGTAGCACCGAAGACGCCCTCGGGCTCCTGTACAGTCTTCTCATAATTATTATATAACCCGCAGCCCGTGAACAGGAAACCGACTGCAAAGAATAAAATAACTTTTTTCATCATTACACTATTTTCGAATATCGCGAAACTTTTTCTTTTTAGAAACGAATTTGAATAATGTGAATAATTTTGCTCACGAATTAAAATAATAAATCTTGCTTAGGCAAGCGACAAAGCCGAGTCTTGTGAGCTCATTTTATTATTATACATATTAGTGGATTCAATTATTTCAATTATGCAAATTCGTTTCTTAAAAATCATTGTTCGTTTTAATTCGTTGTTTTATAAAATTATTCTTAGTTGTTTGCAACTTCTGCGACTTCTACGACTTCTCTGCCTTGGAAACGTTCGTGGAGTTTCTGGAAGATAATGAAGAAGGCCGGTACGACGAAGAGCAGTGCGATGGTACCAACGACCATACCGCCGATGACGCACATGGCCAGGGCACGGTTACCGTTGGCACCGGCACCGCCCTCGATGGCGAGCGGAACCATACCGACAACCATACAGATCACGGTCATCAGAATCGGGCGCAGACGTTCCTGGCAGGCGGCAAAGGCTGACTCAACGATGCCCTTGCCATGTTTGCGGTGCTCAGAGGCCACCTCGGTAATCAGGATGGCGGTCTTTGCCAACAGTCCGATCAACATGACCACACCCGTCTGTACATAGACGTTGTTCTCCATGCCCGGCAAGCCGATGCTAGCGAAAAGCCAGATGACGCAGAAGGCACCCATCAGACCGAATGGAATACTGAGCAACACGGCCCACGGCGTGAACCATGAGTTATACAACGATCCCATAATCAGGTAGATGAGGACGATACAGATGCAGTAGATGAGCGTGGTGGTATTCGAACCAGCTGCCTCAGCGGTCTCACGCGACATACTGCTGTACTCATAGGTAGCCGTATTGGGCATCTCCTGACGGAACACCTCTTTAATGACCTCCTGAACCTGTCCCTCACTGTAGCCGCTGGCAGGAGCTACCTGACACTCAATACTTGAGAACAGGTTGAAGTGCTGGTTATTAGATGGACCGACAATCTCCGTCAGTGTAATAAACTCTGAAAGAGGTGCCATCTTTCCGCTGCTCGTCTTCACGAAGATATTGTTGAGCGATGTGGGGTCGAGACGATACTCCGAGGCGGCGGCAGTCCACAACTGGTACACCTTACCGAACTGGTTGTAGTTGGCGATATACGAACCACTACAGTAGTTGCCGAGCGTGCTCAGCACTTCCTTGGCTGACAAGCCGGCGCGGCTGCACTGGGTGGGATCCACTTCAACACGGAATTTCGGGAATTTTTCCGAGTAGGTGGACATAGCCATACTCACTTCCTTACGCTCCATGAGCTTGGCCAGGAATTGGTCGGTCTTCTTAGAGAACTCCGACAGGTCGCCGTCGGTGGGGTCCTCTACCACGAGGTTCACGTTGCTGCTCGTACCATAGCCCGGAATCTGGGGCATCTGGAACGGAATGACTGTGGCATTCTTAATGTTCGCACACGCCATATAGAAACGATACATAACCATATCGACGCAGTGTTCTATACCCGGACGCTCTTCCCAGTTCTTCAGGCGGACAACCATGAAGCCATAGCTGGAACCCTGACCTGAGATCAGACCGTAGCCGCTCACCATGGCATAGCTCTCCATTTCGGGAATAGCCTTCACCTTCTCTTCCACCTGCTTCAGCAGATCATAGGTCTGCTGCAGTGTGTAGCCTTCTGGTGCGTCCACCTCAACCAGGAAGCACCCCTGGTCCTCCTGCGGCACAAGGCCTGACGGCAGTTTCATCATAAAGAATACAAGTAGCACAGCAGCAATGGTCACCAGTATCCAAGCCACGCCGGGACGCTTGATGAACTTCTTCACCCCCCTGCTGTATTTGTCGAAGAGGGCGTTATAGCTGGCGTCGTAGGCTTTCTTGGTGTAGTACAGTAGCGACTTGCCTTCCTTCTTGCCTTCCGTCACCCTCAGCATGATGGCACAAAGTGCAGGACAGGTAGTCAGAGCTTGTAGACACGACAGGCCTACTGCCGAGGCGATGGTGATACCGAACTGCGTGAAGAACGTACCCGATGTACCCGAGATAAAGGTCACGGGGATGAACACCGCCATGAAGACGAGCGTACACGAGAACACCGCCATCGACACTTCGCCGACAGCCTGGCGCGTAGCCTCCTTGGCATCAGTTATACCGCTTTCCATCTTCGCCATCACGGCCTCCACGACCACAATGGCGTCATCCACCACCGTACCGATGGCGAGCACCAGTGCGAACAGCGTCAGGAGGTTCAGCGAGAATCCTGCCAAGGTGACTATGACAAAGGTACCCATCAACGACACAATCACCGAGATCGACGGGATGATGGTTGCCTTGATGTTCTGTAGGAAGAAGAACACCACCAGAATCACCAGGATGATGGCGATGATCAGCGTCTCCACCACATTATGAATGGCCGCAAAGAGGAAGTCGTCGGCGTTCATCAAGGTGACGAATTCCAGTCCGTCAGGCATCGTGGCCTTCATCTCCTCACACATCTGGTCGATGCGCTGGTTCACCTCAGTAGCATTAGAGCCAGGCGACTGGAAAATCAGCATGAAGGTACCCGGCTGGCCGCTGATATTGGACTTGAAGCTGTAGGTCTTGGCACCAATCTCAATATCAGCCACGTCTTTCAGGTGCAGCACGTGGCCGCCGTCGGTGGTCTTGATCACGATGTCATTGAACTCTTCAATCTCCTTCAGTGTACCCTTGTACTCCATCGAGTACTGGTATTTGTTATCCGACTGCTCGCCGAAGTTACCTAAAGAGGTCACGAAACTCTGACTGTTGATGGCAATGCTGACATCATCAGGCGTCAGACCGTACTGTGCCATCACGTCGGGCTTCATCCATACGCGCAAGGCGTAGGTGTTACCTAATGACGTCACGGAGCCCACACCAAAGATACGCTGCATACGCGGCTTGATGTTGATATCGACGTAGTTTGACACGAAGTCGTCGTTATACTTGCCGTTCGTACATTGTATACCGATGATGCGCAGAATACTGCTCTGGCGCTTCTCCGTCTCAATACCCATACTGGTCACGGCAGAAGGCAGTTGCGACTGAGCCTTCGACACGCGGTTCTGCACGTTCACCGTCGCGATGTCAGGGTCAACGCCCTGCTTGAAATACACGTCGATGGTCGCGGTACCCGTTGAGGTGGCTTTCGACACCATATAGTCCATGCCGTCCACACCGTTGATACTCTCCTCCAAGGGTGAGATCACCGACTGTATAATGGTTTTGGGATCAGCACCCATATAGTAGGCCGAGACCTCCACTTGGGGAGGCGCGATATTCGGATATTGCTCGATGGGCAGCGAGTTCATCGAGATGAATCCCACCAGCGCCAACACAATCGAAACGGCGCACGCCATCACGTACCTATTAATAAATATATTGTTCTTCATAAAGCGGTAGCAAATTTTTCACTTTTCACTATTCACTTTTCACTTCTGTTCCGGCGCAGCCGGGAAAAGCACCTTCTGGCCTTCGTGTAAGTTGTTGGCACCTACGGTCACGATCTTGTCACCCGCGTTCAGGCCGCTAGTGACCATGTAATCCTTACCGTTGTAAATATCCTGTGTTGTCACCTCAACAGATGTTACCGTACTGTCAGCCTGCACCTTATATACTTGCTGCTTGTCCTGCAATTTGACGACAGCCTCCTGCGGAATCACCATGACAGCCTTTTCTTCCAGAGGAATCACAATGGAACCCTGCATACCTGAGTAGAGCTGGCCCTGGGGGTTGGGGAACGTAGCCTTCAGCGAGATCGTACCAGTAGAAGCGTTGACCACGCCTGTGGCTCTGGTAATCTTGCCCTTATGCTCATACTCCGTACCGTTCTTCATGACAAAACTCACATCGAGCGAATACTTTGAAAGCGCACTGGGATCTGTGCTGAAACCTTCAGAGATCATCATTGACAGAATCGTTTCCGGCAGTGAAAATTCAGCATCCATATTGGCGTTACCACTCACCGTGGTCAGATAAGTAGATGGAGAGACCTGATCGCCTGCACGAACGGGAATCTCACCAATGCTGCCTGTCACAGGAGCCGTAATGGTGCAATAGCCCAGGTTCACCTTCGCGCGGTTTACCATTGCCTTGTACTGTGCCACCGATGCCTTTGCCTGATTGTATGAGTTCTCCGCTGTGTCAAAGGTGTACTTGCTCACAATATTCTTCTCATACAGATTCTTGTTCGACTCGTACTCGATTCTCGCACTGTTCTCCTGGGCGATGGCAGCCTGCAGGCTGGCCTGTGCCGACTCTAACTCCAGCTGTGCGTTACGCTGGTCGATGATGAAGAGCACCTGTCCCTTCTTCACCTGGTCACCTTCGGTCACGCAGATCCTCATCAGCTGTCCGCTCACCTGCGGGGTGATAGTCACATCCGTCTCACCCTTGAGTTTTGCACTGAACTTTATGGGCACCGTAATGTCCGATTTCTCAATTGTCAACGTCTCATACGATGTTGGAACTACCTCGGGCACGCCATTAACGCAGGAGGTCATTCCGCCGACCAAAGCGCTCAGCACAAAGGTCAACTTGAAAGCTTTCTTTTTATTCATACTTATATATAGTTAATATTTGTAATATTTGGCCGCAAAGATAATGCGAAATTTCGACTAAACAAAGAGAATTTACATAAATTTGCATTCCTAAGAATAAAAACTAATCACTCCGGCAGATCCAGCCACCTTGTGTAACAGAAGTCCTGACGGTGCGGCAGATTCTTGTTCTTCGGATACATGCGGACGGCACTCCTGTACTCGCCGAACTGCTTGGGCGACAGCTCTGCCTCAAAGGTATAGTTGTTACCCTCGTGGCCAGTCATCTTCAGCGGATCAACGTGGAATACCCGCTCCTCGCCATTCTTGTCGGTGAAGATGCTCACCAGTTCCAGGCCGATGGCATCGTCGAGCCCCTGTTCGTTGATGACATACTTCAGATGGTATTTCTCACCCGTCATGCCACCCGTTGCAGGGAAGTCAAACTTGCTCGATACCACGCTGATGGCATCCCAACGCTCGGCCACCGTCTCCTTCCAGAGGGCAATCTCCTTCGCCAGGCGGTTATCGTTCTTGGAGAGTTGCTTGAAGCGCTTGGCCTCCTTCTCATAGAACTTCGAATAGTAGTCGTCGAGCTGACGCTTCATCGTATAGTGTGGAGCGATCTGGGCAATAGAGTTCTTCACTACCTTGCACCATCCCTTCGATACACCAGTCTTCTTGTCCTTGTTGAAATAGAGCGGGATAATCTCGTCTTCCAACAGATGATAGATGGTGGAGGCGTCGAGACGGTCCTGATAGCCCTGATCCTGGTAGGTACGCTTCTCGGTGAGTGCCCATCCGGCGCCCTCACGATAGCCCTCTAACCACCAGCCGTCCTTTACTGAGAGGTTCACCACACCGTTCATCTCGGCCTTCTCGCCTGAGGTGCCAGAAGCCTCCATCGGACGTGTCGGGGTGTTCATCCAGATATCCACACCCGATACGAGCCGGCGAGCCAGCAGGAAGTCGTAGTCCTCTACGAAGATCACTTTCCCCTGGAACTCATCCCGCTGCGAAATTTCAAAGATCTGCTTAATGAGTCCCTGTCCGGCACCATCGGCAGGATGGGCTTTTCCGGCGAAAAGGAACACCACGGGACGCTCCGGGTTGTTCACGATCTTCGACAGACGGTCGAGGTCGGTGAACAGCAGGTGGGCACGCTTATAGGTAGCAAAGCGACGGCAGAAGCCGATGATCAGCGAATTGGGATTAAAACGCTCCGCCAGCTTGGTAATGCGGCGGGGATCGTTCTGGCTCTTCAGCCATGTCGCTTTCAACTGTTTCTCTATATAGAAGAGCAGATTTTGCTTCATGACCTTACGGGTCTTCCAAAGTTCCTCGTCGGGACAGTCATAGATGCCCTTCCACTTCTCCTCATTCGACTGGTCTGTCATGAAAGCAGGATCGAGATACTTATTGTAGATATTCTCTAACCATCCTGTGGCAACCCACGTAGGGAAGTGCACACCGTTGGTCACATAGCCCACATGGTTCTCCTCCGGATAGTAACCCGTCCAGATAGGTGCGAACATCTTCTGCGACACCCATCCGTGGAGCATCGACACGCCATTGACCTCCTGGCAGGTGTTGCAGGCAAAGGTACTCATACAGAATTTCTCACCCTTGTCGTCAGGATTGGTACGGCCCATGCCAATGAACTCGTCCCAAGTGATACCGAGCTTGGCGGGATAGCCGCCCATGTACTTGCCGAACAATCCCTCGTCGAAGTAGTCGTGACCGGCAGGCACCGGTGTGTGAACGGTATAGAGGCCACTGGCACGCACCAGCTCCATGGCCTGGTTGAAGGTAAGTCCCTCCTCGACATAGTCGCACAGGCGCTGCAGATTGCAGAGCGCAGCATGCCCCTCGTTGCAATGATAAATGTCTTTCTTGATACCAAGTTTCTTCAGCAGCAGCATACCGCCGATACCGAGCAGGATCTCCTGCTTCAGACGGTTCTCCCAGTCACCGCCATAGAGGGAGTGGGTGATGCGCTTGTCGAACTCAGAGTTCATCTCGTTGTCGGTGTCGAGCAGATAGAGTTTCACGCGACCGACATTGACCCGCCAGACGTATGCATGGACATAAAAGTCGAGATAGGGCACATCAACCACCATCGGCGTGCCGTCCTCGTCGAGCTGACGCTCAATAGGCAGCGAACCGAAGTTCTGGGCTTCGTAATTGGCCACCTGCTGCCCTTCCATCGTCAAGCTCTGAGTGAAGTAGCCGTAGCGATACAGGAAACCAACGGCACACATATCGACGTTAGAGTCGGAAGCCTCCTTCACATAGTCACCTGCCAGCATACCCAGACCGCCAGAATAGATCTTCAGGGCGGAGTGGATACCATACTCCATACAGAAGTAGGCCACAGAGGGACGGCTGGTATCGGGCTTCACGTCCATGTATTTACGGAACTTTGCGTAAACGTCCTTGATACGTTTCATCAGCGCCTTATCCTTCATGATCTCCTCCTTACGTCCGAACGTCAGTTGTTCCAACTGCATCACGGGGTTATGCCTCGTCTTATGATAGAGATCGACGTCGAGGTCGCGGAACAGGTCACGGGCCTCGTGGTTCCATACCCACCACATATTGTGGGCCAATTCGTCCAAACACTTCAGTTCTTCTGGAAGAGTAGCCCTGACGGTCAAGATCTTCCACTGCGCTTCATTTACGTAGTTTGCTTTTATCTTCATAATCTTTATGGGTTAGTTTTTTGAGTGCAAATATACGAATAATTTCTATAACAAAGGCAAAAAACATTAGAAATCTTTCTAAAACATAGGCAATTGATTAGAAAATAGCCACAAATAACCATCAATAATTCATGAACATAACAAGGAGAGCCCCCGCAATTTGCAGAGGCTCTCGCTTAATCGCCTACTTGATGCTGCGCATCTAGTTCGCTCACGCTCGGCAATGCCAAATCTGTTTTTGGCATTGCTCTCGCTAATTCGAATCGAAGAAATCCCGCAGATTTCTGTCCATAAAAGGACTATTTTCGTGTTTTTCTATGCCATCCCGTGGGGTTAGACACCGTAAATGAGACTGATGATGATAATGGCAGTAGTCAAATAGGTCAGTTTCACCGGGAGGCCGATGCGCAGGTAATCCGTTGCGCGGTAACCTCCCGGGCCATACACCAGCAGATTGAGCGGTGTGCTGATAGGAGTCAGGAAGGCAGCATTCACCGCCAGCAAAAGAGCGATGGCAAACGGAAGAGGGTTGCACCCGATCTCCACTGTGGCATCATAGACGATGGGAAACATCAAAGAGATAGCGGCCGAATTGGACACGAACTCAGTAACGACCGCTGCCATCAGACAAAGCACGATCATCACCAAGAGGGGATGACTGCCGCAAAGATCAAAGACACCCGCCGCCATCTGACCGGCCAAGCCTGTCTTCTGGAGGGCCGTACCCATGGCAAGGCCTCCTCCCAGCGATATCAGGATGTTCCAATTGATGGCGTTCATGGCCTGCGATGGTGAGCAGCAGCCAAACACCAGCATCGCGCCGGCGGCGATGAAAGCACTCTGCAGCAGCGACAAGACGCCAGTGGTAGCCAGCAACACCATACCGATCATAATGGCCGTCGAGACGAGCGGTTTCAGACCTGTCACGGGAATCTCGGGAGAATCAAAGAACTGCAACTGTGACTTCAGTGCATCTGTATTGATCTTCTTGCGAGGCTGATGGGCGAAGAGCAGCAAGTCGCCGGCATGCAGGACAATCTCGCGTGGCGACTGGCAGATGCGCTCACCCTTACGCGATACGGCCACCAGCGTCATGCCGTGATCCTGCTCGAAACTGGTTTCACACAGACGCTTTTCTATCAGGCTGCTGCCGAAACAGATGTATGCTGTCCGGAGACACCGTTTAGCACTTGTTCCATAGACGCTGAACACGGAATGGTCGGGACTGACGAATCCCATCTCCTTAGCCAGTTCCAGCAAATCATCTATCCGGCCCGAAAAGATCAGCCGGTCACCGCCTAACAGGGGCTCGTCGTCGCGCACTGGCAATACCTGCCGCTCGTCGTCGAAGTGAATCACTTCCACGAGGCTACCGGCATGCACACGGTTCAGGCCCAGTTCACCGATGGTTTCGCCAATGTGGCGATTGTTCGAAGTGACCAGCATTTCCAGAGTGTAGTCGCCGGTATTGTCAAAAGCAGACTCCGGGGTGCTGATGTCCGGCAACAGTCTGCGAAAGACGATGAGTACCAACGTGGCAGCCACAAAACAGACCACAGCGGGAAGCGTCGATGCAAAAATGCTCAAAGACTGACCTGTTTGTTGCTCGTACATGCCGCAGAGCAACAAGGCCGTCGGTGTGGCGATAGCGGCCACAGGTCCACCCATCCCGCCAGCATAACTCAAGGGAATGAGAAGCTTGGAGGACCGGATGCCCAACTTCCTTGACCAAAGCTTGACGACACCTACACAAAGGGCAACGACGGAAGTATTGTTCACAAAGGTACTCAACAGGGCCACAGGCACCATCAGGTGCAGCAGGGGTCGGACCTCTCCCCTTGGCTGACCGAACACGTGTTTCGTCATCCACAGAAGTACCCCTGTGTAAGAGAGCCCTGCGACAATGACGAACATAACCCCCACGATCAACACCGACGAGTTGACGAATCCGGAAAAGGCCTCGGTAGTGTCCAGCACCCCCGTCACGAACAAAATGCCGACGGCACCCAGAAAGACCACGTCGGTCCTGATCCGAGTGAACAGGAGCGCAGCCATCAACGCTACGATCGTCACAAGAGTGATCCAGGCATCAAGGTCAATCATGCTTATGATATTGAACAATGGAGAAAGAAACAAACACCTCTTTCTTCTTAGCCATATCGTTATTCCATCGATTGCTGTCAGAATTTATAACCGAGGGTGACGACGAAGACCTGATTGCGGACGGTCTCATCGACACCTTTGATCAGCTTGAGGACGCTCCAGTTGTAACGGGCATCGAGGGTGACGCCGCAGTACTCGTAGGACAGTCCGACCGGGAAGGCGAGGTCGAAGGTGCTCATTTTGACATCTTCGCCAGGATAGAGCGTGGCGAGGAATTTGTCGAAGTCGACTTTCGTGCCGTCTTCATTCACGTTGGCCTTCACCCTGAATCCGGGCTGGATGCCGGCCTTCACGGCCAGACCTGTCAGCACGTAGTAGTTCAGCGTGACAGGCAACTGACCGTAGTAGATGTTCATCGTGACGTCGTCATTCAACTTGGCGCCCTGATCGGTGAAGAGGACACCTGCTGCCACACTGAACTCGTCGGTGAAGAAATGTTCGAACTCCACGCCGTAGGTCACGTTGACCTTCGACTTTGCGCCGTCGGTATTGGTCAGATTACTCATCGTGATACCGATACGGGGCTGGATGGTGAGGTCGCCCTCCTCGTGCTGGGCACTCACACGTTGTGTAACCATCAAGGCGGCTACTGCCATTACAAAAATCTTTTTCATTGCACACTTAAATCTTATTTGGGGACAAAGATAAACAAAAAAATCGGACCGACCAAACATCAGCCCGATTTTTTCACTTCATCTCACAATAGGGACTGTCCCTTTTGTGCGTTACGGCTGCAGGTCGGCGTACTCGCGAGCGACGTTCTCGATACACGGACAGTCCTTCTGTGGATTCAGGTCGTGGTGTCCCACGATCAATGCACGCGGATAGCGGCGGTGAAGGTCTTCCAATAGTCGCCGGAGTGACGCTTTCTGCGCCTCAGTTCTGGTATCGGCGGGTTGTCCCCTGATGTCCAGCCCACCCTCATAGCAGACGCCTATCGAGTGGGCATTGTGGTTCACGCAGTGAGCACCGATCATCCATTCCGGTCTTCCTGGCTCGATCTCGCCATCCCGACGCACTACATAATGGTACCCGATGCCGAGCTTCCAGCCCCGCTCTCTATGCCACGTATCTATCTGCGCCGCCGAGCTCGTCTGCCCCGGCCTCACCGCCGAACAATGAATGACAATTAATGTGATGACTCTCATTTTACGACAAGTTTTTTCTTTTAACGACAACTATGACAACAAGGACAACATTCTGCCTACGACGGCAACTGCCGTCTGCGGGGTCCAAGTTCCTGCCTGTAAACGACCAGAGGTCGAAAAAAGTTGTCTAAGTTGTCAATGTTGTCGTTAATTTGAATTATTCCATGCAGCTCTGCACGAAGAAGGTTGATACTACCAGTGACCCTACGGCCACAATGAACTTCAGGATGTTCCCGATTGTGATCTTGTTAATCTTCATCATTGTTATCAAGTTTTAGTTCTGGTCCATTTCGTCACCGCCTTCACCCTTGGTGAACAGCTTGCTAGCAACCTCACTCGATTCACCGTCCTTGATGGCGATCGCCTTCACGGTCGTGGTGTCACTCAGGGTGAATGCCTCACTGTAGAGTGTGCTCTCAGCCGTAGGCGTGTTGCCGTCGGTGGTGTAGTGGATCTCAGCGCCAGCAGGGCCGCTGATGCTCACCGAGGTAGTCTCAGCAAACGGAGTCGTACCGCTGATGGTGGGGGCTGCCAGGGTTGAAGCCTGCGAGCCGCCGGACTGGGTGCCACTGTTCTGGGAAGCACTGTTGCCGCCATTCTGAGAATCACCGTTCTGTGTGCCACTGTTGCCGCCGGACTGAGAATCGCCGGACTCTGTCTCGGGCTTCAGCGAGGTGTCGTAGGTTTCCTCGAAGACGACGTCCTTCACGAGCGTCTTGACGACGACGAACTTCTGCTTCACCTTGCCGTCCTTCTTCTCCTGGCCGACGACCACACGCTCGGTCTCGGGCTGGAACAGCACGCGGCGCGTGGTGATGTTCTGCGCACCGCAGTCTTCCTTCTTGTTCGTGCCGATGCTGGAGAAGCCAACCTTGAAGATCCCGATGCCGTCGAGCTTCACCTTCTGGCCCAACTCGAAGAAGTGCTTCAGGGCACCGCCCAGCTCGTCAAGCACCGCCTTGATGTCGGACTTCTTAACTGATGCCTGTGTCTGGATGAACTCGGCCAGTTCCTCGGTAGTAATGAAATGCTGGTCGTAGACCGCTGTGGCAAACCACTTGCCGAACGCCGCTGAATCGTCGTTCTGATTCTGCAATTTCTTGAATTTCTGACTCATAACTTTAAATCTTTAAATGTTTAACTTTTATGTTGATTGAGGCCCTCTAATCACCTACAAAGTTACAACATTTCAAAGATCAAAAAGTTGGCAGTAGTGGGCACTGGTCGCCAATAGTGGCTGAAAAATAAAAAAATCTATTTCTTTTTTATTTTTATGGCTCTCCGAGGAATTCCACGATCAGTTTGACCTGTTCCCTGGGGAAATCGTCGGCATTGACGTTGTAGGAAGGAAGCTTCTCAAGCGCCTCCTTAAGTTCCCAACAGTAGTTAATGTCACGCCTCAACAGTTCCACTGCCGACTTATCCTTCGGTGTGTTCGGCCGATACAGCCGGGCCAACTCCTTCTTCGTATATCGTCTTATTTCAAACTCTGATGTAATCATCTGTGAACTATGAATTATGAATTATGAACTATGAATTATGCATTTATGCTTGAGCTTTGCGAAAAACTATGAACTAAACCCTGCTTTCTAACGTTTGTTCTGATACCTTCCACGAGGGATACAAGCGCCAAGTCACGCTGTTGCTGATACCTTCTATATACTGATACTCCCTATCTCCATCACTCAGACTTGGCTTTTCTCTCCTCCGTGGAACCTATTTCCATCACCCTTAACAGGCATCGTTGACACAATTGACACATTAATATGCACATTTTACGCGCGTACCGTATAGGCGTGCGCGGTACGCACGAGGAAGTCTCAGAATAATGCGTCAAATGTGTCACAGATCTCCTCCATCGTCACCGTCGCCGCCTCCGACTCAGGCCTGGCATCGTAGGCCAGCATCGACTTGTTGGCCTTCACCTCCTCGGGACTGTAGGCCACGACGTTATAGCCCCGCTTCCCGTGGGAGCGCACGCCGACATAGCCCAGCGCGGTCATCGCCCGGCCCAGCTTATTGGATGAGAGCCGCTGCGTCAGGGCACCGCCGATATGCATCAGGATCTCGGCAGTACTGACGAACTCACTGGGCGCACCCGGCTTCGGCAGGTGATAGTACGTGCTGATCAGCTCACGCTCGGGCTTCGGCACCTCGAAGCGTTCGTTGTGCCGTGCCATGAGCTGCGTCTCCCGCTCGTTGAACCAGTAGCGGAAACCCTGCCGGTAGAGGGTATACGCCTGCGCGAAGACGGCATCGTGATCGAACGGGTGGTCTCGCGGCGAGAGGATCGACTCCACCTCGAACGGCAGCCACCGGCGCGTGCCCGTGTCGTCGTCGATGAACTGGACGTTGTTGCCCGTGCCGCAGTAGGAGGCGATGTGGTTGCGGCGCTCGGCATAGTGGGCGTAGGGACGCCGCTCGTCTGTGACGGTCGTGGTGACCGCCCATTTCAGCCGATTCATCTCCGAGGGCTTCATCGTGTCGAGCTCCTCGCAGCATATCAGACCGTACATCGAGAGCTTCAGCACCTCGTCCTTCGTCATGTTGCCGAAGCTGGTGTTCGAATGGAAGAACATCTTCAGTACCGGGGGCAGGAGCGCATTGAACCAGGTCGTCTTGTAGATTCCCTGGCGTCCCACGAAAACCAGGATCTCCTGGTTCACCACCTCGTCGTCGAGCCAACCGGCGATCATCGCCACGAGCCACTTGCGCAGGCAGGCATAGAACAGCAGTTGCTCCTCTGCCCCACCCTTCACCATCACCGTCGACGAGAGGTCCATGATGGGGTTCGTATTTCCGTCCCACGGCGACAGGCCGTCGAGGTAGCGTCGGAAGGGGTCGAAGAGCGCCACGTAGTCGGAGTTGATTACCCGCCAGAAGTCCTTGTCGCGCACCTCCTTCGCGAACGACAGCAGGTTCTGCATCGTGTTCACCAGACGGTCGTTGACGGTCTGCCAGTCCGTCGCCGACCGCCATTCGTCGAGCGGCGTCGCTCCCGTGATGTACTTCATGCCATGACTGTCAAACTCATCCTTCGCCGGCACCCGGAACTCGGGCTGCCCCGTGACCGTGTTGTGCCGCAACAGCACATGCTCACTCAGGAACTTCTGGATATCCTCCGTCGAGGCGTGCGTCTCCCGCCAGTTTGGCTTATGCACATTCTCTCCCCCACCCTCTTCGGCAGCCTTCTTTCGTTTCTTCTTGTTGTCTTTGTTGTCCATGTTGTCGTTTATATCTCGCCGCAAAGATACGAAAAAGAAAAAACATTTACCCCCCATATACCAGGGATATATGGAGGGTATAACCTGTTTAGAATCGCTTATTTCAATATGGCTTTCAGTTTGTCCTGGAACACCAATGACTGTTTTTGATTGAGGGCATAATAAAAGTCTTTGTACATGTTCTTGCGGTTCCAAAGCGCTTCAAACACCTTCCACTTCTCTTTGATGCCCAGCCGCTCCGCCATGGCATCGGCCAACAGGGCTGACTGGGTACGGGAGAGCAATGGCTGGTAGTGCTCATCCACGTAGCCCGCCTGCTGCGCCTTCCGCCACAGCACCATCGCCTCGTCGGTACGCAGCACTTCAGGTAACTCCCCGCCCCTTGGGTGTTCCCCCTCGCCAGTTGGAGAGGGGGTTGGGGGTGAGGCTTTAATGTTTATTTGTTTATCCACATACTGGCCGCCTGGGGCATAGATGAACACGGGGCTGCCTTGGTGATCTTTGTCTTTCCGGTGCAGTTGCTCCAGAAGTTCATTCAACACCTTCAGGACATCGGCGGGCAGCATGTCGCCGAGTCCGCCCAGAAAGTCTGGGACTTCTTCATTGTGATTCATATTCATACAAATAAAATATAGTAAATACTTCACCTTATAAAAAAGGATGCGGGGCAATAGCGGCAAGAACATCTCGTCTCCAGGTATAGCCGTACCTTAGTCCACAGATGGATTCCACTAAAGCCCACATCCATATTACTATGTAATGTGAGCTAACAGCAGTCTTTCTGTGTACTATTTTCTAACGGCTATTTTAGAGACGTACGGAAAGCTGTCGCTTTATCTACTATATTCTAAGGTGCAAAGATAGTGCAAATCTTTCACGCATCCAAATATTTGAGATTATTTCTTCTATGGACTCATTGTTTTTACTTCGTTAAAGGGTTTGACATGATGTGAATTTTACGATTATTTGTTCATTTCAATCTTTCAGAACTCTTTTCATCATCTTCTCCATGAAGTCTGCTGGCGGTGGCGGTGTATTGGCATATATCCGCCGTAGTGCTTCGCGAATGTCAGTGTCTATGAATTTCATTTCGTCGTAATTCATATCATTACTTGAATATTTCAGCCAGTTTCTCTTTCAGTTCATCCCCATAGATATTGCGTGCGATGATGGTGCCGTCGGGGGCGAAGAGGATCGTATGCGGGAGGGCATCAATTCCGTAAAGTGTAGCCGGAATGTCCTGGGCATTGATGATCTGTGGATATGGGATATCGAGGTCGCGGATGGCTTTTTCTGTTTCTTGGGGTTTGTCACGGAAGGCAATGCCAAGCACTGTCAGTCCTTTCTCCTTATACTGCTGATAGAGACTAATCAAGTCGGGTATCTGCTGACGGCATGGGCCGCACCACGAAGCCCAGAAGTCAGCAAGAACATATTGGCCTCGTCCCACATAATCACTTAGGCGTGTGGTCTTTCCGTTGTACTCTACGGCAAAGTCCTTGAACATTTCGCCATCTTCCTGTGACAATGCTGCTTCTGCCTTTTCTTTCACTTTTATGATGTTCGGATGATTTTGTACCTCAGTACAACTTTGATTAATAAGTGATAATAGGACTTCTGGTTGTTCCATGATGTTGTCGTCCAACATCAGAAGCAACGGAATAGCCAACACGTCGTCTTTATGCTGAATAGCAAGTCCTTTTAGTGTTTCTGTAAAATCAGGAGTATTGCGTTTAGAAAGAGTCTCAGATAAAACATTATTGCGAACTGTTCCGCTAATTACAGGCATCTGGTGGTTGCCATCAAACATGATGTCGCCAGGCTCGATGATAATGGGTAATCTAGATCTCTTACTCTTTCTATCCCCATTGACTTCAGCGGAGGACCAGATGCAGAGCATTGCACAGAAGGGCTTGTCGATGGTTCCCTTGATTGTGAACACACCGTCTTGGATGGTGCATCTTGTAGTCACTTCATTCGTTGCGGTGTTCACGATGGTAACGGAATCGAAACTAACACCCTGTTTCGCCGTTGCTTTGGCCACCTCAAATAAGTTTCCTTGAATAGTGTAATTTTTCGTCTGTGCCTGCCCCGCCACTGTGACGAGGGCGAGCATCATTGTAATGAAAGTTTTCTTGTTCATGTTACTTGCTTGCTGTTTCTAATTCTTTTCGGATGACATCATTGCCTGGGAAACCAATACTCTTGTAGGTCTGGTGGCCTTTGGTATCGTAGATGGCGTAAGTGGGGATGCCACTGGACTCGAAGTGCTGGAGGATGTAGTGGTTTTGTTCTTCCGTCAGGTAGTAGTGGTCACCGTCGATATCCGTTATCATTCTCTGCCATGTGGTCGGAGGCGACGAGGGCGAGGCGATGTAGACAAACTGAACGTTTTGCCCCTTCATCTGCTCCTTCATGGGTGCCATTGCCTTATGCCCTGCACGACAGGGACCGCACCATGTTTCCCAAAGGTCGATGAGCACCGCCTTGCCCTTATACTTGTCGAGGATGGTCTGGAGTATGTTCTCTGGCGCTACGCCGTCGTATTTCTTGAAAAATACACTCTCATTGCCGGCTAATTCCCCGGCTATCTGCTGTTCATCCTTCGCATAAACATAGGAATGAATCTCTGCTAATTTCTCTTCAAATTCTTTTGGCGCACGGGCGGCAATAGTCTTTTCCACTTCTTTTAACTGCTCCATGTACGGAAAGCCTTTCCTTATCATTGCCGTTTCGGATATGTCCAATAACGTACGGATTGTGGCTGCATCCACAGGCAGTGATGGCAGGATATCCATTTGTTGCTTCATCCATATCATCGAAATGGAGTCTTGTTTCTCCCGAGGTGCATGAGCCAAGTCCATCTGCAAGGCTTCTGTCCTCACGTCGCGGCAATATTCAGTCAGACGGTTCTGGGTCTGCTGTTCAGGTATCGGGCTTTCCACTTTCCATAAGGGGTTAAGGCAGTCGTTGCCCGTCACTTTCACAGTCACATTTGGACGCAGGAAGATCAGAGTGTTAGAATTAGGACAGCCATCGCCAAGAAAAGCGAGGGTGCTCTCGGTGAATTCCTCAACGAGCAAGGTATAGGCGAAATGTCCGGCCCGCACGGTATCTACAACAGGTATCGTACTACTAGTACCAGCAAACACCAACGTGCCGTCTTTCAGTGCGGGTGAATAACCTATGACTGTTGCAGTTTTTGTCTGTGCCAGCCCTGCCATTGCGGCGAGGGCGAGCATCATTGTAATGAAAGTTTTCTTGTTCATGTCGCTTATTATTCTTATTTGTTAATTTACAGAAACATTTCGGATAACAAATGCCCCCTCTACGTCGCCCTCTATGAAATCAAAGGTGATGGGGATGGTGTCGAACGGTTCGAAGGTGAGTGCGAAGTCGCTGTAGTTTATTTCGCCTATGTAGTCTTCCTTGGCAGTAAAGTCGTTTACCTCAGGGAAGTTGTCAACATCGAGTTTGATGCCGTCGGCTGCTGTTAGTTTATACTTCTTTCCGTTGGCCGTGAGATAGGAATCCTTGGCAATGCGGAACCAATATCCTTTCTTTGTATAATAGCGGAAACTGACCTTGGTACCATCTGCATTGGCTTCGATATGACGAACAACGAGCCCCAGATTAGAACTGTTGTCCTGTTTTGGGCAATTAAAGCTCTCCGCCATTCCTAAGAAATATCCTGGTTGATAGCCCACAGCCTTCCAAATGATGCGCTTATCAGGTGAAATGAGGACATAATAAGGCACAGCGCCAACGTCGCAGTATCTGCTGGCGACGCTACTTCCCATTTTTCCGTCGTTCCAGTTCTTCCAAACGATGCTTTTACTGAAGTCGTTGTTTTTCCATGTGGAGAGATTATCTTGATTGATACCAATGATTTCCAGTTTATCCTTCATTCGCCCATAGACCTCCCTCATCTCTGGTTCAGATAGTCGACACGGGCCACAACCGATGCTCCAAAAATCGAGCAGTACATAACGACCATTGGCAAATGCATCAAACAGACGATGCTTGTTACCCTGTATGTCGAAGAGTTCTGCATCTGCAGCCTCTTCGCCCACCTGTAAGACTTGCGGAGGATAAATATAGGTGTGAATCTCTGCCAACTGGTCTTCAAATCCTTTTGGTGCACGGGCTGCGAAAGACTTCTCCAAACTCTTCAACTCTTCCATGTATGGGAAGTCTTTCATGTTCTTCAGCGGTCTGGATATTCGCCAAAGGACAATTAAAGAAGCAGCATCCACAGGCAGTGAGGGCAGGATGTCTATCTCCTGTTTCATGAACACCATATTGATAGAATCTAACTTATCCCAATCTTTGTTCTGTTCATTTTCGATAAGTTCCTTTATCACGTCACGACAATGCTCCGTGATACGGTTCAGCGTCTGTTGCTCTGGAATCGGGCTTTCCACCTTCCATAATGGATAGAGACAGTCCGTACCTGTCAGTTTTACAGTCACATCAGGCTTCATCATGAGGAAGAAGGTGAGATCGGGACAGCCTTCACCCTCTAAAAAGAGAGTGCCCACTGTAAGTTCTTCAACTGGTAGCGTGAAGGCGAATCGTCCGCTTTGGACGGTATCTACAACAGTTCCCGACATACCAGCACCGGCAAGCACCAACGTGCCGTCTTTCAGTGCGGGTGAATAACCAGTGACAGTTACTGTCTTTGTCTGTGCCTGCCCTGCCATAGTGATAAGGGCAAGCATCATTGTGATAATAGTTTTCTTGATCATATTTATCTTCTTGTTTGTTATTCTACTGAAATATTACGGATGATAAAGACGTCCTCGCCGTCGCCAGCCTTGAAGTCGAAGGTGGTGGGGATGGTCTCGAACGGTTCGAAGGTTAGCGTGAAGTCGCAATAGTTAATGTCGGCTCCGTATTTCGCCCTGACGGTGTATGCTTTGGTTTGGGGTGTGTTGTTCTCGTCGAGCGTGATGCCGTCGGCTGATGTCAGTTTGTATTTCTTGCCGTTGGCGGTGAGGTGAGAATCGTGGGCAATGCTGAACCAGAAATCTTTTTGTGTATAATAGCGGAAACCGATGGTGGTGCCGTTGGCGTTGGTATCGATTTTCCTGATGGCAAGATTTGGATTGGCATAATTGTCTTGCTTGGGACCATTCAAAGCCTCGACAAATCCAAAGAAACAACCTACGCCATAGCCAGCCACCTCCCAAAGGATACGGCCATCAGGCGACAATAAGACATAGAAGGGTACGGCATTAAAGTCGTAATAGTGGCTCTTGATACCTCCTTTCTTGAACATCTTGCCGTCATTCCAGTTCTTCCAGACAATCTTCTTGCTCCATTCGTGCCCTTGCCACTCTGAGATCGAATCCAAGTTGATGGCTACAATTTCCAATCTTCCCTTCATCCGGTCATAGACCTCCAGCAACTCCGACTCAGCCTTTCGACACGAACCACAATGGAGATTCCAGAAGTCGAGCAGTACATAGCGTCCATCGGCGAAGGCTTCAAACAGATGATGCTTGTTACCCTGCATGTCGAAGAGTTCTGCATCAACGGCTTTTTCTCCCACCTGCGGGTTATGTAAAGTATCGACAGTTTCCTGTTCAGATTCTTGTGTGGAGTCCTTTGTATTCTTGGATGTTTGCATACAGCCGCAAATGAATAATATACCAACGATTGAGAGAATCGCAGCCTGTATATATTTCTTGTTCATAACATTACTTATCAGAGATTTATTTCAGAGAGCTCAAATCGTATGAGTAAATATAGGGATCAGTTTCATCATCGATAAAATCAGAATAAAGGTAAAGGGTCTTGCTGTCCTTGGACAGCATGATCTCTTGCCCCAACTTGTCAAGATGAATGATGTGCTGCTTGACACCTTCCCAGTCATACACTTCAACGGTATTACCCCACGGGAAAGGGTCTTTCATATCAAATTTCTCCATGATTTCGCCCTTGACGGTGTAATGTCTGTAAAGCAAATATATCCTGTCATTGTCTGCGCAGCAATGTATCCGTTCAAGTGATGGTGTCTTGGCAATCCCTGGGATTGGGAGCCGGTCAGAATAAATATGGTTTAGGATATTCGTCTTTGTACCATCAATAGTAAAGATAAAAGCAAACTTTCCGGAATCATCCCAATACAGGAATCTGTCTTTACCATTCCCATTAATGCCGCTCCCTTGGGTATATACTATCAGTTTCTCCTCGTCCAGTACCTCCGGCGTGCTATCGTTGGGCCAATAGTCAAGCGGAGTGAATGTCTGGTTCTTAAAGTTGACGACAGAGAAAATGTGGCGTATATCGTCTTTGGGTGTTCCTATCGTGAGAATGGTGGAGTCGGATAATATTACAAACTGATCACCACACAGCCAAAAAGGCAATTTCGAAAGGTCATACCTCTCCCAGTTATTCGGACTCTTTATTGCGGTTCTATTGTCTGTTTGTTTAATTTTCGTCAGAGAGGTCAGCAAAAAACTCGCCTTGTCACCTTCAAAAGGATGATCAATAACATATAATGCTCCATCATCGTCTTGCGATAATACCATATCCCCAAATTCGTTCTGCCCATGTCCGTGGACCAATACCTTCTCTGCTTTCTGCCATTCTGTCCTTGTCAGTTTCCCAGAATAAACACTCCAGTCGTGATCCACGGCATAAATATCGTCACCAAACATCCATTTGGGCCATTTGCCCTTATTCACGTCTGTCTTTATAAGTTGTCCCTCGAGAGACACTTCAAATTCTGCACTACTTTTGTCTGAACACGACATGAATGATGTCAGGCCGATCAGACATAAGAACAAGATACTTTTCTTCTTCATATTCGTTTTGTTTTTGATGATTTGTTTGATTTAATCCGATGGCAAAGTTAGGATGAATATATGAACCGCGCAAGGATTTGAGCAGGAAATCGCCATCGGGGGCGTTGCATACTTTTTGAAGTTAATTGATTGGTAATAAGATATATAAGTAAAAACGGACAGAGAAAAAAGTGGCTGAGAGGAACGGGCAGAGAAGGCAAAAACCATGAAAAAGACTTGCTAGTATGATGAAATAGCCGTAATTTTGCAGGCAAATTGCAATCGATATGAAGAAACTATTCATCATACTGGCAGTCATGGCCGTAGTGCTTGGTTGTACCGAATGGCAGAATCCCCAGATAAGACAGGCATGGGGACTGATAGAAGAAAACCCAGAATCAGCAAAAAACGTTTTAGTTAAGGTACGTACGGAGTCTCTGACGGAAAGAGACAAGGCAGATTATGGACTGCTGAAAACCATAGTGGACTTAAGTACTCCTGGTATATTAAAAAACGACTCACTCATATCCGCCAGCATAGCCTACTACAACCAGCATGGTGATGATTGGCACCGTGGTCGCGCATATTTGTATCGTGGATTAGTCAGGTGGTACAGGCTTGCCAGCTATCCTAGTGCCATCAAGGACTTCAAAGTGGCTGAAATCATTTCGGAAAGGGCTGACGATAAGGAATTGAAAAGTCAGACCTATGGTATGCTGCGTTATGCCAACGTAATAATCAATAATCATCCGCAAACCTTGAGATATGCGCTTAAAATGTTGGATAGCAGTATCGAACTCAACGATAGTATGTTTATGCTCCAAAGTCTCGTCAAGTGTGCAATAGCTTATGTAAACATGCATCAGACGGACAGTGCATGTATCTATATAGAGAAAGCACTCAGTCCACAAATGCTTTCTCTTGTCAGTGATGAGAGGTGTATGAGTAGTATGATGACCTTGAAAGGCAAAATGGTTGGTGACTTATACTTCTTGGCAGGTGTTTATGCACAAGCGGCAAAAATATATCAAGAGCATGGGGATGATGAGAAGGCTATGGCCTATTTGACCAAATGGAAGGAAACATCCCACTATATAGGTTATTTGCCCGAAGCACGCATTTGGAAAGCCCAAGGACAATATGAGAAGTCTATCGAATTGGTAAAGGACGAACTGAGAAATTGCGACAGGAAGACTCGTATGCAATGCATGGAACTGCTTTCAGAACTATATGAATTGACGGGCAATCAAGAGCAGGCATTAGAGGCAAAGAAGTATCGTAAAGCGTATGACGATTCTATGAAATACATTAAT
>JAEEGG010003763.1_pt1 | contig 37602 bp, 35 predicted proteins | sample 9134161 | NCBI WGS metagenome assembly JAEEGG01 (sample SAMN16246543, study PRJNA631951) | gut metagenome | biome: gut microbiome; feature: rumen; material: CR-attached | host: Bos | place: Iran: Karaj | collected 2018-10
GCGGGGGCGACCACCTGGCCGCTCTCCTCTGCCGGCTCCGCCGCCGCGTCCGGCCGCTGCAGCGCCCCGCGCTCCCCGCCGGACAGGGCCGACAGGGCAAAGACCGCCGCCAGCGCGATAAAGATAAAGATCAAAATTCCATGCAATGCCTTGCGCATGTTTTCTCCTCCCGCGTCGGGAAAATCCCCGCCGCTCCGTTTCGACAGGCAGTATACCACACTTTGCCGCTTTTGCAAAGGAATTTTCTGTCGCGTCGGGGCCGGTGCGCGGCTCATATCCCCCCGGGCGCGCACATATACATGGAGCAGGAAACGCGCGGCGCCCTGCCGCGCTCGGGGAGTGGTGTGAGTGCATAGCACGATAGAGGAACGCGCCTGTGATCTGGCGGCTTATATCATCGAAACCCGGAGCACCGTCCGCGCGGCGGCGGCCCGCTTCGGCATCTCCAAGAGCACCGTGCACAAGGATCTGACGGAGCGGCTGCGGCGGGTGAACCCGGGGCTTTACGCCCAGGTGCGCAGGCTGCTGGATCTGAACAAGGCGGAGCGTCACATCCGCGGCGGTCTCGCCACACGGCGCAAATACAAGGGAGAATAAAAGCGGCGGCGCAGAGCCCGATCCTCTCGGTCTGCGCCGCCGTTTTGCTGTCTCGGAGAAAGCCCTCCGGCTTATAAAAAGCGATCCGTCCGCTGGCGGGACAGGGGATCCATGGGATCCTTGCTGCGCCCCACGAGAGCCAGAACATCGCTGAAGGCCCACTCTTTTCCGCGGTACTGCACCTTTTGGCTCCGGGTATCCTTGTGGTTGAGCCAGTCCATCACCGCGCCCAGGCTGCGGAACATATCGTCCGAGGCCGTGTGCGGCCGGGCATAGCGCCCGCTGCGGTAGTTCTCGATCACGGCGCCGTAGCCGTCCCAGGCGTTGGCCACCGCGTCCTCCCAGGAGAGATAGAGCTGCTCCTGCGCCTGCTCGCCCACCCGGCGCACGCAGTCCGGCTGTCGCAGCAGGCGGCGCAGCATGGCCGCCATGGAAGCCGCGTTCTCCTCGATCAAAAAGCCCGTCTCCCCGTCGGCCACGTCCTCCGCGGCGCAGCTGCCCCGGATCAGCACGCTGGGCAGGCCACAGGCCGCCGCCTCCCGCACCACCAAACCGTTGGTGTCGAAGGTGGAGGGGAAGAGGAACAGATCCGCCCGGCAGTACCAGGCGCGGATCAGATCCCGATCCCGGATGGGCTCGACGAAGATCACCTTTCCGCGAGCGCGCAGCTCCTCGGCATAGGCCATGATCTCCTCCCGGTCGCCGCCGCCGCCCACAAAGACCATGCGGAAGTCCTGCCCCTCTCCGTCCAGGGTCTTCAGCGCGTCCAGAATGATTCGCAGCCCCTTGTACCACATCATGCGGCCCACGAAGAGCAGCATCGGCACCCCGGCGGGCAGGTCATAGCCCCCCGTCGCCTGCCGCACAGCCTCCTCCGGCACGCGGCCCTTGGGGAAGTCCACGCCGTTGGGCATGACCACATAGTCCCCCTCAAAGCCCATGCTGCGCAGGTTCTCCCCCGCGCCGCGGCTGACCGTCCAAACCTCGTCGCAGGCGGCGATGTTCTTCACCAGGAGCTTGATCATCTCCGTCTGGATCAGCTTGCCCCGCACGGCGTTGGCGATGTCGATATCGAATTTGGTGTGATAGGTCAGCACCACCGGCAGATGCAGCCGATCCCGCAGTCCCCGCGCCAGCAGCGTGGAGCTGATGGGACAGTGGCTGTGGATCAGGTCAAAGCCTTCCTCCTTCATCGTTCCCATCAGCTCGGGGGAGAAGGGGATGCCCGCCCGATAGCCCAGCTTTTTGGACACAAACATGCTGGGGTAGCGGTAAACGGGAAAGGGATACACCGAATCGTCCACATCCGGGTAAAAGGGGGTCACAACGGCGGCGTGGCCGTGCTTCTCCGTGATGATCTGGGCGTAGTTTCGCACCGCTGTGGCAACGCCGTCAATGGTCGGCGGAAAAGAATCGTTGATCAGGCACACGTTGAGCTTGTCCATAGGACGCCTCCAGGGGGCAGCCGTGCAGATCACGCGCTGCCAAAATGCGTGTAAACATAGTTATTATATCTCAAATCACAGTATATTTCAAGGTCTTCCGACAAAACAACCCCTTATCCCGCCAAAACCGCACGGTTTTGGCCGTCCCTCCGGGTGCGGTCACCGGCTCACAATGGCAAACCGCTCTATGAACAGCTTGAGGCCGCACCCGGAGGGGTGCGGCCTCGTATGGATGTTGCTTTGTGTCTCAAGCGGAAAGGCTTACTTGTTGGCGGCCTCCATGCCGGCGGCCAGAGCCTTCTTGTTGCCTTCCAGGAAGCGGGCCTTGCGCTCGCCCAGCTCGATGCGGATGGCCTCGATCATGCTCTCGGTGGAGCAGGCGGGATCCTTCGCCATCAGTGCACCCAGGATGGCGACGTTTGCGCCTTTGGGGTTGCCGACTTCTTCCGCGATCTTGTTGGCGTCGCAGTAGACGACCTTGATGTCGTCACGCTCGACCTTGCGGTCGATGATGGAGGAGTTGACCACGAGCACGCCGCCGGGCTTGACGGAGTTCTCAAACTTGAGCAGGGAGGGCAGGTTCATCGCCACAACGGCATCGGCCTTGTCGACCATCGGGGTGCCGATCGGATCATCGCTCACGATGACGGAGCAGTTGGCCGTACCGCCGCGCATCTCAGGGCCGTAGGAGGGCAGCCAGGAGACGTGCTTGCCTTCCAGCATGCAGGCCATAGCCACGAACTTACCGATCAGGAGCATGCCCTGACCGCCGAAGCCGGCGAAAAGATAACGTTTCGTCATTTCTGTTCAGCCCCCTTATCTTTGTACACGCCCAGCGGGTAGTAGGGGATCATGTTCCCTTCCAGCCACTTCATGGCTTCCACCGGACTCAGGCCCCAGTTGGTGGGGCAGGCGGAGAGAACCTCGATCATGCAGAAGCCCTTGCCTTCCAGCTGATACTCCATGGCCTTCTTGATGGCCTTCTTGCACTTGATGATGTTGGCGTTGTTGTTGACGGCGCAGCGCTCGATGTAGTAGGATCCGGGAACCTGCGCGAGCATCTCGCTCATCTTGATGGGCGCGCCGCACCAGGCCTCGTCACGGCCATAGGGAGAGGTGGTGGTCTTCTGGCCCACCAGCGTGGTGGGGGCCATCTGGCCGCCGGTCATGCCATAAATGGCGTTGTTGACGAAAATGGTGACGAGCTTCTCGCCGCGGTGCGCGGCATGGACGACCTCGGCGGTGCCGATGGAGGCCAGGTCGCCGTCGCCCTGATAGGTGAAGACCAGGGTGTCGGGCTTGGAGCGCTTGATGCCGGTGGCGACAGCGGGGGCACGGCCGTGGGCGGCCTCGTACATATCGCAGTTGAAGTAATCATAGGCGAAGACCGAGCAGCCGACAGGGGCGACGCCGATGACGTTGCCGGCCTCGAGCTTGCCTTCCTTGACCAGCTCTTCGATGCTCTCGGCGACCAGGCGGTGGATGATGCCGTGGTTGCAGCCGGGGCAGTAGTGGAACTGCTTATCGGTCAGCAGCTGGGTTTTTTCAAAGACAACAGACATCTTACTTTCCCTCCTTCAGCATGGCGAGGATGCGGGCTTTGACTTCTTCGGTGGTCGGGAAGAGGCTGCCGCAGTGGCCGAGGAACTCGACCGGGCGGGCGCCGCTGACGGCCAGGTTGACGTCCTCGAGCATCTGGCCTTCGTTGACCTCGATGTCCAGCACTGCCTTGACCTGGGGCTGGTTGACGGCCTTCTTGAGCTCGTCGTAGGGGAAGGGCCACACCGTGATGGGACGGAACAGGCCGACCTTGTAGCCCTCTTCACGCAGCTCGTCCACAGCGCTGCGGGCGACGCGGGAGACGGTGCCGAAGGCGGTGAGAACGATCTCGGCGTCCTCGGTGCGGTAGTTCTCGAACATCACTTCGTTCTTCTCGATCTCGCGGTAGCAGGCCTGCAGCACGTTGGTGTGATCGGTCAGCTCCTCGGTGGAGATGTACATGGAGTTGATGACGGCGCGCTTGGCGGGGTCGTCGCCCGGCTTCCAGCCCATGGCGGCCCAGGGCTTGGCTTCTTTGGTCGGCTTGTACTCGACCATCTCCGGCATTTCGACCGGCTCCATCATCTGGGCGATGATGCCGTCGAGCAGGAACAGAACGGGGATGCGGTACTTCTCGGCCTTCTCATAGGCGAACATCATCGTGTCCACGACCTCCTGGATGGAGGAGGGCGCGTAGGTCAGCAGGTGGTAGTCGCCGTTGCCGCCGCCCTTGGTGGCCTGGAAATAGTCGCCCTGGGAGGCCTGGATGTTGCCGAGGCCGGGACCGCCGCGCATGACGTTCAGGATCACGCAGGGCAGCTGAGCGCCGGCGATGTAGGAGATGCCCTCCTGCTTCAGGGAGACGCCGGGGCTGGAGGAGGAGGTGATAACGCGCATGCCGGTACCGGCAGCGCCGTACACCATGTTGATCGCCGCCACTTCGCTCTCGGCCTGCAGGAAGCAGCCGCCGATTTCGGGCATACGGGCGGACATGTATTCGGGGATCTCAGTCTGCGGGGTAATGGGGTAGCCGAAGAAGAAACGTGCGCCGGCGCGAATGGCAGCCTCGGCGATCGCTTCGGACCCCTTCATGAGAGTTAATGCCATTTTCGTTTCCTCCTTATAGTCTTTCGATGCGGATCGCGACATCCGGGCAGGTGCGTGCGCAGGATGCGCAGCCGATGCAGTCATCCGGGTTCACGACTTCAGCGGGATGGTAGCCTTTTGCGTTGAGTTTGGTCTTGGAAAGGGCAAGCACGCCTTTGGGACATGCTCTCGCGCACAGGCCGCAGCCTTTGCATACAATCTCGTTGATTGTAACCTTAACCATGTTCTTACCTCTTTTCCTTGATAGATTTGCAGGTCTATTCTAAAAACCGTCACGCGACGGATGGGGATACGCTTTTCGCTTCGTCCCGGCCGGGCAGGCTCAGTCCATATTGGTCCGGTAGAAATTGCCGGGGCGGGGGTTGGAGGGGTTCTGATCCAGACTGTGGATCCAGGAATCCCAGTCGCGCTGCATATAGGTGTCGATCGCAAGGGGGGTGCCGATGTATTTCGGGTCGTGCCCTTCGGCGAGGAAGCGGTCGAGAAACTGCTTCTTGCCGGAGGTGTAGAGCACCGGAACGCCAGTGCGCTCCGAGACCTCGCGGATCATCTCGTAGCCGTCGCGCAGCTCGGCGTCGGTGGTGGCGATGGCGAGGTTGGTGTTGTTGATCATGCCGGTGATCTGCAGGCGGGAGTGGATCTGCATCTCCTCCTGCAGCTTGATGATGCGCTCCACCGTCCCGGCAAGCGGGCGGCGGATGTTCACCACGTTCAGCACCTCCAGGGCGCCGGGCTCCAGCTCCATGAAGTCCTGATAGTAACGCGCCACGGCCGTGGCGCCCACGGCGTCGCCGCCGACGTCGAACACAACGGTGTCCCAGTCCATGGCGAAGGCGGAGGCAACCTCAGCGGGAACGGAGAGCGTTTCAATACCGGCGCAGGCGAAGTTCGGGGAGACCAGGCGGATCTCCTTCATCTGGGTCATCCTGCCGCGCTCGGTGAGGCGGAAATAGGTGTTGACCATATCCAGATCCAGCAGTTCCGTGCGGTCGCCGCGTTCGGCGGCCTTGAAAGCAAAGTTCAGCGCCAGCTCCGTTTTGCCGCTGCCGTAGTTGCCGATCAGAACCTTCATCTTCTTCATAGGGCTTGCCTCTCGTTTCTTCTTTCTCAGAAAGGATACTTTCACACATAGGTCATTGTAGCATTTCCCTCCCCTTGCGTCAAGCGACAAAATGACCAGAAAGCCGCCCCGCCAGGCGACATTCTGACGAAGAAATAAACACTTTGCATTGGTTCCTGTGCAAAAGCTTCTTTTTTTGAACTTTTTTGCATCTTTTCAAGATTATCCCGTCAGGCTTCCTCGCAGGCAAGGCTACGGGGGGGCGAGGATCTTTACCGTAGGGACGAGCAATGCTCGTCCGTGGTTGCCAACGCGGTTCGGACAAGCGGACGACCAATGGTCGTCCCTACGGGGGAACCTGGGTTTGCACCGTAGGGGCCGGCGCCCTCGACGGCCCGCCGTATTCCCGCTTCTTCGTAGGGGAGGGGCTTGCCCCTCCCGTTTGTCCGACTTGAGCGTGCATTGGCGGGAGGGACATACCCCGGAGGGCACTTGGCCCCTCCCCTGCGCAAAGCCCGGGCGGCGCATGGCGCGCCGCCCGGAGTCTGTTGATGTATTCGCTTTTACCACTGGGTCTTTCTCTTCCGCTTCGCCGCGCAGCTCTCATACACCAGGCGGATGATGACCACCATCAGGATGCAGAAGAAGATCTGGGCGCTGTAGCAGAGCAGATACTTGCCGGAGCGCTGCACCTGGTATTCGCCCAGGTACCCGATGCCCACCAGGCTCAGCACAAAGCCTGCCCAGCTCAGCCCGTGCCAGTAGGTGTAGCCTCCGGCTTGGATGGACTTTCTGCTGTAATACACCAGCACGTAGAGCGCGGTGCAGGCGGCGAAGACCTGGGCCAGGCTCACGAAGGAGGAGTACTTGTTCAGCCCCACGATCAGGTGGAAGTGCATGAGGGGGGAGTCGTTGCGCAGGGAGTCCACCACCACCTCGATCGCCGCGTAGTACAGCAGGAACATGCGCCAGACATTGCCGCTGCGCGCGCAGGGAGCGCGCATCTTCCGCGTGCCCCGCTTGAGATAGAAGCGCAGCAGGAACACGGCCAGCAGCAGCATGGCCAGAAAGGCCAGGAAGAAGGTGGCCAGCACCCAGGTCTCGTTCCCCGCCGCGTCGGTGCGGGAGACGGCGAAGGGCAGGCTCTTGAAGAGGGGGGTGTTGATCTCGATGCGGCTGCGGCAGGTGTCGTTGAAGAGGGCGCTGAGCCGGATAAAGGCGATGAGCAGCGCAAGGCCGGGCGCCGCGCAGTCCAGCAGCAGGCCGCCGGTCTGCACCAGTCTCAGCTTATCCACGATCCAGGCGGCCAGCCACACCCCCAGGATCACGCCGGGCAGATAGAAGCTGCCCAGGCTGAAATCGGAGAAGGCGTGCCCGAAGGAGTCAAACACGTCCACGCTGAAGTACCAGCACAGAAGCCGCGCCAAAAACAGGCTCAGGATCACGGCCAGGGGGAAGAAGACCAGCAGCTCCCGCGAAGTCTCGCTGCGCCGCCGGTAGAGGGCAATGGTCAGGCTCAGGCAGCAGAGCACGCCCAGGGTGATGATGAGGGAGCTCCAGTAGATGGCCCGCTCCCCGAAATACAGGGCGATCTGGTTCATGATCCCACCTCCGTTTCGGCCGGGATGGCAGTGGCGAAGTAGATGTTGTCGCTGACAGGGCGCTCCTCGCCGAAGTCCACATGGTTATAGGCTCTGCCCTGGAAGACGATCTCGCCGGTCTGGCCGCCGTCCAGGCAGTAGGCGTTGACGACGGGCTTCTCCGCGAAATGCTGGGCAAACTGGTTCACCGTCCAGCGGGCGGCCATCTCGGGCGAGTGGTTCACGGACATGTAGAGATAGTGGAGCTTGTCCACCTGGCCGATGCCGGCGCGGGAATAGGGCTTTTCGATCTCGCCCACCGGGTACCAGCTGCAGTCCACCGCCTGGCCGTCCCGTACCAGGACGGGGCCAAAGGAGATGGAGAAGAGGATGTCGTTGTCGGCGATGTACTGCTCCAGCTCCTCCCGGGTGAAGGGCTGCCCCAGCTGGGTGAAGATGAAGTCGCCCTCGCCGTTTATAAAGCAGGTCTCCAGGCAGTTGTAGCGCTTGTAGCTGCCGGTGTAGGTGTCGGTGGGGAAGCGGTAGATGTTCCGGTCATAGACCACCATGCCGAAGTCCCGGTTCTGGTAGAAGTCCGCGTTCAGGCTCAGCACCGCGTTGGTGCTCCGGTGCAGGGTGGTGGAGTAGTACTGGTTGGACGAGGCAAAGGTATCGTCGGCCAGCTTCCGCCGGAACTGGGAGGCGTCGGCTACCTTCACCTCCGCCAGGCTGCAGGTGTAGCCGTCGATGACCTCCTTCCAGCAGATCACCAGGATGGTCTCGTCCAGGTAATACTCGATGTCCTCCCGGTCGGCACCCTTGTAGAACTCCACATTGGGGTCGAAGGCCACGGTCTCGTCCTCCCGCAGCAGCCCGTAGTCCCGGGCCTGCTGGATGATCTCCAGCACCTTCTCCGGCTCGTCCACGCTGATCTTGCCGAAGCAGGCGGGGTTGGGGGCGGGGGCCACCACAGAGCCCTCCTCGATCACATAGTGGGTCTTCACCGGGGCGGGGTCCTCCGGATTCTCCGGATCGGCGGGCGCCTGGGCGTCCGGCGCGATGCGGGCGGCCAGGTTCACCCGGCGGCTGCCGACGGCGCCGGTGCCGGAGCTGGGGTGGACGTTGTGCAGGATCCACACTACGCAGAGCGCCGAGAGGATCAGCAGCGCCGCGGAGATCAGCTTGGGCAGCCACCCGGGCATCTGCCGCTCCCGGGTCTCGGACTCCCCCTCCCGGCGCCAGCTGCGGAGCTTTGCGCCGATGCCCTGCAGCAGCTCGCCGATGCTGGGGCCCTGGAGAGCCGGGCGCTGGGGCTCCTGCCGGCGGGCGTCTCTGCGGTACGCCGGGGCAGGCTCCGCCACTGTGGGCTCCTCATAGACCGGTTCTTCGTAGACCGGCTCCTCGTAGGCAGGCTCTTCCTCGCGGGGTCTTGCAAGCGCGGGCTCCTCAACGGTCGGCTCCTCGTAGACCGGCTCCTCAAAGGCGGGAGCGCCGCTTTCAGGCTCCGGATCCCGGAATTCGGACAGGATATCGTCCAGATCAAAATCTCTGCTCATCGTCTCTCCTCACTTCCCGCCGCTCAGGGCCTTGAGCAGACTCTCGTCCGCCACGATCAGCCACCGGCCCTGCTCATAGCGCAGCTGGATCTGCAGCTCCGTGGTTCTGTAAAAATTCTCCGGCTGGGCCAGCAGCTCCTCTGCGGTGGGGAAAATGTCCCGATCCGCCTCGCCCTCCCCGCCGGGGATGGTGGCGATGGGGGTCTCCAGCGCCAGCTCCAGGGCGTTCATGTCCAGGCTCTGGAAGCGCACGGTCTGCACCGCGGTATCGCCCTTCTGCTCCGGCTCGCCCAGCAGGGCGTAGTCATAGCTCTCCAGCAGGCGTTTCCACTTCAGACTGTCGGACTGGTTTTCCAGCCCCAGGCTGTCATAATTTGCAAGGCAGGCGTAGGCGGCGTCATACTTGCCGATGACCACCGACTCAAAAAAGGTCTCCACCGTCTCCTGGGGCTTGGCGTCCGACTTCACCAGCAGCGTGCCGTTTTTGGCGCCGACGACGCACAGCACCAGGGTCAGGATCACCAGGGCCAGGGTCAGATAGCCCCAGAAGGGGCTGATTTTTGCTTTCATGGTATCTTCCTCCCAGTTTCGTACCCCTTATTTTACCTTATCCGCGCCTATCCGTCAATCGAAAAATGCCCGCCCCATGATGGGCATTTCTTCATTCCTTCCTTTCTTCATTTCCCTTGCGGGGATCGCTCCGACGTGTTATACTCATTTTATCACCAAAACAAAACGGAGGTCGATTCCCATGGAAAACAACAAAATCCCCGAGCGCAGCCAGGTTCCCGAGGAGTTTACCTGGAATCTGAAGGACATGTTCGAAAGCGACGAGGCCTGGTTTGCCGAAAATGAGGCGCTGAAGGCTCTGCCCGCCGAGATCGCCGCCTTCCAGGGTCACCTGGGCGACGACGCCGAGACCCTGCTCTCCTTCTTCCGCAAGCAGGACGAGGTGGAGGTGCGCCTCGGCACCCTCTACGGCTACGCCAGCTGCAAGAGCGACCAGGACACCGGCAACGGCTTCTATCAGGACATGCGCGGCAAGGCCATGAGCACCATCGTGGCCGTCTCCTCCGCCGCCGCCTTCGCCTCTCCCGAGATCATGGCCATCCCCGAGGATACGCTGAACCTCTTCTACGTCGCCCAGCCCGGTCTGGAGGAGTACCGCCGCAGCCTCTACCAGATCCGCCGCCGCGCCGCCCACATCCTCTCCCCCGCCGAGGAGCGCCTGCTCTCCGCCGCCGGCGAGATGGCCCGCGGACCCGAGAACATCGGCAGCGTCTTCCGCAACGCGGATCTGAAGTTCCCCAACGCGGTGGACAAGGACGGCGTGGAGCACCAGCTCACTGGCGGCTCCTTCGTGCCTCTGCTGGAGAGCCCCGACCGCGTCCTGCGCCAGAGCGCCTTCGAGACCTACTACAAGCAGCTTGGCAGCTACCGCAACACCGTGGCCGCCACCCTGGACGCCCAGTTCAAGCAGCTCTGCTTCTTCGCCAATGCCCGCAAGTACGAGAGCACCATCGCCGCCTCCCTGGATCGCACCGAGGTGCCCGTGCCCGTGTATCTGAACCTGATCGAGGCCGTCCACGCGAACCTGGACAAGATGTACAAGTACGTCGCCCTGCGCAAGAAGCTGCTGGGGGTGGAAGAGCTCCACATGTACGACGTGTACACCCCCATCGTGGCCGACGCTGCGGAGAAGATCTCCTTCGAGGAGGCCAAGGAGACCGTGCTGGAGGCTCTGGCCGTCATGGGCGAGGACTACACCGATCTTCTCAAGGAGGGCTTCCAAAACCGCTGGATCGACGTGTACGAAAACGTGGGCAAGCGGGGCGGCGCCTACTCCTCCGGCAACTCCCGTCCCCACCCTTATGTGCTCTTAAACCACAAGGACACCCTGGACAGCATGTTCACCCTGGTGCACGAGATGGGTCACGCCCTGCACAGCTACCACTCCACCAAGTATCAGCCCGTCTCCACCAGCGACTATGTGATCTTCGTGGCCGAGGTGGCCTCCACCTGCAACGAGGTGCTGCTGATGCGTCATCTGCTCTCCAAGACCACCGACAAAAAGGAGCGGGCCTACCTCATCAACCACTTCATGGATCAGTTCAAGGGCACCATCTACCGCCAGACCATGTTTGCCGAGTTTGAGCTGGAGATGGGCAGCATGGCCGAGCGGGGCGAGACCCTCACCGCCGAGGCGCTGTGCAAGAAGTACCACGAGCTCAACAAGCTCTACTTCGGCCCCGACATGGTCTCCGACGAGGAGATCGCCCTGGAGTGGGCGCGGATCCCCCACTTCTTCTACAACTACTACGTCTTCCAGTACGCCACCGGCTTCTCCGCCGCCGTGGCCATCGCCAACCGCATTTTGAAGGAAGGCGCCCCCGCCGTGGCCGATTATAAGAAGTTCCTCTCCGGCGGCAGCAGCACCGATCCCATTTCTCTGCTGAAGATCGCCGGCGTGGACATGTCCACCCCCGATCCCGTGAATTCCGCCCTCAGCCTCTTCGGCGAGCTGGTGGACGAGATGGAAAAGCTCTGCTGAGTTTTGAGTTTTTGAGTTTTAAGTTTTGAGTTTTAAGTTTTGAGAAAAGGAGCCTCTCCGGTTCATTCGCCGGAGATGCTCCTTTTTCTTCTTATTGCCCGCTCACATAATAGCAGTCCTCTGTCCACTTGGCGGGGTTTGTGTCGATATAGTCCCAGATCCGCCGGTAATCCGCTTCGTTTCGGATAACGTGCTCATGATAGGAACGCTGGAAAATGTTTTCCCCTGCTTCTTTGTTGATCAATCGCTTCATCACGCCGATTGCACGAGGAATTTTTGCATTTGCAGGAGTTTTGGAACTCACATCCCCATCGAAAGCATTCGTAGGGGCCGGCGCCCTCGACGGCCCGCTGTTCCCATTCGTAGGGGCCGGCGCCCTCGACGGCCCGCTGTTCCCATCAACGACCAAGATCAAATGAATGTGATTCGGCATGATGACATATTTATCAACATGCATTCCCGGGATCTGTTCCGTGGACAGGATATATTTCTCCACGATTTTGCCCTGCTCTGTCAGTTGAATGCTGGGGCCGTCGAGGGCGCCGGCCCCTACGGTAATAACCGACAGGCTGCACCGTTTCTCGTGGGTACACACGGTGACGAAATAGGCGCCGGGGGTGCTGTAATCGTATTCCCGCAGACGGGTCGGTTTTCGCTTGGGCAAGTCCATGGCATACATCCCCGTTTCATCGCAGGGGCGGCTATCAGCCGCCCGCTTGTCTTCCTCTATCAAAGAATAGCATCAAAACTCAAGGCTCATATCGTCACGGTGAACGTACTTCCCTTGCCCAGCTCGCTCTCCACCGCGGCGCGGCCGCCGTGGAGCTCCGCGATCTCCTTCACCATGGCGAGGCCCAGGCCGGTGCTGCCGTTCTCCTCCCGGCCGGGGTCGGCCTGCCAGAAGCGCTGCCACACCTTGTCCAGATCCTCCGGCGCGATGCCGATGCCGTCGTCCTCCACCCGGAGCACAGCGCGCCCCTCTTCTTTTTTCAGGCTCAGGCGGATCCGCCCGCCGGGCTTGCCGTAGCGATAGGCGTTCTGCAGCAGGTTCATCACCAACCGGGAGTAGAGCGCCGGGTTGAAGCTTGCGCGGATGCCGGGCTCGATCTCCGTCTCCAGGCGGATGCCCCGCTCGTCCCCGGGGCTGAACTCCCCCACGCAGGCGGCCGCAAAGCCGCTCAGATCCCCCTCCCGCAGGGGGTAGCGGTCGGTTCCGTGCTGCATCCGCGTCAGGCTCAAAAGCTGCTGCACCAGCTCGGACATGTGTCGGCTCTGCTCCTCGATCACCGCGAGACTCTCCCGGTAATCCTCCGGGGTTTTGGCCTTCCGGCGGGCCCGGTCGCACTCGGCCAGCACCACCGTCACCGGGGTGCGCAGCTCATGGGAGGCGTCGGAGGCAAACTGCCGCTCGGTATGGAAGGAGCGCTCCAGGCGCTCGAACATGCGGTTGAAGGCGCTGCCCAGCCGCCGCATCTCCGAGGAGGCGCGGCCCAGCTCGATGCGGGCGGTCAGATCGTCGCCGTCGGAGATGGAGTTGGCGGCGTTCACGATCTGCTCCATAGGGCGGAATGTGTCCCAGGCGATGAGCCAGCCGCCGCCCAGGGCCACCAGCAGGATGATGGGCAGCAGCGTCAGGGTGATGACGGTGATGGCGTGCATGAGGCCGGAGCTGTCCCCCGTGGAGACCAGGCCCCGCACCAGCACCGCGTGACCGTCGTCCTCGGCCCGCACGTCATAGAGGAAGTACTCCCCGCCCGCCAGGCGCACCGTGCGCAGCACGTTTGGCTCCACGGGGATGTCGCCGGGATCCACGCCCTCCGGCATGGCGGAGAGCAGCAGTGTCCCGTCCCCGGCGTAATAGCTGCAGTAGACGCCCCGGCGGTAGCTGTCCAGATCCTCCAGCTCAAAGTCGCCGTCCTCAAAGGACACCTCTTCGGCGTTGGAGAGCACCGTGCGCACCAGGCGCTCCGCCGGGTCGTCCAGGGTGGAGGTCTTGTTGATGAGGATGACGAAGACCAGCACCGCCGCCGCCAGCAGCAGCACCATCAGCGTCAGCCACAGGGTCAGACGGAATTTTGCCGACATCTCTCAGTCCTCCCGCAGCACCCAGCCGCTGCCCCAGACGGTGTGGATCAGCTTCTTGTCGAAGCCCGTGTCCATCTTCCGGCGCAGGTAGCCCACATACACGTCCACGATGTTGGTGCCGCCCTCGTAGTCGTAGTTCCAGAGGTTGTTTTCGATCATCTCCCGGGTGAGCACCACGCCCCGGTTGCGGAGCATGTACTCCAGCAGGGCAAACTCCTTGCTGGTGAGCTCGATGCTCCTGCCCGCCCGCGTCACGGTCTTGCCCTGGGCGTCCAGGGTCAGATCCGCGATGGTATAGAGATTGGAGCGGTTGCCGGTGTACTTGCGGGTCATGGCCCGCACCACGGCCATCAGCTCCTTGAAGTCGAAGGGCTTGACCAGGTAGTAGTCCCCGCCGGACTCCAGCCCCGCCACCCGGTCGGCCACGCTGTCCCGGGCGGTGAGGAACAGCACCGGGGTGGCGTCCCCCCGCTCCCGCAGGCGGCGCACCACGCTGAGCCCGTCCATCCGGGGCATGTTGATGTCCAGCACGATCACGTCGTAGTCCGCCCCGGCGCAGAACTCCAGCGCGTCCAGGCCGTTAAAGCAGGGATCCACGCTGTAGCCCTCGTCCCGCAGGGCCTCGGTGATGATCCGGTTCAGGTTTTTTTCGTCTTCCGCAACCAAAATTCGCATGGCAGAGCTCCTTTGTCAATTTCCCCTATCCCGTATATAATAGCTGAATTTCCGGGTTTTCACAAGTTTTTTCTCGCCGCTCTTGCGCGAGGGGCTTTTCTGCGCTAAAATACAAAAAGAATTTTAACCTTCGGAGGTGCTTATGAAAAAGTTCTTTGCTCTTTTGCTGATGCTTGCGCTGCTGCTGTCCCTGGCGGCCTGCGGCGGAAGCGAGACCCCTGCAGGCGGCGGAAGCGAGACCCCTGCAGGCGGCGAAACGCCCGCGCAGCAGCCCGCTGCCGGCCCCGCCGGCACATGGACGCTGTCCGAATCCGGCGACCCGGAATACGCGCCCGGACAGATCACCCTCCTGCTGGACGAAGACGGCTTCGGCTACCAGGCGATCACGGATTTCAGTGATGACTATGCCTATCAGGACTATCTGGAGCTGCGCTGGTCGGAGGGCTCCATCATCCTTGACGGCGTGGGCGGCGTCTATCTCCTGCAGGGGGACAGCCTGACCTTCACCTGGGAGGGCGTCACCAGCACCTATGTCCGCAGCGGAACCGTATCCGCACCGCTGACGCCTCCGGCGGGCAGCTACACCAGCTATATGGTGCTTGAGGAAGGCGAGGAATACCCGGACGACAGCTTCGCCCTCACCCTGAACGCCGACGGCACCGGCAGCTACTTCGGCCACGGCGAGGAGCTGCCCATGACCTGGAACCGGTACTTCATTACCCTGGACGGGGATCAGTATTTCTACTACATCTGGGACGGCAGCCAGCTCACGGTATATGACGGAGAGTACCAGATCCTGCTCCGGCAGAACTGATCGGACATAAGAAAAGGAGAAAGCACACATGGCATTTTGTTCCAACTGCGGCGCGCAGGTCGAGGACGGCTCCGCCTTCTGCGATTCCTGCGGCGCAAGACTGAAAAATAACCAGCGCAACTCCGCTCCCGCGGCGAAGGGATCCAAAAAGGGCCTGGTCATCACGCTTGCGGCGCTGCTGGTCGTCGGCATCGTGATCGGCGTTCTGTTCCTCACCGGCGTTCTGGGCGGCGGCGCCAAGAGCGTCGAGGGCACCTGGGTGTGCCTGCGAACGGACAGAGAAGGCTACCAGGCAAGGCTGGTGCTGGTGCTGGAAAAGGGCGGCGAGGGCTACGCCTACCGGGAGGAGGACGGAGAAAAAACCTTCTTCCCCATGAGCTGGGATGAGGACACGCTCTTCGACGGCAGCGACCCTGCGGCCTACACCTGGGAGGGCGACACGCTGACAGTCGCGATAGAGGAGGATAGCCTGGTCTTCACCCGCGCAGCGGACGACGACAGCGCCGGCTCCTCCACCCTGCAGCCCGGCCGCTACCGGCTGACGGCGATCTACGAAGACGGCGAGGACATCTCCTACGAGATCCAGCAGTATTACGGCGTGGTGATCCTGCAGCTCAGTGAGACCCACAGCGGCTCGATCACCTTCGACGGCGAGTATGAGGAGATTCCGGACTGGGGTTCGCATTTCATCCGCTATGACGACCGAGACTGGTTCTGCCGCTGCGACGGCTCTCAGTTCACGCTCTACTACTGGGGCGAGGAGTGGGTCTTCACCCGCGAGGGCTGATCCCCGGCATCTAGAAAGCGAGGCTCCCCGGCCAACGCCGGGGAGCCTTTCCATGTGTAGACCAACCCCAAAATATGTCATTGCGAGCCAGTGGCCCAGGCCAGCTTCTCTTGCCCCTTCGAGGCAATTCACCTTCTGCTCACACTGGCGTGGCAATCCGCATCCCCCGTCTCCTAATAACTAAAAACTCAAAACTCAAACTAATCCAGCGCCAGAGACCAGGCGCAGTCCGGCGGCAGAGGCCGGTCGGCGGCCATATAGGGCTCCCCCGCGGCGTCCGGCGTATAGAGCAGTGCCCGCTCCGTCCCCAGGGCGGCGGCCACGGCTCCGGCCAGGGCGGCCCGATCCGCCCCCTCGGGGGCGAGCAGCTCCCGCAGGACGGCCACGCCCTCCTCCACAGAGGCCGCGGCGATCCCGTCTTCGATCGCCAGCAGATCCCCGCCGCAGAGGCGGCAGTTGAACCGCTCCTGCCCCAGCGCAGCCGCGCCGAGGCGCACATGGGGCCTGCCCCGGAGCAGCGCCTCCCGCCGGGCGGCGTATTCCTCCGGCGAAAGGGACGCAGGCACCGGGCCTGGGCGGCTTTCGATCTCCTCTTTACGCCGGCGCAGGGCGCAGCGGAGGCCGATGGTGCGCTCATACCAGGGGTAGAGCCCCGGCTCCGCGGGCAGGGTGCAGACGATCTTCGCCCCCAGCCGCCGCCCCAGGGCGGCGGCCTCCCGGCTCAGCGCGGCGCCCAGGCCGCGCCCCCGGGCGTCCTCCTCCACCGCCACGGCGTAGAGATAGGCGATCCGCTCTTCGTTCAAAAAGTAGTCCGTCACCGCGTAGGCCGCGCCCAGCAAAGCCCCGTCCGCCTCGGCGCAGACCCCGCCGCCCAGGGCGGGCAGGCGCCGCAGAAAGTCCCGGGCCAGCTCCTCCGGATCCCCGAAGACCCGCTGCCACAGGGCGGCCAGGGCGTCGGCATCCTCCTGCCGAACTTCCCGGATGATGGGCTCAGTCATCGTTCCACCTCGCGATGTATTTATTCAGCAGATACTCGGGCTTGTAGCTCAGCTTGGACTGGCGCAGAGAATCAAAGCCCATGTCGTCCTCCCGGTTCATGTACTGGAGCCCCGGGTGCCGCTGTAGGAGCATTCTCGTCAGCTCCCGGCATACCATGGGGTAGGCGCCGTTCATGTCGATCTGCGCCTTCTCAAAGTGCACGTCGAAGGTGTCGGAAGCGCACAGCTCCCCCAGGGAGAAGCCCACGATCTTCCCCTCCGCCCGGAGTACGCCCCCCTCCAGCCCCAGCCGCTCGAAGGCGGCGAAGGCGCGGATGACGGCGTCGTGCTCGTTGGAGACGCTCTTGTCCAGACGCTCGCTGTTCTCCTCCGTCCAGACGTCCAGCATGTCAAGGCAGCCGGGGATCAGCTCCCGGGTCAGGGGGACGAAGTCCCAGTCGTGCTCGGCCTCGAAGCGGTTGCAGTGGTTTTTCTTCCCGTGGAGGGCTTTGCCGGCGTAGGTGGCCAGCTTCTCCGCCCGGTAGATGTAGTCCAGGTTCTTTTCCTCCAGGGCGTAGGTAAAGCCGCCGGGGTACTCCGCCTCCAGCATTGCCTTATGCCGGTCGGTGATGCCCCGGATCACCAGGGGATAGCCCCGCCAGGCGGCGTATTGGCGCAGCAGCTCCACGGCGGGGCGCAGGGGGCCGCTGCCGATGGGAAAGACGAAGGCCGGATGTCCCTCATAGCGGAGCTTGACCAGCATCCGATCTCCCGCCCGGGCGATGAGCTGACGGTAGAATTTATCCCAGATGTAGATGTTTCCGAAGTTGTAGTCCGCGCTGGGGCTGTTCTCGGCGCGGACGAGCTCGTCCACCCAGCCCTTGTCGCAGAGGGTGACGGTCTTGAATTGGATTGGCGCTTCTGTCATGTCGTGTAGGTGTGGGAGCAGCGCTCCCGGATTTCCTTTCGTAATTCTCTCAGATCCATAAAGGTCTCCGGCCGCTTGGACGGATCCCGCAGCAGGGCGGAGGGGTGGTAGATGGCCATCCAGCGGCGGCCCTCCAGGTCGAACCACTGGCCGTGCTGCCGTGTGATGCGAAAATCCGGACTGATGAGCCCCATGGCGGCGATGCGCCCCAGGCAGACCACGATCTTCGGGTCGATGAGGGCGATCTGCCGCTGCAGCCAGGCGCTGCAGGCGGCCTGCTCCTCGGGCAGGGGATCCCGGTTTTTCGGCGGGCGGCACTTGACCATGTTGGCAATGTAGACCTTGCTTCGATCCAGGTCGATCATTTTCAGCATGTCGTCCAGCAGCTTCCCCGCCGGGCCCACAAAGGGCTCGCCCTGCAGATCCTCCTGCTCCCCGGGGCCTTCCCCGATGAGCAGCAGCTCCGCCTTCTCGTTCCCCACGCCGAAGACCAGATTCGTCCGGGTCTCACAGAGGCCGCAGCCCCGGCAGGCGGCGCATTCGCTTTTCAAAGCTTCCCAGCTGTCCATTTATTCCTCCGTTCCCCCCGCCAGGCTCAACAGCAGCTCCCGGCGGTTGTTCTCCGGGTAGTCGATCACATAATCCAGCAGAAATTCCAGCATCTCTCCCACCGCGCGGCCCCGGAGCCCCAGGGCCATCAGATCGTCCCCGGTGACGGCCAGCTGCCGCAGGGAGAAGCACTCCCCGCTCTTGAGGACGCTGCGGAGCAGCTTGCCGCTCCTCTCGTCCCGGCCGAAGGCCTCCGCCACCCGGGCGGCGCAGAGGCTGGCCTCGATGCCGCAGCGGCGCAGGCAGCGCTTCCAGTCCGCCTCCGTCTCCGGCAGGGAGGCGTTCAGCAGCAGGGAGGCCTGGCTGCAGAGATGGATGCTCCGCCCGTCCAGCCGCAGCGCCTGGAGAAAGCCGCCGGCGGAAGCCACACAGCCATAGTGCTCCAAAAGCCAGGCAAAGCCCACCCAGCGCTCCAGCGCCCGTCTTGGCAGGGCGGAGAGCCGCTCCGGCAGGGGCTGGGGCAGGCGGCAGTGCAGATAACTGTCCAAGAGGCCGAGGGAGACCGCCTCCAGCGCCGTCTCCGGCGCGGCGGTGAGCAGGATCTTCTCCAGCTCCTCCCGCACCCGCTCCGGCGGCAGCACCGCACAGAGCGGCGCCTTTTCCCGGATGGCCTCCATGGTGAAGAGGTCGATGGAGAAGCCCAGCCGGGCGGAGAAGCGCAGCGCCCGCAGCATCCGCAGGGCGTCCTCCTCAAAGCGGCGCTCCGGCTCCCCCACGCAGCGGATCACCCCCCGTCTCAGGTCGGCCGCACCGCCGAAGGGGTCGGACAGGAGCCCGTCGGCGGAGAGGGCCATGGCGTTCACCGTAAAGTCCCGCCGGCTCAGATCCGCGGTCAGATCCGCCACGAACTGCACCAGCTCCGGGTGCCGGTGATCCCGGTAGCCCCCCTCCACCCGGAAGGGGGTCACCTCCACGCTGTGGGAGTTCACGCGCACCGTCACCGTCCCGTGCCGGCCGCCGGTGACGCGGGCGCCGGGGAAGAGCTCCAGCAGCTGCTCCGGCAGAGCGGCGGTGGTGATGTCCCAATCGTTGGGCTGCACGCCCAGCAGCATGTCCCGCACGCAGCCGCCCACCAGAAAGGCCGGGTAGCCCCTGCCCTGCAGGGTCACCAGCACCTGGCGGACGTATTTGGGTGGGGTGATCGTGGCCATAGCTTGCTCCAGCTTTCCGAATCCTCCGGGCGGCGGAAGATTTGCTTGCAAAGCCCCGCCGCGGGGATTATAATAGTAGTATGGATTTTATCGTCTGTATTGTACCATTTTGCGCTCTGCGCTTCAAGTAGAATCGCGCATAGCCTGTTCGGAGATTTTTCTGATAGATCGGAGTTTTTATATGAGTGATTTTTCCAATTTCCTCTCCCCCGGCCGCAAGGGGCACCTGGTGGGCATCGGCGGCGTCTCCATGTCCTCCCTGGCGGAGGTGCTGAAGGGCATGGGCATCAGCGTCACCGGCTCGGACAGCACAGAGAGCCACAATGTCCTGCAGCTTCGGGAGAAGGGCATCCAGGTCTTCCTGGGCCACCGGGCGGAGAATCTGGCGCCGGACGTGGATTTTGTGGTGCGCACCGCCGCCGTCCATGACGACAACCCGGAGATCGAATACGCCCGCGCAAACGACATCCCCGTCTTTGAGCGCACCGAGGCCTGGGGCGCCATCTCCCGGGACTACCGCAACGCCCTCTGCATCTCCGGCACCCACGGGAAGACCACCACCACCTCCATGTGCACCCACATCCTCATGGCGGCGGATCGGGATCCCACCGTGATGATCGGCGGCACCCTGCCCCTCCTGAACGCGGGGCACCGGGTGGGCCGGGGCGACACCATCGTGATGGAGGCCTGCGAGTACTATAACTCCTTCCTCTCCTTCCACCCCACGGTGGCCGTGATCTTGAACATCGAGGCCGATCACCTGGACTTCTTCAAGGATCTGGAGGATGTGGAGCGCTCCTTCCGCGCCTTTGCCGAGCGGGTCCCGGCGGACGGCTTCCTGGTGGTCAACTACGACGATGAGAACACCGTGCAGACCCTGGAGGGGCTGGACCGCAAGCGCATCACCTTCGGCCTCAGCACCGCGGCGGACGTGCACGCCCGCAACATCCGCTTCCTCGGCGCCAACACCCAGTTTGACATCATCTACCGGGGTCGGAAGTTTACGGACGTGACCCTGCACGTCCCCGGCATCCACAACGTGAAAAACGCCCTGGCCGCCACCGCCGCCGCCATCTGCCTGGGCATCCGCCCCACGGCGGTGAAGTACGGGCTGGCGGGCTTCAACGGCGCCGGCCGCCGCTTTGAGTTCAAGGGCAAGTTTAACGGCGCCGACGTGTATGACGACTACGCCCACCATCCCGGCGAGCTGAAGGCCCTGCTGGACACGGTGGAGAAGCTGAACTACAAGCGCACCGTGCTGGTCTTCCAGCCCCACACCTATTCCCGCACCGCGGCGCTCTTCGAGGATTTCGTGGAGCAGCTCAAGCGGCCGGATGTGCTGCTGCTGGCGGAGATTTTTGCCGCCCGGGAGCAGAACACCATCGGCATCTCCTCCGCCGCCCTGGCCGAGCGGGTGCCCAATTCCGTCTTTCTCCCCAGCTTTCCCGAGCTGGAGGGGGCGCTGCGCGCCCTGGCCCGCCCCGGCGACATCATCCTCACCGTGGGCGCCGGCGACGTCTTCAAGGTGGGCGAGCACCTGGTGGCCGTGGAGTGAAGCCTTGGCTCAACAAAAAAACTGGACTGCAGCTTTGCAGTCCAGTTTTTTTGTTGGAACGATTCTCAGAACTCCAGGTTCCGCTCGGTCTCCTTGGAGAAGACGTGGGCCACATTGCCCTCAAAGGCGAAGTGCACCGCATCGCCCAGCTTGTAGCTCTCCTTCATGTCGAGGACGGGCACGATGATGATCAGATCCCGCTCCTGAGCCCGGAGATGCAGGTGCACGCTGGAGCCCATCATCTCGCTGAGATCCACGCTGGCCTCCACGCCCTCCCGGGCAAGGTGGGTGTGCTCGGGGCGCACGCCTAGGATGACCTCCTGGGGCTCCACCTGTCTGGCGCTGAGACGCTCCTGCTTTTCCTCGGCCAGCTCCACCTTCAGCCCGCCCAGCTCCACGAAGTACCTGTCCTGCTCCTTCAGGAGCCTGGCGTCGAAGAAGTTCATGACGGGCGTACCGATGAAGCCGGCCACGAACAGGTTCGCGGGATGGTTGAAGACCTCTTGGGGCGTGCCGATCTGCTGGATGTAGCCGTCCTTCATGATGACGATCCGGTCGCCCAGGGTCATGGCCTCGGTCTGGTCGTGGGTGACGTAGATGAAGGTGGTGTCGATGCGCTCCCGCAGCTTGATGATCTCAGCGCGCATCTCGTTGCGCAGCTTCGCGTCCAGGTTCGAGAGCGGCTCGTCCATCAGCATGACCTTCGGGGCGCGGACGATGGAGCGGCCGATGGCCACCCGCTGCCGCTGGCCGCCGGAGAGAGCCTTGGGCTTGCGGCGCAGGTACTCCGTGATGCCCAGGATTTCCGCCGCCTCCCGTACCTTCCTGTCGATCTCGTCCTTGGGAGTATGGCGCAGCTTCAGGGAGAAGGCCATGTTCTCATACACAGTCATGTGGGGGTAGAGGGCGTAGTTCTGGAAGACCATGGAGATGTCCCGATCCTTGGGCGCCACGTCATTGACCAGCTTCCCGTCGATGTAGAGCTCCCCCGCGGTGATCTCCTCCAGCCCCGCCACCATGCGCAGGGTGGTGGACTTGCCGCAGCCGGAGGGGCCGACCAGCACGATGAACTCCTTGTCCGCGATGTCCAGGTTGAACTCCTGCACCGCGACCACGCCTTCCTCTGTGATCTGGAGGTTGACCTGGTTCTCCGGCTCCTCGCCCTTCTTCTTTTTCTTCTCCTCCCCGCTGTCATAGGGATAGACCTTCTTGATGTTTTTCAGCTGAACAGTTGCCATTTTTCCGGCTCCGGACGCTCTGCCTCCGCAAGAAGCGCCCTCGCGGTCATCCGCTTCGGGATGCGCCGCGTTACGGCAGGTCTCCACACTGCCGCAGCCCGAGCCCGGGCGATTATTTCCTCCTTTTTTCATGTACCCCGGATCAAGTGGTGGAGTGATCCGGGGCCACGGGATTTTCCTTTTGCCCTTACAGCTTTTCTCCTCCCAAATACACATTCTGCAGGCTCAGATCCTCGCCGCAGACCAGAAAATCCGCGAAGCGCCCCGGGGCGATGACGCCGATCTCGCTCTCCCGCCCCAGCTCCCGGGCCGGGATCAGGGTGGCGGAGAGGATGGCCTCCTCCTGGGGGACGCCGAAGGCCACGGCGTTTTGCAGATCCCGGAACAGGTTGGAGGCGGCGCCGGCGATGGTGCCGTCGGCAAGCCTTGCCACGCCCCCGCTGAGAAAGACCTGCTGGCCGCCCAGCTCATACTCCCCGTCCGGCATCCCGCAGCAGCGCAGGGAGTCGGAGATCAGGCAGATGCGCCCGGGGAAGAGCATGAAGGCCATGCGCACGGCGCTGGGATGGACATGCAGCCCGTCACAGATGAGCTCCGCCGTCACCGTCTCCCGCTCCGAGGCGGCGCCGATGACGCCGGGCTTGCGGTGGTGGATGGGCGGCATGGCGTTGAAGAGATGGGTCAGATGGCTGGCCCCCGCCTCATAGACGGCCCGGGCCGCCTCGTAGTCCGCGTCGGTGTGGGCCACGGACACGGTGCAGAGCTTGGACGCCTTGCGGGTGAAGTCCGCCGCCCCCTCCAGCTCCGGGGCCACGTCCACGATGCGGACAAGGCCGCCGCAGCCCTCATAGAGTCTCTGGAAGGCCTCGAAATCCGGCAGTCTGAGATAGGCGCCGTTCTGGGCGCCTTTTTTCTTCTCGGAGAAGAAGGGCCCCTCCATGTGGATGCCGGCCACCCGGGCGCAGGGCGCCGGGCGATCCTCCCGGAGAGCGGCCGCGGTGGCGAAGGCCGCCGCCAGGGTCTCATAGGGCAGGGTCATGGAGGTGGGGGCAAAGCTGGTGACGCCGTTTTGGGCCAGATATTCGCCCATGCGCCGCAGCCCCTCCGGGTCTCCGTCGGAGAAGTCCGCGCCCATGGCGCCGTGGGTGTGGGCGTCCACCAGGCCTGGCAGCACCTTCGCGCCGCCGAGATCCGTGCCGCCCTCCCGCTCCTCAAAGAAGACCTCCTGAAAGCGGCCGTCCTTCACGGTGAAGCTGCCGGAAACAAAGCCCACCCAGGGCACAAAAATCCTTGCGTTTGTAAAGAGCATATCGCACCTCAGATCTCCGGGAGGCTGGCCGCCGCGATGCTCTGTCCCACGCGGCGCGCCTTTTCATCCGGCAGCATAACGGTGATTTTTTCGTACAGCGCGGGATATTCCTCCCGCAGCACCCGGTTGCACTCCGCGATCAGCAGATCGCCGCCCAGGCCGGAGGCCACGCGCCCCAGCACCAGCAGATAGCGCAGGTCATAGAAGCGGGCGTAGAGCGGAAGGGTGTGGGCCAGGTACACGCCGATGTTCCGGAAGATCTCCCGGGCGCCCTCGTGCCCCGCCTCGGCCAGTCGCTGCACCTCCTTGAGCTTCTCCGCCGGGCTCATCTCCTCCGGCAGCTGGATCCCCGCCCGGGGGGCCAGGCGGATCACCGCGTCCTGGGAGAAGTAATTGCAGCCCACGCCCAAATCGCCGGACCACTCATCCCGGGCTGCGCCCTCCTGCAGATCCACCGGGGCGAAGGCCAGCTCGTTGAACCAGCCCAGAAGCTTCCCCTCCGGGTTCACATAGCCGGCGGCCTCGCTGGTGCCCATGGCGATGCCCATGACGGCGCCGGACTCCAGGCTCATGGCGCCGGCCAGGGCGGTCACGTCCCCGTCGTTTGCCACCACGATGGGCACGTCTCCGATCTCCTTGGCCGCCCGGTCATAGATGCTCTTCACATCCTCCCGGTACTCCCGGGGGATCTTGATGAACAGGGAGCAGACCATGGGGGCGTTGCCCACGAAGGTGCCCGCGGAGGAGACGCCGATGGCGTCCACCCGGGGCATTTTGGAGGCGGCGGTCTTGAAGGACTCCACGATGCCGTTGTATTGGTAGCTCAGATCCGTGGACTGCTTGGGGTGCCAGATGACCTCCTCGGAGTAGACGGTCTCCCCGTCGATGACGGCGGAGACCTTCCGGTCGGAGCCGCCGGCGTCAAAGCCGATGCGGCAGCCGTTCAGATGGCCGCCGGCGGGGCGGGGCGCCTCGTGTTCCTTGGGGAAATGCGCCTCATCGCTGAGGACGATCTCGAAGCCGCTCTCAAAGACGTCGTCCATGAAGTGCCAGTCGAAATCCCGGGTGCCGCCCACGGTGTAGGCCGCCTGGAGCTTTCTCGCCGTCTCCTCGCAGCCGCAGATGGTGACCCGCAGGCCCCCCGCGCTCCAGAGCAGGAACTTCACAAAGCGCTCCATGTAGCGGTAGTTGGCGGTCTCGAACTCCTCGTCCCGCAGGCGGGAGGAGAAGACCGACACATTGCCGGCTTCCCGCTCCACGGCGACCTTGAAGGGTCTCTCCGCCCCGGCGAGATAGGCCTTCTCCCACACGGCGAAGGGGATGAACGTCGGCTCCAGGGAGGGCTTGTTCCGATAGTCGTAGGAAATGCCCAGATAATTCATATTCTCTATCCTCACTCTTCCGGCAGCGCCGCAAAGAGTCCTGCGCCCGCCGGTATTCTGTTTCTTTCCGCGCCCATTTGCAGGGTCAGATACTTTATTATAGCCGCTGCGCCCTTCTTCCGCAAGCCCTCGGGCGCACATTTGCGCTTTTTGCCGAAAAGGGGGGCTGCTGCAAAATGTGAAAAAGATGCGGAAACCTTCGCTGCGCCATAGGGGAGGGCCTTGTGTCCTCCCGGCGGCACTATGTCTGTATAATATGGAAATATTCGGCGAATCCGTATAATCTGCGAATTCGCCGAATATTTTTCCAAGATAGTGCTTTTTACTGCCGGGAGGGGCTAGCCCCTCCCCTACGGTCGGCACCGGGCTATGCGTGTGTTTTGCAACAAGCCCGTTTTCTATTCGCTGCTTGCTATTCTGTGCTGTCCCCGGCTTCAGCGTCCCGCCAGGCAGAAGGGCAGCTCCATCCGGTGCCCCTCCAGCAGCGCCTTGTCCCGCAGGATCACCTCCGCCGGCCCGTCGGCGACGATGCGTCCGCCGGACAGAAGGATCACCCGCTCACAGGTGTCCAGGATCATGTCCAGGTCGTGGGAGGTGATGAGCTTGGTCTGGGAAAGCTCCCGGATGATGTTGATGACCCGCCTGCGGTTGCAGGGGTCCAGGGCGGAGCTGGGCTCGTCCATCAGCACCGCCTCCGGCTCCATGGCCAGGATGGTGGCGATGGCGGCCATGCGCTTTTCGCCGCCGGAGATGCGGTGGTTGTGCCGGTGCTTGAGCTCCTGCATCCCCAGCCTCTCCAGCGCCGTGTCCACCCGGCGCTCCGCCTCCTCCCGGCTCAGGCCGTAGTTCAGGGGGGCGAAGATCATGTCCTCGTAGACCGTGGGCATGAACATCTGGTTATCGGAGTTCTGCAGCACAAAGCCCAGCTTCCGGCGGATCTCGGGCAGGCTCTTTTTTTCCACCCGGATCCCGTCCACCAGGATGCTGCCCTCCGTGGGGGCGATCAGCCCCAGCAGCAGCTTCATCACCGTGCTCTTGCCCGCGCCGTTTGCGCCGATGAGCCCCACGGCCTCCCCGTCCCCGATGCGGAAGGACAGCTCCCGCAGCACGGGCCGATCCTTCTCATAGGCAAAGCTCACATTCTGAAATTCAATCATCCTACTTACCTCACAAACAGGCCGCCCACAAGCTCGGCCACATTCCAGATCCGCAGCAGCACGAAGGCCGCGATGCACCCGAGGGTCACGAGCCCGTCCGCCCAGGTGCATTTCTTCACCGGGGCGTAGTGGAAATGCTCGTGATAGCCCCGCAGCAGCATGCTGTTATAGAGCTCCTCCGCCCGGTCCATGCTCCGCAGCAGCAGCTGCCCCAGGAAGGAGCCCCAGGCGGAGACGTGGATGCCCTTCTGCCCCGGCGCCCGGAGATGGTAGGCCTCGGTCATGGTGGCCAGCTCCTCCGTCATCACGCCGATGTAGCGGTAGGTCAGCAGCAGCAGGGTCACCAGGGTGCCGGGCACGTGAAACTTCCGCAGAGCGGCGCAGAGCACGTCGATGGGCGTGGTGGCCATCAGCAGATAGGAGGCCATCAGGCAGAGAACGCCCTTGAGCATCAGCGTCAGCATGGAGATGACGCCGCCGGAGACGCCCACGCCCCCCACCGTCACCAGGATCTCCCGGTCGAAGAAGGGGTTGAAGAGGCCGACAGCCATCACCAGGGGCAGGACGATCCGCAGCTTATAGAAAAAGCTCCCCACCGAGACGCCGCTGATCTGAAACAGCAGCACCGGGTACAGCAGCATCACCAGCAGCCCGCTCAGGTCATACTTGTGAAAGGACAGCACCACGGCGATATATGCAATTGTGGTCAGCAGCTTCCCCGGGGCGCAGAGCCTGTGGATCGGGGAGGCGCCCGCTGCCAGCTCGTCCATTTCACTGAGCTCGTGCAGCGCCTTTTCCATTTTGTTCATAGCGCACCAAAACGCGGACGCGGACAGGGGTCAATTCCCCTGTCCGTTTCCGCTTTTCTGAAATCTGAATTCTGAAAACTGAAACCTGTTTACGCTTTTTTCTTTTTCCGGAAGAAGCCGCCGGCCAGGCAGATCAGCACCGCCACGCCCGCAACCACCGCCGAGCCCACCACGCCGGAGACGCTGGTGCCCGCGGGGCTGTCGCTGTTGGGGAAGGCGTAGTCCGGCAGCAGCGCGGTGGTGCTCTGGATGGAATCCGCGGTTTCGGAAACGCCGTTCTTCCGCGCCTCCGCAAATGCCTCCTCGTCCAGACCCATGTTCTCCGCATAGCCCTCCTCGGCGTTGCCGAAGAGCGCCCATTCCAGCCCGTCGGGATTCCCGGAGGCCAGCAGGCTCAGCCCGCCGCCCACCAGCAGCGCCACCGCGGCCAGCACCGCAACGGTGGCCTTGAGGCTCATCCGGGCGGAGACCTTGTCGTCCGAGGTGTCCGCATCCCGCAGCAGCTCCGGCCTGGACTCGAACACGAACAGCAGCACCGCCGCCGTCACCAGGCCCTCGATGAGGCCGATGGCCAGATGGATGGGCTGCATCAGCGCCACGAAGGCGCCGAAGGGCAGCTCGGTAATGCCGGAGAGGCTGGTCTCCAGCACCACGGAGAAGGCGCCCAGCTGCAGGGTGATCACGCAGCCCAGCACCGCCGCCAGAAGGATCTTGGCCCGCTGGCCGCCCTTTGCGCCCATGCCCTTGAAGAGCCCGCTCTTCATGATGGGACGCCAGATCAGATAGTAGCCCACGAAGCAGCCGTAAAAGGCCATGTTCCAGATATTGGCGCCGAGAGCCATCAGCCCCCCGTCGCCAAAGAGCAGACACTGGATGGTGAGGATCACCACCATGGACAAAAAGCCCGCCTGGGGCCCCAGCAGGGCCGAGAGCAGCATGCCGCCGCACATGTGGCCGGAGGAGCCGGTGCCGGGGATGGTGTAGTTGATCATCTGTCCGGCGAAGACCAGCGCCGCCGTCACCGCCATGGTGGGGAGCTTGGCCGGATCGTCGTCCTTTTTCAGTTTATGGAGGGAAACGCCGGCCGCGGTCCCGGAGGCCACATACATGGTGGCCGCAACGGCGGGCGCCAGCAGCGCGTCAGCCATATGCATACAATCACCTCAAATCCCGATTTTCGATGCATCTGCCGTCATTATAGCCGCCCCGCTGCGCCCCCGCAAGCCCCCCGGGGGGATACAAATTGCGAAAAAAACGGAGGCCTCCCGGCGCGCGGGCGGCCTCCCCTGTCAAAAGCGTCTTATCTCCGGGTCAGGACGGCGTCGCCCACATCCTCCATGGTCACAACCATGGTGGTGCCGAACCACACGCCGGACACGAAGGCGCTGGCGTCCTCCGCAAAGCGGATGCTGCCGTTTTTCACGGTGTAGCTGCCATTCTCCTCCTGCGCCAGCTGATCCGCGCCGAGCTCGGACAGGAACTCGTCAATGTACTCGTCCAGGCTCATGCCCAGGCTCGCCTCCAGCTCCTCCAGCGTCACATTCTGCTCCTTTGCCCCATCCTCCAGGTAGGCGCGCAGACCGCTGTGGAGGCTGGTCAGCATGGGACGGGGATTCAGACTCACGGTATAGCTGCCATCGGCGTTCAGCTGCAGGGTGACACCGATCTTCACATTCTCCAGATAGCCTTCCAGCTCCTCATCGCCCTCGGTGAAGATCTCCGTCACGTCCAGGTAGCCGTTCCAGGTGCCCAGGAAGCTGGAGCGGGTGAAGATCAGCTTTTCCTCCTCGATCTCCAGGGTGAGGAGCATGCCGTCATAGCTGCCCTCGGTCTCGTCCTGGCCGGGATCCAGCACCAGAGCGCCGTCGCGCTGAGTGTAGCTGCCCTCGAAGGTATCGCTCATCTCCTCCAGATCCATATCGGCGATCAGCGCATCCAGCATCGTCTCCGCATCCATGCCGGTGAGCTCCTGCAGATCGTCGATGCTTTTGCCGTTTTCCTCGCACATGGTCTCCAGATACTTGTAGGCAGCCTCCCGGAAGGCGGGGATCAGGCTGGAGCCGTCGGCGGTGAGCTCATAGCTCCCGTCGTCCTTCAGCACCAGGTAGACGTTCATGTTGGCGCTCCCCAGGTAGTCCTCCAGCTCCGGCGTCTCCTCAATAAGGGTATCGCGCATATCCACGCTGGCCACCCAGACGCCGTCCAGCTTCTGGCGGCTCAGCAGCACATCCCCGAAGGGCTCCACGGAGAAGCTCAGATAATCCCCGGTGAAAAGGCCGTGGGTGGCGTTGGCGCCGGGATCCCAGACCACCGCGCCGTCTTTCTCCAGATAGCGGCCGCTGCCGGACTGCATGGCGCCGCTCATGTCCACATCCTTCATGGAGCTCTCCACCGCCTCGTCCAAGGTCTTGCCCGTGGAGGCCGCGAACTGCTCCTCGGTCAGGTTATTCTCCGCGCAGAAAGCCTTGAGGTAATCCCGCAGGGCGTCCTTCATGGCGTCCACGGCGGGAGAGGCGTCCACCTGCAGGGTATAGCTGCCGTCCCCCTCCATCTCCAGGGTGACGAAGACCGGCGCCATCTTCAGATAGGGCGTCAGATCCGTGGCGCTCTCCACCAGCATTTCCCGCATGTCCACCACGCCGACCCAGGTGCCGGTAATGTCCGCGGGCTCCTCGGGCTCCCCGGCCGCCTCTGCGTCGCCGCTGAGCTTGCGGAAGACCATGATGCTGCCGTCTTCCTCCATGCGGATCACGCCGTCCTGGTATTCATAGGGGGTCTTCTCCCCGCTGTCATAGATGAAGTACTCCGCGTCCCAGCGGAAGGTCAGCGTCTCGTCCATGTTGCTGCTTTCCATACGGGCCGTGCCGTCCTCGTACAGCTCCAGGGTGACGGTGAAGCCCTGGGTCTTCATGGCCTCGGTATAGTCCTCGCCGTCCATGTACAGCTCCTCGATCACATAGCTGCCCGCCCGGTCCGCGGGCGCCTCCGCCAGCGCCGGGGCGCTCCAGCCGGCAAGGCTCAGCGACAGGAACATGGCCAGCATCAGAAGGCCGGATAACATCTTTTTCATCTTTTTTCTCCTTTACTTATCTGCACTTATCTGCCGGGAATGCGACTTTCCCTTTCACGGCTGAAAGTATAAAGCTTACCTCCCGGAAAGTCAAGGAAGAAAAAACCAGAAGTCTTTTTTGATTTTACATTCTTGTAACACAATCTTGGTTACTTCCGAAACATCTTTTCTGTAGGATAAGACTCGCAAGCAGAGTGTTTCATCTTTTTCATTTTGTCCTCATTTCATAAGGAAAGCGGAGCGGCCGAAAACGCTCCGCTTTTTCTTATTGCCCCCCTGTTCCTGCTCTTTTTCTTCCCGGCGCCTCCCGCTCTTTTTCTTCCCGCCGGAATTGCCATTCCCGGAAAGCTGTGGTATACTGAAGTGATTTTTCGTATACTTTTCCAAGCTCTTTGAAAGGAACCCATGCCATGAAGATACGCGCGTTTTTCGCAATTTTGCTGTGTCGGCTGCTGCGGGGCCTCTCCCGGCTGCTGCACCGGGGCGGCACCGCCATGCCCGGGCGCTGGGCGCTGCGGGTCTGCCCGGGGCTGCTGGCGCTGCTGGCAAAGGATCTGAAGATCCTGGCCGTCACCGGCACCAACGGCAAGACCACCAGCTCCCGCATGATCGAGGAGGCCTTTGCGCGCCAGGGGCTCAGCTATGTGGCCAACCGCTCCGGCGCCAATCTGGCCAGCGGCCTCGTGACGGAGCTGGTGATGAACGCCACGCTCACCGGCAGGCCCAAAAAGGAATACGCCATCCTGGAGTGCGACGAGGCCGCCGCGCGGACGGTTTTCGGCCAGCTCAAGCCCCGGGTCATCGTGGTGACCAATCTCTTCCGGGATCAGCTGGACCGCTACGGCGAGGTGACCCACACCCTGGAAAACATCCGCGCCGCCATCCAGGGCGCGCCGGAGGCCACCCTCTGCCTGAACGCGGACTGCTCTCTCACCGCCTCCCTGGCGCTGGAGCTTCCCAACCCGGTGATCTGGTTCGGCGTGGAAAAGGGCGCGGTGCCCTCCCGCCCGGTGCCGGAGATCTCCGACGCCACCCACTGCATCCGCTGCAAGACCGCCTACGAGTACGACTATGTGAGCTACGGCCACCTGGGCGGCTTCCGCTGCCCCCACTGCGGCTACCGGCGGCACCGGGCCGACGTGGCCGTCACCGCCGTGCCGGAGCAGCGGCTGGACGGCAGCAGCATCGTGGTGGAGCTGGAGGGCGAAAAGCACCTGGTGGAGGTGAACCTCCCCGCCATGTACAATGTCTACAACGCCGTGGGCGCCGTGGCCGCCGTCACCGCCATGGGGCTGCCCGTGCAGGCCGCCATTGACGCGCTGGCCACCTTCCAGTGCGGCTTCGGGCGCATGGAGCAGTTCAAGCTGGGCAAGGGCGGCGCCAAGATGATGCTGGTGAAAAACCCCGCCGGCTGCAACCAGGTGATCGAGTTTCTGCAGAACGTGCAGGAGGACTTTGTGCTGGCGGTCTGCCTCAACGACCGTGGCGCCGACGGCACCGACGTCTCCTGGATCTGGGACGCGGACTTCGAGGGGCTGCAGGGGCTGGAAAAGCGGCTTCGGCAGGTCATCGTCTCCGGCGACCGGGCCCAGGACATGCGGGTGCGCATCAAGTACGCCGGCATTGACGACAAAAAAATCCGCGTGGAGCGGGACTACGCCAGGCTGGTGGACTGGATCGCCGGGCAGGATCTGCCCGTCTTCCTGATGCCCACCTACACCGCCATGCTGGAGCTGCGGCAGGCGGTGGTGCACAAGGTGGGCGGCGCGGAATTCTGGGAGAAGTGAGGAGAGAGCCATGGAACTGAAAATCTGCCATATGTACCCGGACGTGCTGAATCTCTACGGCGACCGGGGGAACGTGCTGTGCCTGCAGCGGCGGCTGGGCTGGCGCGGCGTCGGCGCTGAGATTACCCGCCTGCCCATCGGCTCCCAGGCCCGGCTTTCGGACTTCGACCTGGTGTTCATCGGCGGCGGGCAGGACTTTGAGCAGCAGGTGCTGCTGGAGGATCTGCACCGGGGCAAGGATCGGGAGATCCGCGCCGCCATCGACGACGGCGTCCCCTTTCTGACCATCTGCGGCGGCTACCAGATGCTGGGGCACTACTACGAGACCTACGACGGCAAGCGCTGCGACTTCATCGGCGCGGTGGATCTCTACACCGTGGGCTCCAAGCAGCGCATGATCGGCAACTACAAGTTCCAGTGCGGCGCCGAGAGCGGCGGGAGCCTGGTGGTGGGCTTTGAAAACCACAGCGGCAAGACCTGGCTGGGAAAAAGCGTGCAGCCTCTGGGGACGGTGCTGGCGGGCTTCGGCAACAACGGCGAGGACAAAACCGAGGGCGTGCGCTACAAAAACGTCTTCGGCACCTACAGCCACGGCCCCCTGCTGCCCAAGAATCCGGCGCTCTGTGACAAGATCCTGCTGACCGCCCTGGAGCGGAAATACGGCCGCGCGGAGCTTCCGCCCCTGGACGACGCCGCGGAAATCGCCGCCCACGACGAGATGGCGGCCAGGATCGGATAAGCTTTAGGTTTTAGGAAACTGGTTTTTTCGCCGGTTGGGCGGCAAGCTGCCGCGCGCCCTTGCCTCCCCTTACGGGGGAGGTGTCGAGCGTGCGAAGCAAGCGAGACGGAAGGGGTCATTCCGAATTCCGAATTCCGAATTCCGAATTATATTTTTTTCATCTGCTCATACAGGGACGGTGATTTCGACGAACACCATAGACCTTCACATCCACACCACCGCCTCGGACGGGACGCTGCGCCCCGCCCAGGTCGTCCGCACGGCCCACGAGTTGGGGCTCGAAGCCATCGCCATCACCGACCACGACACGGTCTCCGGCTTCGGGGAGGCGGCGGCCGAGGGGGCGGCGCTGGGGCTGGAGGTGGTGCCCGGCCTGGAGCTCTCCAGCCGCTACGGCCGCATCATCCACATTCTGGGCTACTATGTGCGCACCGAGTCCCCCATCCTCAGCCGGGTGCTGGAGAGCTGCGTGGGCGAGCGGGACGCGCGCAACCGGAAGATCGCCTCTCTCATGGCGGCGGACGGGCTGGCCGTGGACTACGAGGAGATGAAGCGGCGCTTCGGCCCGGTGATCGGGCGGCCCCATTTTGGCCAGCTTCTGGTGGAGCAGGGCCGGGCCGAGAGCGTGCCCGAGGCCTTTGCCCGCTTTCTCAACAAGGGACAGCGCTACTACCTGCCCCGGAAGATGCCCTCCATTGAGCGGGCGGTGGAGTGCATCCGGGAGGCCGGCGGCGTGCCGGTGCTGGCCCACCCCTACCAGTACGGTCTGGAGGAGCCGGCGCTGCGGCAGCTCATCGAGCACTGCATGGATCACGGCCTGCTGGGGCTGGAGTGCCGCTATTCCTCCTACAGCGAGGAGCAGAGCCAAGCCCTGCTGAGCCTGGCCCGGGAATACGGCCTCGCGCCCACCGGCGGCAGCGATTTCCACGGCGACAGCAGGCCCGGCATCGCCATCGGCAGCGGCGAGGGGAGCCTTGCCGTGCCGGCCGCCTGGCTGCCTCCCCTGCGCAATCTGGCAATTTCCACAAAGAAGCGGCGGTAGCTTTGGCTATTCCGCCGTTTTTTCCTGCCCTCTGAAACCGTGCCCCGGGAAAGCGCGTATATATAGATGAAGGCTTCTGGATACGACCACTTGATAGAAAGCTTTAGAAAGATTTCCGCGGCAAAATTGTGTCAGGCGAGGCGGCGGCCGCAGAGCATAATGGAGATATATGGTCAAGGGGAGCAACGAAGCATGGCGCAATTTTGACTGGAAAGATTCAAAGATTTCTATTAAGTGTTCGTATAAAAAAGGAGGGGCGAGATGAGAGAAAAAAGACTGATCGTCACCGGGATCGTGCTGGCGCTGCTGGTCATGGCGATCTGCGGGATGGGGCTGTACCGGCAGACGCAGGACGACGGCAGCATCGAAGCCACCATCGTATATTCGGATTGACCGATCTTCTCTATTTCCCGGCGCGTTCTGACAAAAAAAGCACCTCCCTCTGCGTATACTGGAGCGCAGAAGGAGGTGTTTTTTGTGAGACGCTGGGTTTTGATCCCGGTCATCCTGCTGGTATGGCTGTTCAGCGCCACCGGCGCCTGGGCGGAGCAGCCGGAGCCGGACTGGCTGGCCCTGCTGCTGGACGCCGCCGTGGCCGGGGATCGGGAGGCGGGGCTGGCCGCCGCGGCGGGCTGGAACACGGACGAGAGCCGCGTGCAGCTGGACTACGACGAGCTTTTCCTGCTCTCCAAGCTCATCACCTGGGAGGCGGGCAGCAGCTGGCTCACGGAGGAGCTGCGCCTGGGCGTGGGCGAGGTGGCGCTGAACCGGGTGGCCTCGCCGGAGTTTCCCGACACCCTGGAGGAGGTCATCTACCAGGACGGCCAGTACGCCGGCACGGACACCTACGATTTCCGGGTCGCCCTGCTGCCCAGCCGCCCCTGCGCCGAGGCGGCGCTGCGCCTGCTGCTGGGGGAGCGCTTCCTGGAGCCCCAGGTGGTCTTCGCCGGTCACGCCGTGCAGGGCAAGGTACACTCCGTGTTCCGGGATCTGCACTACGGCAGCATCTATTTCTGCGAGAGCCGCTATCCGGAGCTGTACAAAACGGGGGAAGACTCCCTCGTGGTGCCGCCCGCGCCCTCTCCCGCCGCCGACGGCATCGCCGCCAGGCTCCGGGAATGTCTGAGCCGGGCATAAAAAATGACGCCCTCTCAGGGCGTCATTTTTTATAGGAAGGGCTCAGCCCTTGCTCTTGATATAGGCGTCGATGCTCTTGGCGCCGGTCTTGCCCGCGCCCATGGCCAGGATGACCGTGGCGGAGCCGGTGACCGCGTCGCCGCCGGCGAAGACGCCCTCGCGGCTGGTGGCGCCCGCCTCGTTGGCCTCGATGCCGCCCTTGCGGGTGGTGGTCAGGCCGGGGGTGGTGGAGCGGATCAGGGGGTTGGGGCTGGTGCCGATGGCGATGATGACCGTGTCCACCTCCAGGATCCAGTTGGAACCCTCGACCGCAACGGGCTTGCGGCGGCCCTTCTCGTCGGGCTCGCCCAGCTCCTGCTTGATGCACTCGATGCCGCAGACGCGGCCGTTCTCGTCGCCGTGGATGGCGCAGGGGTTATTGAGCAGGTTGAACTCGATGCCCTCGGCCTCGGCGTGCTCCACTTCCTCTTTGCGGGCAGGCAGCTCGTCCTTGCCGCGGCGGTAGACCACGTGCACCTCGCTGGCGCCCAGACGCTTGGCCACGCGGGCGGCGTCCATGGCCACGTTGCCGGCGCCCACGACGGCGACCTTGTGGAAGCGCTTGATGGGGGTATCGTAATCGTCCCGGTAAGCCTTCATCAGGTTCGTGCGGGTCAGCAGCTCGTTTGCGGAGTAGACGCCCATCAGATTCTCGCCGGGGATGTGCAGGAACTGGGGCAGGCCGGCGCCGGAGCCGATGAAGATGGCCTCGTAGCCCTCCTCAAAGAGCTCGTCCACGGTGATGGACTTGCCGATGATGGCGTTGTTCACGATCTTGACGCCCAGGGCCTTCAGGTTTTCGATCTCGGCGGCCACGATCTCCTTGGGCAGACGGAACTGAGGGATGCCGTAGACCAGCACGCCGCCGGACTTGTGGAAGGCCTCATAGATGGTCACGTCGTAGCCCATCTTGCGCAGGTCGCCGGCACAGGTGAGCCCCGCGGGGCCGGAGCCGATGACGGCGATCCGGTGCCCGTTGGAGGCGGGCACGTTCACAGCGGGCTTTTCCTTCTTCTGCATGTGATAGTCGGCCACGAAGCGCTCCAGCCGGCCGATGCCCACGCTCTCGCCCTTGACGCCGCGGACGCACTTGGATTCGCACTGCTTCTCCTGGGGGCAGACCCGGCCGCAGACAGCGGGCAGGGAGTTGGTGGAGGTGATGATGTCATAGGCGGCGTCGAAGTCGCCCTCGGCCACCTTGGCAATGAACTCGGGAATGCGCACGGAGACCGGGCAGCCGGTGCGGCAGCGGGGATTGGGGCAGTTGAGGCAGCGGCGCGCCTCAGCGATGGCGGTCTCCGCCGAGTAGCCCAGGGCCACCTCGTCAAAATTGGTAGCGCGAACCACGGGATCCTGCTCGGGCATGGTGTGCTTGAGCAGGGTCTGGCTGGCAACAGCCTTGGCCACGATGGTCTTCAGCTTGGGGAGACGCTCCTGCAGGGAGCTCATATCCAGCTCTTTCCCGTTTTCCGTCTCCAGCATCTCTTCCACGATCTGGGTGTGTTCCTTCTCGGCGGGCACGTTCCAGACGGTAACGTTCTGCTTGCCCTTCTTGTCGAACTCGATATTCGTGACCTTATCAGCCATTTCTCTTTCCTCCCGTGATGCGGCAAATATGCTTGGCGGCCTCATCCTGCTCGTCCTTATAGAAGGCGGCACGCTTGATCAGAGAATCGAAATCCACCTGGTGCGCGTCGAAGTCCGGCCCGTCCACGCAGGCGAACTTGGTCTCGCCCCCCACGATCACGCGGCAGCAGCCGCACATGCCGGTGCCGTCCACCATGATGGGGTCCAGCGAGATGATGGTGCTGATGCCGTAGGGGCGGGTCACGTCCGCCAAAAACTTCATCATGATGTCGGGGCCGATGGCGATGACCCGGTCGAACTGGGGCTTGCCCTCAGCGATGTTCCGCTCGATCTCCTGCTTGAGAAAGACGGTGGTGAAGCCCTTCTCGCCGTAGCTGCCGTCGTCGGTGCACATGATGAGCTTGTCGGAGGCGGCCTTCAGCTCCTCCTTCAAAATCACGATGTCGGCGCTGCGGAAGCCGCCGATGAAGGTGACCTCGATGCCGCGCTCGTGCATCTCCTTGGCGATGGGGTAGGCAATGGCGCAGCCCACGCCGCCGCCGACCACGCAGACCTTCTTCAGGCCTTCCATCTCGGTCGCTTTGCCCAGGGGACCGGCAATATCGGTAATGTAGTCGCCCTGCTCCACCGTGTGCAGCATGCGGGTGGTACGCCCGGCAGCCTGCACCATTACGGTGACGGTGCCCTTCTCCCGGTCATAGCCGGCAACGGATACGGGAACGCGCTCGCCCTGCTCGTCCAGGCGGAAGATCACGAACTGACCCGCCTGCGCATGGCGCGCGATGAGCGGTGCCTCGATCTCAAAGAGGCAGATCGTCTTCGCGTCGTTGAGAAAACGCTTGGTAACTACTTTGTACATCTTACACCTCAATTGGCAAATAATGTTCGGCCGACAGGCCATTGTTTATTCTATAACAGGCAGGGGAAAAAGTCAAACCGAATCCGGTGTTTTTCCCCATTTTTCCCAATAATCCCTCGGATTCTCACCGGTGGATATACATTCTGGAGGGCTCCGGCTCTCCGTCGCCCTGCACGGGGCACAAAAACTCCCAGCCGTAGCGCTCATAGAAGCCGGTGTGATCCGTGAGGAGGTAGACCGGGCTCACGCCCATGGCCCGCAGCTCCTCCACCGCCCTGTTCAGAAGCCGCCCCGCCACGCCGAGACCCCGGTAGGCCTCCTCGGTGTACACGGCGCAGATATTGGGCGTCAGATCCTTCCGCGCATGGAAGTCGTTTTCGATGACCCCCAGGCCGCCCACGATCCGCTCCCCGTCCAGGCAGAGATACCAG
>JAEEGG010003765.1_pt1 | contig 37587 bp, 27 predicted proteins | sample 9134161 | NCBI WGS metagenome assembly JAEEGG01 (sample SAMN16246543, study PRJNA631951) | gut metagenome | biome: gut microbiome; feature: rumen; material: CR-attached | host: Bos | place: Iran: Karaj | collected 2018-10
TATCACGGCATCTGGCATATCTTTGTCATCCTGGGCACCCTCTGTCATTGGGCTGCCGTCTTCGTCATGGCCTGGCCCTGGGAGAACGGACTTTGGGTCAATTAACCTTCCCTATACTACAAGCATCCCGTCATTTTACAACAGGCAGAGTGACATACGAAGCCGCATCGCGTTCGCAATGAATAATGATTGTGGACTTCTGAAATACACTCTCATCACAGGTATAGATGTCGCAGAATGTCTGTGGATTGCGGTCGACAAGCGGGAACCAACTGGACTGGACCTGAATCATCAGACGATGACCTGGCAGGAAACTATGGGCTACATCTGGCATAGTATAGGCAACGCGTGTCACCTTGCCCGGTTCAAAGGGCTTGGGGTCTGCAAAACTCTCACGGAACTTGCCGCGCATCACTTCGCCACGAACGAGCAACTGATAGCCTGCCATCACATAACTTGACAACATCTGCACGGCACTATCGCCCAAAATCTCAGAATAGGAGAAATCATCGGGATAAACATCGATAATCTTGACGATGAAATCTGCATCAGTGGAGCTGATATCGACAGCAAGATCCACACTCACTTCTCCCGCCAACTGCAATGTGTCGGTCAGGACATCGGTCTGGAAAGTGAGTACATCAGGACGTTGTGAGGCAAAGCGCTGGTCATCGATCATATAATCCGGAGAGATACGAGTTTCCGGAGCACTGCGATAGGGAACAGGATGCTTCGGGTCACTCACATAGGTTGCCTTGGCCACCGGAGCCGAAGGGACAGAAGTAGAAACGCCACCCTCTGCTGTAAGGTAGAACGGTGTAGCCTTGACGCGTTCCGTGCAGGGCCATCCGTCCTCATACTGTGTCCATGTGTGTGTTCCACTGTCGTAAATGCGTGCTCCTGGAGCTGGTTTCTCACCCTTGCCCTCCAGATAATAGCGGAAGAAAGGATACTCGATGTTATAGACATAATACTCTCCTGTTGCTTCCGGTCCGACATAATAGGCATTCCAGAATTCCTCTGCATTGCTCCATCCGCCATGCTGCCAGGGGCCTTCGACGAGATATAGCTCCGTCTCCGGGCTCTGCTCCTTGATGCCCTTGTAGGTAGCGAATGCGCCAAAGCAATCCTCCTTGTCAAAGAGTCCGCCGACAATCATCACAGCAGGCTTTACGTCATGCAGATGGCCTTCGGTAACAGTATGATCGATCCAATACTGATCCCAATTGGGATGTTCGCGTACGATGCGCAAATACTCGAGACTGTCCCCATAGGCTTCGCATAGGTTGCGGTAGGTTGCAATGTCCAGGTAGTCGCCGTAAAGATCCTTGTGGAAGAGTTCCGGGAACTTCAGGGTGGTATAGTCCAGATTTTGCTTCACTCGCTTGTTGTCGCAGACATATTCGAAGAATGGCAGGAAACTCAGCATTTCTCCTTGCATGAAGGCACCATTGTGGTGTACGTCGTCACCATGATACCAGTCGGTCGCCGGTGCCTGTGGCGACACCGCCTTGAGGGCAGGATGACCCGACAGAGCTGCCATCGTGGCATAGAAGCCAGGATAAGAGAGTCCCTGAACACCGACATTACCATTGTTGTTGGTATTCTTGATCAGCCATTCTACGGTGTCGTAGGTATCACTGGCTTCATCGGTCTGACCGATGTTCTTCTTCTCCTTCTTAGAGAGTTTCTTTCCCTCCTTGAACGGACGGATATTCTCGAAGTCTCCCTCTGAATGCCATTTCCCTCTCACGTCCTGATAAACCAAAATATACTCTGCATCAATATAAGGCGCACAACCAAGGCTGCGAAGCCCTAAATTGAAGGTTTCGCCCGTAGGACCCGCATTGTAGCAGGTGCGTGTCATCAAGATAGGATGCTTCTCAGCATTGTTGACCGGCTCATAGAGGATGGTGTGAAGCTTTACTCCATCACGCATCTTGATGTCAACCTCACGCTTTGTATAATGCGTCTTAAGATACTCATCGCTATGAGGAAAATCTCGCTCTGGCAAACTCTGAGCCTCGAGGGCCAGTGATGCTGCAAACAGGACTACAAAAAAGACTATACGATTCATTCTATTAATAAAGTAAACAGGCTAATCGTTTCAAGCCGATGATTCTAAGGGATTCTAAGGGACGTTTGTTTCTTGGGTCCCAATCTCTACAGGCGATGGTGTCGTCCCTTAATATCCCTTAATATCCCCAAATATCCCTTACCTTAATATCCCTTATTATCCATCAAGTTGAGCATATCGCTGACCGCCTCCAGACAGCCGTCATTCGGAGCAGGCGTTAGTCCGAGCAGATGGCACATCAGGGAATAGACGTTGATGTTCTGGAAAATATCTTCCTTCACATATCCCGTCTTGAAATCCGGGCCGATGGCACGGAAGTTGACGTGCATATCGGGGAAGAAGGGATCGAAGCCATGCGTACCCGTTGTCTCCTCGTATTTCTCGCCTACTACCCAGCCCAGGTCGGTATTGAGAATGACATCGCCGATGTTCTCGTTGCTGCCGAACTGCAGATAGGCAGGCACTTCCGAGCGACGCCAGGGCTGCAGATGGGGCACGTCCTTGAGTGCATCGATGATGCTGTCGGTATAGTCCAGCACAACGCCATTGGCTTCAACCTTGTTGGCATCGAGCCAGCTGGGAACCGAATAATCGACATGATGGATCCACTCGGGTTTCACGTAGTCAGACAGACGAATCACACGTTCGGGTGACGTGCGCGTCATGCCGTGGTCGCTGGTGACGATGAAGTCAATCTGGTCGAAGATGGGCAATGCCTGAAGCACACCATACAGCTCGCGCATCATCTTGTCCATCGTCTTCACAGCCTTCCTGGTCTGGGGCGCGTAGGGGCCCCGGTCGTGACCAGTGGCATCCGGCTCACTGAAATAGACCATCACGAGGCGTGGACGAACGGCCTCGGGCAGCGTCAGCAGACGCTTCACTTCGCCGATGCGCTGGTCAAAAGGCATCAGGTTGTCATCGTATTTGTGATAAACGTAGGGACGAATGCCCTGCAGTTCGACCTCCGAACCCGGCCAATAGACGATGCCGGCATTGATGCCGTTCTTCTGGGCCGTAATCCAGATGGGTTCGCCTCCGTAGAAGGCACCGTCGAACTTCGTCTCGGGATTGCTCAAGCTGAAACGTCGTCCCGTCTTGCGCTCGGTAAAGTTGTTGGCAATGATGCCATGATGATCGGGCACAAGGCCCGTGGCAATAGTATAGTGGTTGGGGAACGTCTTGCTCGGATACGACGGACGCATACGGGCATCCACTCCGGCCTGAGCCAGACTGTCGAGGAAGGGTGTTTCGTACATCAGGTTGTAATCCCAACGGAATCCGTCCATGCTGACCACCACCAGGTATCGGTCGTTCCCGGGCTGCTGTTTCGTACCTTGCCCGAAAGCAGCGCCCATCACCACCGTGAATACAAACAGGAAGAAGAATGTCTTTTTCATAGAAGCAATAGTAAATGGTTATTCTGGTGCAAAGATAAGGCTTTTTGCCGACATGTCCAAATTATTGGACAAAAAAAGAAAGCCATCCGAGAAATTTCCCGGATGGCTGACTGATATTGGGTACGTGACTCTATTGATTACTCGGCTACTTCTTTCGAGAAGAACATACCTACGCCCTCGACAAGTCCCTTATAGGAAGTCTTGTAGGCTACGATGGTGATCTTGTCGCCTTCGACAATACCAAGATTGCTGAAGGTGCCCTTGGCACCACCCCAGCCGTCGGTAACACCATAGATGTAAACCGAACCGGTCTCATCCGTCAGGTTGAAGTTACCATACTGCTCAAGGTCATACTTGGTGCCATCGCCAACCGAAGGACCAACCGTACCGGAGATCATGTAATAGACTTCCTTGCTGTCTTCCTTGGCAATAAAGTCGGCAATCGAAACCGGGGTAACAGGGTACTTGAGTTCCTCGAAGGTAACAGTGCCCATCTGAGGAGTTTCCTTATAGGAAGTACGCTTGCCCACAACGGTAACGATATCACCTACCTTGGCACCAGCTTCGATGAAGCCCTCGGCACGATAGATAAGCACCTCGCCAGAGTAGTCGCGCAGATAGAAACTCTTGCCCTGCTTGTCGCTTTCATAGAGGCTGGTGATGATGCCCGTAACACGATACTGTGTGTCGTCCTCGGCAGCAGCGAGGAAGTCGCTGACAGGAACCTCGAGGATAGCACCCTTCTGAGCGATGGTTTGCTCTGCAGTATAGGTCTTCTTGCCATCGCTAGTCATGAACGAAATAGTAGTGCTGCGGTCGCCACCGGAGTTAGGAGCGACTTGAAGCGTAATCACATTCGTCGTTCCATTGATGTCAATACCAGAAACTGAAAGCCATGACTTTGCATCATCGGGGATGTTCACATTCACGCCATTGGCCTTGTTGGTCAGATAAGCTTTAATTTCACCGCCTTCGACAGGCAGTTCATTGGAATTCACTCCAGCGACATAAGTGGAATCGCACTTAATGAGAGATTTAGTAATAGATACTACTTCACAAGTGCCTTGATTAGTCTCAGGTGTTCCATTATAGTCAATTAGCACACCCTTGATAACCATTTCATCGCCTACCGAAAATTCATCTCCTGTAGTAAACTTTTCGCCGTTGAGCCAATAGCCGCGATAAACTTCAAGCCAATTATCAGCTTTGAAAGAGCCATCATCCGAAAGGAAATAGGTCGCATTACCATACGACGGACTAATCTCCTGTATTCTACAAACGATGCCTCTTACATAAACAGGCTTGTCACCTTGAGTTCCAGCCTTGATCATCGATACAGCTTCGTTGACAGTAAAAATAGTAGGCTCTTTTTCAGTAGCATATTGTTTAACAATTATGCGTTGTGTCTTGCCTGCACATTCAAGTAGAATGGTAGTCTCTTGAGTATCAGTTGCAGGTCCAGCTGAGAAGGTAACACTTGTTTTCCCTGGGCCACCAGAAGTAGGGGTAATAGAAAACCAATCGGGGATGGAGTTTTGAACAAACGACCAACTATCGGTAGCATTAACCTCAATAGTAGTGGAGCTTCCCTTTTCTTCAAAAGTAACGTATGACGATGAAACCTGTACTTCGTCAAGTAATGTCACCTCGTCAACGTCGCTACAGCTAACAGTAGTAGTAACTGCTGAGATTGTAGCAAGTGCAACCATTAAATATTTGTTGAGTTTCATATTAAATCAGTCGTATTTTAGTTAAAAATGTACTTAACACCGATAGACATGTACCAGCACTGACCTGCGCTGTTCTTGATAGGTGCGAAGGTCTCAAAGTCACCATCGATAGCGACAGGGGTTGAGAAAGTAGCATAACCCTGCGCATCAATACCCTCATACTTAAGGATACGTGCATCACCTGGGAGGTCTGTATTAAGACCACGTCCAATACCCCACTTGCTATTGAAAAGATTCATGACGTTCTTAATATCGAAACCAACCTGAATCTTGTGATCTTGGCTGCCAGTCTTGAACTTGAAGTCATGCTTGTAGCTGAAGTCAACACGATGGAGCCATGGGCTGTAAAGGCTATAAGGCTCGGCATACTCACCCTGATGAGCAGAGAGGTAATCATTGGCATGAACATAAGCCATGAAACGATCACGATCGTTGTCAGACACGAAGCGGAACTCGCCATTTTTAACCTGCTCGTCGGTTGGGATGTAGAGAGCATCGTAGTTGTAGCCATCACCATTCATGTCGTTGGTGGTCATGAATGAATAGTTGTAGCCACCGTGGGTTGCCTCATAGATGAAGCTATAGTGGTTGCCGCTCTTGTCATTGATGGTTGCAGATGCGATAATACGGTCAGGAACGTTGTTTGGAGAGTTATGGAGCTTGATGTTGTTTGGACCTTCGGTAGTAGGAACATAGGTGAAAGCAGACTCAGCAGCAGAACCTGGCATGCTGGTTACCTCCTTGGTTACACTGTGGGTGTAAGCAGCCATCAAGTCAATCCACTGAGCGGGTGTAGCATTAAAACTTACGCTTGCTTGCCAACCATAACCACGACTGGTGTTCTCAAGCATGAAGGCCTTAGTGTTGGTGCGGAAACCATTTGGATAGATAGGACGATTGTCCACACCATTAAAACGGGCGAAACCTCCTACGTTAGGAATAGCCCAGTCAGAGATCATAGTACCATAGATGTTCTTATTGAAGATACCTTCTGCAGTTACAGAAAGTGGGAAGTCAACTGGGAACTGGTAGTCAACAGCGAGAGATGTCTTCCAGATCTGTGGGAGTTTGTAGTCTGGATCGACCGCAGAGATAGAAGATGGAAGTGCTCCATCCTCAGGCTTGATGTCGGAAGGATAACCAAGGCTAATAAGCTTCTGGAGGAGAGCATCAATTGTAGCCTTGCCATTCCCATCGGTTACGAGACCGCCCTTAAATGTCTCCATTGAGAAATTCTTCTTTTCAGCATTGCTAGCATTGATCTGCGCCTGATACTGAACCATACCTGAGTTGGTAGGCATATTGGTGAAGAATACAAGAGGGATACGGCCCTGGAATACACCAGTACCGCCACGAACCTTGAGGCTCTTGTCGCCAAATACATCCCATGTAAAGCCAAAACGAGGCGAGATAGCGACATTGCCGCCAGGCCATTTGCCAGTATCGATGTGACGACCGTCATAATCAAGATCATAAATCTTTTTATTGGTCATCAGATCGTCGTTGTTGAAGAAGATACCGTCGAAACGGATACCTGCGGTGATATTGAAGTTCTCGGTTACATTAAACTCATCCTGGAGATAGAGGCCAAGCTTGTTGTACTGAACACGAGCAGCAGGATTTGTTTCACCACCATAACCATAGGTCAAGCAGACGACCTCTGGAGTTTCGCCTTTGAGGAAGTCATCAAGTGATTTATAACGATAGTAACCAGTACCATTACGCATGTATGCGTTGTCGGCCATCTGATACTCATAAACCACACCGGCTGTGAACTTATGGGCACCAAGATAATAGGTTAAATCATCCTTGATATTGAAAGAGGTGTTGTGCACGCCATTGTTCCAAGTAAAGAGCTCATAGCCAAGAGCCATGTAGTTCTGGTCATCCTTCAAAATATCAATGAATGGGAACTCAGAAGAATCGGAGCCACGAACATCATCAGCCTTGGTATAGGTAGCAATGAACTGGTTAGATAGATTGTCTGAGAAACGGCTGTTCAAATCAAGTGAGAATGAGTGAACGATGTTCTCCTGTGAATACATAGAATTAGCGAAGCTCATCGAAAACTGCGAAATACGGTCACCTGACATACGTGTACCACCATCCATCGAAGTTTTATTAGGTGCAGTCCATTGATTGTTCTTGGTATAGTTGTAACGGAAAGCTACATGATGATTGTCATTAATATTCCAATCGAGTCTAGCAAGAAACTTAATGTTGCTCATGTCTGCAGGGAAATCGGTATAAGAGCCCGTGTCATAACCATACTTACTCTTGACGAAGTCTGAAACAGTCTTGAGATCGGATAAGGTTGTACGAGAAATACTTGCATCTGGATCAGCAACGCCATCCTCAGAAGCACGCCATGTGATAGCAGTAGTTGGAATCTTGACATACTCAAAGTTGGTGAAGAAGAAGAGCTTATCCTTGATGATTGGACCACCGAGAGTAAAGCCGTAAGTCGTGGTACGGTCCTTATCACGAGCACCGGCCACCTCATTACCATAAGCTACATTACCACGCATGTTTTCGTTCTGGTGATAAACGTAAGCACTACCCTTGAAGGTGTTAGTACCAGACTTGGTAATAGCGTTTACACCACCACCGATGAAGCCAGTCTGACGTACATCAAAAGGAGAGATGACAACCTGGAGTTCCTGGATAGCATCGATAGAGATTGGAGTACCGCCGCCAGGGAGCTTGTCTGAAAGGCCGAAGTTGTTGTTAAAGTTTGCACCATCGACAGTGAAGTTGGCCGTACGGCCATCAGCACCTGCGAAGCTCATGCCATTGCCGCCATAAGGAGAAAGACGGGTAGCATCAGTAATGCTACGGCTTACGGTTGGCATATTCTGGATCTGGCTCAGATTGATGTTGGTAGAAGCACCAGTCTTGGCAGAACCAAACTTTGAACCACTACCTACAACGACAACTTCCTCGAGGAGGTCGGTATCCTCCAGAAGCTTGGTGTTAAGGCTGTAGGTCTCACCCAGTTCGAGTGTAATGTCCTCGAACTTCTGCGTCTTCGCACCCACGTAGGAGATGATCACCTCGTAAGGGCCGCCGACACGCATACCGCGGATGGCGTAAGCACCCTTCTCGTTGGTAATCGTACCATAACGGGTACCTGAAGGAACATGGATAGCTTGCACAGTAACACCAATCACGGGACCAAGATCGTCGGTAACAATACCCGACAGGGCCGAAGTGGTGACCTGTGCCATAAGCATCACGCTCGAAACGAGCGCCATTACTAAGGTCAGTAATGATTTCTTCATTTTGTTGTTGTTTAAGTTGTTTGTATTAATAATAGTTATTGTGTGCTAATAACGTTCTTTCTACCTTAATTAACTCAACATCGCAGGACGAACGAACACAAGCCCCTCGCGCTGCTATATTATCGGTGCAAAGATAAGGATTTTCTGCGACATTCCGATAGCTTTCGCGCCAAGCATGCGAAATTTTAACACTTTTGTTAAAGAAAATGTTAAATTTAAGGATTTCCATTGCATTTCAGCCGAAAAAAGATATACTTATAGTAAGTATATATATACAAATAACCGCCCGTTCTCAATCGAGAATAGGCGGTTTTTAGATTGCCTTCAAGAATCAATTCTTGACTTTGTCAACAATTGCCTTGAAAGCCTCCGGGTGATTCATGCCGAGGTCAGCGAGGACCTTGCGGTTGATATCGATGCCGTTGGCGTGGAGCAGACCCATGAGCTTCGAATAGCTGAGACCCTCAAGACGGGCAGCAGCATTGATACGCTGGATCCAGAGAGCGCGGAAGTTGCGCTTCTTCGCACGACGATCGCGGAATGCATAAGTCAAACCTTTCTCCCAGGTATTCTTAGCAACGGTCCACACATTCTTGCGGGCACCAATGTAACCTCTGGTGAGGTGGAGAATCTTCTTGCGTCTTGCACGTGACGCTACGTGATTTACCGAACGTGGCATAGTGTAAAAGTTTTTTTAAACGCCGCGGGGCTTATTGCCCACTTAATACAGCTGTTTGGTTAATAGATGTGAGAAAAGACGGAAAGAACCCTTGATTACTTGAGGCCGAGGAGCTCGCGAACGCTGTTCTTGTTGGCATTGTCCAGAATGGAGAAACCTGTCAGGTTACGCTTCTGCTTCTTGGTCTTCTTGGTCAAGATGTGGCTCTTGTAGGCGTGCTTTCTCTTGATCTTTCCTGATCCGGTGAGCGGAAAACGCTTCTTGGCACCGGAGTTAGTCTTAACTTTTGGCATTTTGTTTGATGATTAAATAATATTGAATAGATTGACGTGTCCTCTGACGGACGGTCTTGCGTTTTATTCCTCTCCCTTCAGGCCAGCCTCCTTCAAGGCTGCTGCCAGCGGATTGGTTTCTGTGACGTCGCGTTCAACCTCAGGCTTGGCGCCCTTGATTTCGACGGTCTGTTGCTTCTTCTCGGGCTTGGCGGCCTGGTCCTTCTTCTGGCTCTTCTGGCTTCCGCTCTTGGGCGAGAAGATCAGGATCATGCGCTTGCCCTCCAGGGTGGGAGGATAGTTATCGGGTTTGCCGTAATCCTGCAGGTCCTGTGTGAAGCGGGCAAGCAGGACCTCACCTTGCTCCTTGAACAGTATCGAACGTCCCTTGAAGAAGACATAGGCCTTCACCTTGGAACCTTCCTGCAGGAACTCCTTGGCATGACGCAGCTTGAACTCATAGTCATGGTCGTCGGTCTGGGGTCCGAAGCGGATTTCCTTCACGACAACCTTGGCAGCGTTGGCCTTGGCTTCCTTCGCTTTCTTCTTCTGCTGATAGCAGAACTTCTGATAGTCCATCACCTTGCACACAGGTGGATTGGCGGTGGCACTGATCTCCACGAGATCGAGTTCCAGTTCTTCGGCGATACGCATGGCATCCTGTATCGAATAGATGCCCATCGTTACATTGTCACCGACCAGACGAACCTCCTTCACGCCACGGATACGGTCGTTGATGCGATGCTCGTCCTTATTGTTGTTGTTCTGCATGGTTGGGCGCTGGCCCTTGGGGCGTGCGCCCGATGGTTTGGGTCTATTGGGACCCCCGCTGTGAGGTGTAAATGCCATTAACTAAATGGATAGTTAATAATTTGAATTTTGTTTGTTGTTGATTAATAACCTTTTCGCATTACCTGAATCGCTCTAATTCATAAAGCGGAATCTCGAAAATCGGCTGCAAAGATAGCAATAATTTTTAGAATAAAAAACATTTCCTCCTGCTTTTTGTGAAAAAAATGCAATAATGAGGTCTATTTGCTACCTATACGATACAAAAATTGCACATTATAAGGCCGTCAATCGGGTTCTTAAGCACTTGACTGACAACATACCCGTGCGATTCGGCGACCTGCTCGACAGTGGGTCGAAGGCTCCACGCCAGACCGCCGACGAGGCGCACATCGACCACCCCCTGCCCGATCGTGTGGTCTGCGATACGCATCACGTTTCGCTGCCAGAAGGCATCGATGCCCCGATAGGCAAGTTCACGCACATAGCTCAACTCGGGATGGCGTCCCAGGAACGAGGCAAACGTAGCCAGATAACGGTTGGGACAGGGAAGCTGATAGACGTGACGGATGGCACTCTCGGCAGCTATCGTTCCATAGTCGTCCTCGAACGCCTCCACGACACGCTCGGGCATCTGGCCCTTCAGGTAATCGCCCAGCAGCCGACGCCCGAACCACGCACCGCTGCCCTCATCCCCCAGGATATACCCCAACGCGGGCATCGGCATCAGCCGACGCGACTGGGGCTGGTAGAGTGCAGCAATCGAGCCCGTGCCTAAGATACAGGCAATGAAAGGTGCGGTCTCCTCCCCTTCCTGCGACGTCAGAGCAAGGGAAGCCCCCATCAGATCCGATTCGACCGTCACACGCGTCAGGGGCGTCAAGGCTGCCCGCAAACCCTGCTCGACCATCGACACACGCTCGCCGCTGCACCCCGACCCGTAGAAGCGAAGGGCAGGAACGCCCGTCGGTTCTTCTCCAAAGTCGGCCAGCGCCTGCCGGCAGGCTGCGGTAATCTCTTCCGTCGTCACATAGAGGGGATTGAGGCCCTGCGTCTGCGTCGTGCGAACCACCCGGGGCAAGCCGGGTTGCAGTTCCACCAGCGCCCACTGCGTCTTGGTACTGCCGCTGTCAGCAAATAATAGCTTCATCCCTTACTTCAACTTGATCTTGAACACCTTCTTCATCGGCACGCCCTCGTTGTTGTAATGATCGACAGCCGTCACCACGTAGGTATATTTCCCCGCAGTACCGATGCCGAAATCGAGGAATTCCGGCTTGGAAACCTGGGCACAGAGATGATCCATGTTCCGCGTATTCACCGACTCGCCCTTGGCAAAGCGATACACATTATAATATAAGACAGGATCGTTCACATCCTTCTTGTCCGCCTTCGGGGCAGCCCACTTGAGATACAGGCCCACTTTGTCGAACATGCGCACCAGGCTGCCGTCCAGTTCCCGCACCTTGTCGGGAGCATCGTCGTCGAGATTTTTGAAGGCAGGCGGCATGGCATGCGTCTGGAAAACCGACTGTTTCAGGAAGTCACGCACGCCGAACTCGTTGTCCTCCACCTGGTAGGCATACCAGAAGCAGTTGCCCAGCACACGCTTGTTGCCCCGGGCCTGGTTAATCTTCGCCAGGAAATTCTTGCTGCTCTTGAGCAACGAAGGCGTCGAGGCGCTTTTGGCGGCACCGTCCAGGCTGCGCTCGATGCTCTGGCCGATGTAGAGCTGGCACGGAGCGGGGATGTTCTGCGTCCACCAGGAGCACAGCGTGGTGTAGTCAGCGGCCTTATGTCCGATCTCCCAGTAGAGCTGGGGAACCACGTAGTCGATCCAGCCCGACTGCGCCCAGAGCAGCACATCGGCATACAGGTCGTCGTAGCACTGCGTGCCGTTGGTCTTCGAACCGCCCTCCCAGCTTTTCTCGTTGCGATAGATACCGAAGGGACTGATGCCGAAGCGGACCCACGGCTTGAGCGCGCGGATGTCGTCGTGAACCGACTTGATGAGGATATTGACGCTGCGCCGACGGAAGGCGCCTAGGTCGGTACGGCTGTTCGGATTGTAGCCCATCTGGGGAGCGTAGGCCTGGAAGGTCGCAATGTCGTTGAACTCCTTGCCGGCCACCGGATAGGGATAGAAATAGTCATCCATGTGGATGGCATCCACGTCATAGCGCTTCACGATGTCGGTCACCACCGAACGGATCCATGCGCGGCTCTCGGGCAGTCCGGGGTTGAGGTAAAGCCGTTCGTCGAAGATGACGAAATACTCGGGGTGCTCGCGATAGAGGTGATTGCTGGCGAGGTTGAAGTTCTTCGACATATACATGCGATAGGGATTGATCCAGGCATGGAACTCCATACCGTGGCTGTGGCACAGCTCGATCAAGTACTCCATCGGATCCCAGTCGGGCGAAGGTGCCTTGCCCTGCACGCCCGTCAGGAAGCGGCTCCAAGGCTCATAGTTGCTGTGATAGAAGGCATCCCCCTCGGGACGCACCTGAAAAACGATAGCATTGAATCCCGTCTGATAGAGCGTCTCGACAAGCTGCTTGAGGTATTGCCGGCACGCCTCAGGCGTTTTGTTCTGGTAACGGTCCTGCCAGGCGGTCTGTATCCAGGCGCCGCGAAACTCATGCTTCGCGTCCTGCTGCTCGATGGCCGTATCTACCACCTTCGTCGAAGTCTTGCACGACGTCACCGACACCAATAGTGCCAGAATGGAAAGGACTAAGAAAATCTTCTTCATATATATCTTTTAAATGTGTTCAAAAGTTCAAGGGTTCAAAAGTTCAAGGGTTTCTGAGTCAACCTTTTTCTTCCCCCGAAAGGAGTTTTTTCTTATAAAAATAATTCTAAAATTCTCTAATTCGTGATAAAAAAACTCTAATTCGTGACTTTCTCGGCCAGTTCCAGCCATCGGAGCTCCTTCTCGTCAATCAGGTCCATCAGCTCCTGCATGCGCCGTCCCTTCGCCATCAGCTCGTCGGGCGAAAGCGTGCCGCTGCTCATCAGCGCTTCGATCTCGCCCTTTTCCGCTTCAAGTCGAGGCAATTCCTGTTCGAGCTGCTGGAACTCCTGTTTCTCCTGGAAGGTGAGCTTCGGAGCCTTCTGGGTCTTAGGTTTCACCGACGAAGCAGCCGCTGGAGCCGACTTCGTGGCGCCATCCCCCTGAGCAAGTTCGGCAGCCTCCTGCTCCTTCAGAAGTTTCCACTCGCGATAGTCCGAATAGTTGCCCGGATAGTCCTGCAGCTCGCCTTCGCCCTTCATCACCAGCAGGTGGTCCACCACCTTGTCCATGAAGTAGCGGTCGTGGCTGACCACAATCACGCAGCCGCCGAAGTTCTGGAGGTATTCCTCGAGCACCTGCAAGGTGACGATATCGAGGTCGTTGGTCGGCTCGTCGAGGATCAGGAAGTTCGGCGAACGCATCAGGATGGTGCAGAGGTACAGCCTCCGCTTCTCCCCGCCGCTGAGCTTATACACGTACGAATATTGCTTGTCGGCCGTGAACAGGAACTGTTTCAGGAACTCCGATGCCGACAGCTTCGAGCCGTCGCTCATCAGGATGTATTCCGCAATGTCGCGCACCACGTCGATCACCTTCTTCTGCTCGTCGTACTGGATGCCATCCTGGCTGTAGTAGCCAAAGCGCACCGTCTCGCCCACGTCGAAATGTCCTTGGTCGGGCTGTATCTGGCCCAGAAGGAGCTTCAGATAGGTTGATTTGCCCGCACCATTTGCCCCGATGATGCCCATCTTCTCGTAGCGTGCGAAGGTGTAGCTGTAGTCCTTTAGGATAACTTTGGCGGGCTGGTGGTCGTCGAATGACTTATAGACGTGCTTTGCCTCGAAGATCTTCGAGCCGATGTAGGTGCTGCGTGTCTGCAGGCGCACACGCTGCTCCTCGTAGCGGGCCTTCGCACGTTGCTCGAGTTCGTAGAAAGCCTCGATACGCGAACGGCTCTTGTGTCCGCGTGCCTGCGGCTGTCGGCGCATCCAGTCCAGCTCCTTGCGCAAGAGGTTCTGCGCATGGTCCACCTGTGCGTTCTGGGCCGCTATGCGCTCGGCACGTTTCTCGAGGTAATAGTTGTAGTTGCCCCGGTAGGTGTAGAGCTGACGGTCGGCCAGCTCGACGATGCGGTTGCAGACACGGTCCAGGAAATAGCGGTCGTGCGTCACCATCAGCAGCGTCATCGAGCGGCTTCGGTTCAGGTAGTCCTCCAGCCATTCCACCATCTCCAGGTCGAGGTGGTTCGTCGGTTCGTCCAGGATCAGCAGCTGCGGGTTGTCTATCAGCACATGCGCCAGGGCCAGGCGCTTCTGCTGGCCGCCGCTCAGCTGCGACACCTTCTGACTGAGGTCGGTCAGTCCTAACCGCGACAGGATGCGTGTCAGCTCCGAACTGTTGGTGAGCACTTCCTGCGAGTCCTTGGTCTCATCCACCACCCACTTGTTGCCCAGGCGCACACAGCGGCAAACCTCTCCCACCGTGATGTCGGGAGGGAACTGGGGGTCCTGGCTCAGATAGTCCACACGCAGGTCGTTGCGCCAGACAATGGTCCCCTCGTCCTTTCCTTCGATGCCCATGATGATGTTCAGCAGCGTCGTCTTGCCGCTGCCGTTACGGGCTATCAGGCCGATGCGGTCACCCTCGCTGATGCCCAGCGAGAGATCCTCGAAGAGCACCAGGTCACCAAACGACTTGGTAAGATGATCGATTTGAAGATAGCTTTGAGCCATATCGGTTTTAGTACACACGCACACCCGATGCAGCCCATCCGACGTATAAAACGGCGCATCAAGTGGCGCAAATTTAGACAATTTCTGCGACAATTTCAAAAAAGGAGTGAAAAAAAGCATGAAAAACGTACATTTTCCGTGTCAATGCACCCATTTGTCAAATAAAAGCAGTAAATTTGTCCCCACTTTAACGAAAAATAGTCTTACTATGTATAAGAAATCCTTCCTCAGCATCCTGATTCTTGCAGCCGGATTGCTCCATGCCGAAAACCGTTCGTTCGACGAGGCCCAGGCCATCGCATGCGCATTCCTCGGCCAGGAAACCGGTCAGCCCGTCGAATTCAAGGCCATGCATCGTGCTGCTCGCAATGCGTCCCAGCTTGACGCTGCAGTGCAGCCCTACTTTGCCTTCAACGACACGGAGCACGATGCTTTCGTCGTCGTTTCGGCATCCACCCTTACCCGCCCCATCCTTGCCTACGGCATGGGGCAGATGCCAGCCGACCTCGACGAGGCCATGCCCGAAGGTCTCCGTTGGTGGCTCCAGGCCATCAGCCAACGTACCGCCTATCTCGAGCAGCACCCCGACGCTGCCGAGTCTCCTGCGCAGCTTCGGGCCACAACCGATGGGGTTGCGCCCATCCTCGGCGGCATTGAATGGGATCAGGAGGGGGCCTACTCGCTCCTCACCCCCACCATCGGCAGCCAGCATTGCCCCACAGGATGTGTCGCCACGGCCATGGGACAGATTATCCGCTACTACCAGCAGCCCACCGTCGGCAGTGGCAAGCACGGCTACACCTGGAAGTACAAGGCCGACGGCATCTCCCACTCCCAGAACCTTTCGGTCAACTACGCCGAGCAGACCTACGACTATTCGCTCATGCCCCTCTCCTTCACCCGCAGCTATCCGGGCTCTCAGGCCGAGCAGAACGAGGTGTCCAAGCTCCTCTACCACTGTGGCGTGGCCGTCAACATGCAATATTCGGCCGAAGGAAGCGGCACCACCAGCCCCTTCATCGACCGCGCCTTCATTGAGAACTTCAGCTACAACAGCCGCACCACCAATATTCAGCGCGAAGGCTTCTCCTACGACGAGTGGGTCTCCATCCTGCAGGGTGAATTACGCGAAGGCCGTCCCGTGCTTTACACGGGCAGTTCATTCGTCGAGAAAAATTCCGGCCATGCCTTCGTCCTCGAAGGCTTCGATACGGAAGGACGCTACTACGTCAACTGGGGCTGGAACGGCAACTTCAATGCCTACTACGACATCGCGGTGCTCAACCCCGATGGCGTGGGCGTGGGTGCCATGCGGATGGACGATGGCTTCTGCGAAGGTCAGCATGCCGTGGTCAACATCAGCCCCTCCGAAGGAGTCGGCACCTACCGAACAGCCCTCTTTTTCCCGAACAATGGAACGTTCTCGTCCAGCAAGTCTTCCGCCACCAAGGGCAGCTCGGTGAACATCACCGTGCGCTACATCTACAACTACTCCGGTTTGAAGGCCGAAGGCAACTGTGGCATCGTCGTCATGCAGCAAGGCAACGTCATCAGCCAAAAGAGCCTCAGGTCCATCAGCGTGGATGGTGTAGATGCCAACGGCTACTGCTCCGGCTTACAGCTCAGCGCCTCCTACACCATTCCCTCCGACCTTGCCGACGGTACGTATCAGGCCTATCTTTACTTCCAGCCCAAGAACTCCGACGATTGGGACTTTATCCAAATGTCACGAACCACCGACGAGAGCTACCTCCAGTTCGACGTCAGCGGCGACAACGTCTCCATCTCCCGTCCCAAGGTCAATCGCAACATCGAAGCCTCCGAATGGAGCTTCGATACGCAGACCGTCTCCACCCGTCCGGAGCAGATCACTGCACGCGTCACCAACCGCAGCAACGAAACCATCAACGGCCAGTTCTCGCTGCAGCTCACCTCGCCCTCCAGGCGCAGCGACAGCGTCGATGACGCCTCCGGCTGTCTATCCATCGCCCCAGGCGAATCGGCCGATGTGTCCTTCTCCTATCGCTTCACCGAAGCCGGACAGTGGACCGCCTCGCTCTTCTTCCGTCCCTGGAACGTCAATGCAATTTCCTCTCAGACCATCGGCGATGCACGCACCTTCCAGGTCGAGGTGGACCTGCAGGCAGGAGCTATATTCACAGTCAACGACGACCTCGACCTGACCTCCGGCAGCGACGACGGCAATTTCTATCGCAACAGCCCCGTCACCGCCTCCCTCTCAGTGACCAACACCGGCATCGACTACGATGGCACCTTCGCCATCTGGTTCTACACCAAGAACACCAACCCCTCATCCCTGACCCCCGTAGCCAAATACGAAGGTCCCACCGCTGTGGCCGGCGACAACCAGCAGCACACCGTCACCCTCGACTTCGTGCTCGACCTCAGCTCGCTCAACAAGAACGTCTCCTACTACGCCCGTCCCTACTACTTCGACGGCACCGCCTGGTCCCTTCTTGCCAGCAACATCTGCACCAAGGTGAACATCCACGGCAAGGACGATCCCGCCTCCAGCATCGAAACCATCACAATCGACGGCTCCACCCCCTTCAACGCCCTCCCCTCCTCCCCCCTCTTCGACCTCCTCGGCCACCCCATCACCCTCCCCACCTCCAGCAACCACCCCGCCTCCGGCCTCTACATCCTCAACAACCACAAAATCCTCATCAAATAACCACCGCCCCGCGTCCCTCCCCCGCGTCCCCATCGCGGCCATCCTTGGCCGCCCCTTCGTCCCCTCTCCCCCGCGTCCCATCGCGGCCGTCCCCAGCCGCCCTCTCCTCCGTCCCGTGTTGTCCCCGTCGGCGGCCGTGTATGGCCGCCCCTTCGCCCCCTCCCTTGTCCGGCATCTACATCCACATCCCCTTCTGCGCCTCCCGGTGCATCTACTGTGACTTCTATTCCACCACCCTCCGCAACCAAGGCCCCCAGTACGTAGCGGCCCTTGTGAACGAGATGGAGGAACGGAAGGCCTTCCTGCGCGACCCCGTCCGCACCATCTACCTCGGAGGCGGCACCCCCTCCCAATTAGGCCCCTCCAACATCGTCACCCTCCTCCGCGCCCTCGCCACCCATTTCGACCTCTCCCGCTGCGAAGAGATCACGATGGAAGCCAACCCCGAGGACTTCATCGACGGCACCTGGCCCCTCTCGTCCCCGTCGCAGCCATCTATGGCTGCCCCCTCCCCCCTCTTCGCCCCTTCCGTCCCTGCCGCAGCCAAGTTTGGCTGCCAAGCGTCCCCGTCGCAGCCATCTATGGCTGCCCCCTCCCCCCCCTATGCAGGGGGATTAGAGTGCCTCCCCATCACCCGCCTCTCCCTCGGTGTGCAATCGATGGTCGATAGCGAGCTCAGCCTCCTCCATCGTCGCCACAACGCCGCCCACGTCCGCGAAGCCGTCCAGCGTCTCAGCGAAGCCGGCATCCGCAACATCAGCCTCGATCTGATGTACGGTCTCCCCACCCAGACCCTCCAGTCCTGGGAATACAGCATCGACGAAGTGCTCAAGCTTCACCCCCAGCACATCTCCGCCTACAACCTCAGCGTCGAAGAAGGCACCCCTTTGAACAAACGCGTCGCAAAAGGCGAACTCACCCCCTGCGACGACGACACCTGCCTCCAGATGGCAGCCCTGCTCCGTCAGAAACTCAAGGCAGCCGGCTTCGAGCACTACGAGATCTCCAACTACGCCCTCCCCGGCTATCATTCCCGTCACAACTCCTCCTATTGGACACCCACCCCCTATCTCGGCCTCGGTCCCGGTGCCCACAGTTACGACGGCGACAGACGTCGCAGCTGGAACCTTCCCGACCTGAACCATTATTTAAAAGGTGTTCGCCAGGAAGAATCCGAAACCCTCACCGACCTCGACCTCTACAACGAACGCATTATGCTCGGCCTTCGCACCGCCCAAGGCCTCGACCTTCACGATCTGGAATCCCTCCTCCCGAAAACAAACCCCGCCACCTCCTCCCAAACCGCAGCACAACCCACCTCCTCCCAAACCACAACACAACCCACCTCCTCCCAAACCACAGCACAACCCAACTCCTCCCTCACGACCCTCCACACCACCCTCCACTCCCTCATCGACCGCAACCTCCTCCAACTCCACAACAACCGCCTCACCCTCACCGAACCCGGTCTCTCCCTCGCCGATGAAGTCATCCGCTCGCTCATGATTCTTCCCGACTGATTATCACACAGGCCTCAGTCAGCCTACGAATATTCTTGGTTTGGAACTGAGATGCCTCCATAGTAGCATATCCTAAACCTAAATAAAAAGATAATTTACTAATCCAAATGAAGTTAGTAGTCATAGTTGCATCAACTACTTGACAAAAAAATGGATGACTTGTCCCATTAATCATCTGAAAAAACAAAATAAAAAAACCTGCCAGATTTTTCTGGCAGGATATGGGAGGATATTGTAAAAAACTATTTTGAAGGGGCATCCTGGGGGATTTCGGGGATGGGCTTGAAGACTACCTCGATGCCGGCGCGACGGAGAAGATCGACGCCGTCGGTGAGACGGTACTCACGGGCATAGATCACGCGCTTGATTCCGGCCTGGATGATGAGCTTCGAACATTCGATGCAGGGGCTGTCGGTGACATAGAGCGTGGAGCCGTCGCTCGAATTACTGCTCTTGGCCACCTTGGTGATGGCGTTGGCTTCGGCATGAAGGACATAGGGCTTGGAGCGATTGTCTTCGGTCTCGCAATCGTTCTCAAAGCCGGTGGGGGTTCCGTTATAGCCGTCGCTGATGATCATCTTGTCCTTGACGAGCAAGCAACCTACCTGACGGCGCTTGCAGTAGGAGTTCTCCGCCCAAATGGCGGCCATGCGGAGATAGCGGTGATCGAGGAGTTCTTGTTTGGTGGACATGGGTGGATATTTTGGGAGCAGCCAAACTTGGCTGCTTACTTTAACACAAGGGATGAGGGCGAAAGGGCGGCCAGGGACGGCAGCGACGAGAACAAACGGAGAACGCTGGTTATTCGTTGAAGAGGGAGAGGCCCTTGAGGTAGGTCTTGTCGCTGCTGTTGAACTCCTGGTAGAAGAAGTTCTCGTCCTTGCACTGGCGCATGATGTAGGCGATGATGAGGCGCTCCATCTCGGCACCACTACGCTTCAGTTCGGCGGGAGTTGGACGGCCGATACGAGGAGTAGCGTAGCTGATGAAGGCATTGAGCAAGCCCTGTCCTGCCAGATAGCGCTGCAGGGACTTGAAGTCCTTGAATGAGGAAACCGTCTCGCGGTGGTTGTCGCTGTATTGGAAGGCGAATGAATACAACAGGCTGATGGACTTATTGTAGAACGCCGAGACATAGGTGGTGTCGCTGGGCACAAAGATGTCGGGCATGATGCCTCCTCCTCCATAAACGACGCGACCTCCGATGGTGGTGTAGATAAGGGAATCGGCGAAATGGATGGAGTCCTGGTTGTAGAACTCACCGCGTTCGTAGCGATTGATGAGGTCCATCTGATAGTCCTCGCCCTCTCCCATCGAATAAGGTTTCTGGATGCAGCGGCCGGATGGCGTGTGATAACGGGCGATGGTGAGCCGCAGCGCCGAACCATCGTAGAGGTCGAACTGCTGCTGGACGAGGCCCTTGCCAAACGAACGACGTCCTACAATCTGCGCACGGTCGTTATCCTGCATGGCTCCAGCAAAAATCTCGGAAGCAGAAGCTGACCACTCGTCGATGAGCACAACGACGGGATCGTTCTGGAAGTTGCCGTGACCATCGGCACGATGATCGGTGCGCGGTTGCGAGCGCCCCTCGGTATAGACAATCAGCTGGTTCGACTGCAGGAACTCATTGACCATGGCTATACAGATTTCAAGATAACCGCCGCCATTGCCCCGGAAGTCGAGCAGGTAGCCCTTTGCTCCATGTGCACGCAGATTGATGAGGGCTGTGAAGAACTCGTTGTAGGTATTGCGCCCGAAGTTGTCGATCTTGATATAGCCGACGTTGCCTTCGAGATACTGAGCCACGACACTGTTGACAGGTATCTCGCCACGTTCTACCTCGAACTCGAGCAGTTCGCGGGAAGTGTTGCGACGAATGCCGAGCTTGACGACCGAACCGGTAGCTCCGCGCAGCGTCTTGAGCACGACATCGTTGTTAATCTTCTTGCCTACGAAAAGCGAATCATCGACGGTGACGATGCGGTCGCCTGGTTGGATACCCACCTTCTCGGAAGGACCGCCCGAGATGACCTGGATAACCATGACGGTGTCCTGCTGGATGTTGAACTGGATGCCCACACCACTGAACGAGCCTTCGAGCTGTTCGGTGACAGCGGTCATATCCTCGCGCGAGATGTAGGAGGAATGCGGATCGAGCTCCTCGACGATGGTCGGGATGGCATCCTCCACAAGGTTCTGCAGATCGAGCGTATCGACGTATCGGTCGCGCAGCAGGTCGAAAAGATAGACCAGCTTGGCGGAAGCCTCACTGCTGGTGAGACCGCCACGGTTCCTATTGTCGAAGTTGGCATCGTCGGACTGATAGACATGTATCTCGTTGGCCATGCGCGCCTCACCAAGCTGGATGCCTATGCAGAGGACTGCGGCCACAGCGAGGCTGATGAGAAAGGGGAGCCAGTATTTTTTCATTGGGTTATGAGGGGATGAGGGTTACTGGATCTCGGTCTGTTCGAAGAGCTTGATGGCGCCGGTCGAAGGTACGAAGACGGCGGAGCAGGGGCGCTTCTTGTTGGTAAACTGGGCCTGGGGAAGCATCTCGACATGGCCGAACTGAGCCATAGGTATATCACCTTCGGCGAGCTTCTGGCTGGCCGTGAAGAGGGTTACATGCGCCTTGCCGGGGATGCAGTAGGCAATGCCCTTCTCGAGCTTCTTGCGTGCGTTGGCGGTCATCTCGTCGAGGCGGTTGTCCTCGGTGACCGAGACACTCAGGTAGTAGGGAGCGCCAGCCAGGTCGTCCTCCTCGACGAAGCCCAACTCGCGCGAGAGCCGGAAGATGAGTTCACGACTCACATCGTCAGAGGGGACAAACGAAAACGTCCGCACCTCGTCGCACTCGGTAGTGGTGCCCACAAAGAGCGACAGCAGAGCCTCTTCCTGTGCGGTGAGGTGGTCGAGCATGAGCTGGAGCTGCTGGCCGTCGTTGGGCACGTTGTCTGCTTCGCCACGGATGAGGTCGGAACGACTTTCGCGGATGCTGAATATCTCGTCAGCAACAAGCTCGGCCTGCTTGGCCCTGCTACCCGCCTTGAGCAGGTCGCTGGTCATCACATCGGTGGGCTTGAGCCGGAGAGCATTCGAGGGGTTCGAGGAGTTCGAGAGGTTTGAGGGGTTCGAAGGGGTAGTCTGCTCGGGTTTCTGGTTGATGGTCCAAAGGCAGCGGTCGTCGGTGAGATAGAACGTAGGCAGTGCTGCCTTGTCGCTGAAATAGATGTGGAAGGTCCGTGCACTGTCGGCCTGCGCAGCGCCCTTGAGCTGTATCTCACTTACCTCCCAACAGGTCTGGTCCTCCTGAGCTACATTCTTCAAGCCGAGGTACTTCTCGGCATAAAGGGCGAACTCGCCAGCCACAACCTTGGTGCAATGAGCCTTGACGGTAACCTCGATGCGTGTGACGGGCAGACTATAGGTCAAGCCATAGTCCATGTTGTCGCCAATGGTGACTTGCTGCACAGTCTGTGCAACGGATCCTGCGGTGAGGAGTGCGGACAGGGCCGCAATGACATATTTCTTCATGTTATAGGATACTGCTATTTGTTATTCTGGAAGGTATTGGCATAGGGCGTGCGGTTCAGGATGCTTCGTCCCAAAGTGACCGAGTCGGCATACTCAATTTCGTCGCCAACACTGACACCCAGTGCCAAAGTGGTCACCTTCAAATCAGGGAACCTGACCAGCTGCTTGAAGATGTATCCGTTGGTCAAATCGCCCTCCATGGTGGTGGAAAGGGCGAGAATCACTTCGTTGACAGGCGTATGGCCGTCGGCCTGGCCTTGACGAATACGCTCCAACAGGCTGTCGATCTCGAGCTGCTGCGGACTGACTCCATCCATCGGGGAGATGAGTCCGCCCAGGACGTGATAGAGACCCTGGAACTGCCGGGTTGCTTCGATGGCCATCACTTCCTTGACGTTCTCGACGACACAAATGGTCGAGGCATCGCGCTTCGGGTTGGCACAGATCTGACAAAGGTCGGTGTCGCTGAGGTTGTGACAGCACTTACAGTAACGCACCTCCTTGCGTAACCTGATGAGCGACTCGCCGAGGTGAATCGCCCGCTCGGGTTCCTGGCGCAACAGATGGAGCGTCAGACGAAGCGCCGTCTTTCGACCGATGCCCGGCAACTTGGAAAACTCGTCGACGGCGCTGGTCAGCAGTTGGGAGGGATACTGTTCCATCAATATTTACCGTAGTCTTTGCGCGCACGATCCATCGCACGCTGGTCTTCCTTATCCTTCATTGTATCGCGCTTGTCGTACTGCTTCTTGCCCTTGCACAGCGCGATGTCGAGCTTGGCCAGCCCCTTCTCGTTGATGAAGAGACGCAAAGGGATAATCGTCAGGCCAGGCTCCTTGGAACTGTTCTGCAGACCGCGGAGCTCGCGACGCGTGAGCAGCAGCTTGCGGTCGCGATGGGCATTGTGGTTGTTGTAGGTACCGTAGAAATATTCGGCGATATAGACGTTCTTGGCCCACAGTTCCCCACGATCGAAGATGCAATAGGAATCGGTCAGGCCAGCCTTCCCGGCACGCAACGACTTGATTTCGGTACCTGTGAGCACCATGCCGGCGGTGAAGGTATCGAGCACCTCGTAGTCGAAGGTAGCACGCTTGTTGCGTATGTTGACGGCTGCGGAACCTGAGCCTTTCTTCTTGTTGTTATTTGCCATAGATCAGCGTAATCGAATATAGAACCCATCCCTTATCCCTGGAGGAACTGCAGCAGATGCTGGACGACGCTTGGGGAGAAGAAAATGACCAGGAACGACACGAAGCCAAACAGCCAGCGCCGCTTCTCGGCCACACGAATGTAGGTGTGCGAACCATTCCAGGTGATATAGACGAGATACAAGGCGATGAACTGGAAGAAGCGGATGGCAGGCATCACAGCCATCAGCATCTCAAGTGCAACCAGGAAACTCGTGCTATAGAACACGAAGATGATCAGCCGGTTCTTGTCGGGATTGGGCAATTCAAAAAGATGAACCAATACCTGCTTGATGAGAATCAGTGCCAGATAAGGGCCGATGAAATAGGCTACGAGAACAGGCACCATCTTCGTCATGCCATACTGGAAGTCGAAACTAACCTCGGGCGAGGGGTTGCGGGAACCCGCACACAAGAAGATGACCAGCGACATGAAGCCCAGCAGGGGATAATAGTAATTCCACAGCATGTAGTCAGGCTTCGATTCCTTGGTCTCGGCCGTGGCGAGGTAGCTCCACGCCTGGTCAGACTGCGAAATCAAAGCTATCAGGAACTTGACTATGTATTTGAATTGGTTCAAGGGAGGACTTATTTTGGGGATATTTGGGGATATTAAGGGATATTTGGGGATTTTTAGGGAGGTTAGTATCGCCTAGATAAGAACTGGAACCAAGGAACAATCGTCCCCTAATATCCCTTCAAGTCCCTTATTATCCCTTATAATCCCTTATAATCCCTTAGTCAAGGGTATGAACAACGAGACCGGAGCGAAGCTTGGGCTCGAACCAGGTGGTCTTGGGAGGCATGATGTTGCCGGAATCGGCGATGTTCATCAGCTGGTCCATGGATACAGGATAGAGGGCCAGGGCCACACGCATCTCGCCGCTATCGACACGACGCTTCAGCTCGCCCAGTCCACGCAAACCACCCACGAAGTCGATGCGCTTGTCGCGACGAAGGTCCTTGATGCCGAGAATCCGGTCGAGGATGAGGTCGGACGAAACACTCACATCGAGCACACCGATGGGGTCGTCGTCGTTATAGGTTCCGGGCTTGGCGGTCAGACTGTACCATTCGCCATCGAGATAGAGGCTGAAGTTATGGAGCCGGTCGGGACGATAGATGTCAGTGCCCTTCTTCTCCACGACAAAGTTCTCGGCCACCTTGGCAAGGAACTCTTCACTGGTCAGGCCATTGAGATCCTTGACGACACGGTTGTAGTCCATAATCTTGAGCTGACCGGCGGGGAAACATACGGCCAGGAAGAAGTTGTATTCCTCATCGCCCGTGTGATGGGGATTCTGCTGGGCACGCTCCTGCCCTACCCGCGCAGCAGCAGCGGTGCGATGATGTCCATCGGCCACATACAGATAAGGAATAGCGGCGAAGGCATCGGTGATGGTACGGATGGTTGCAGCATCGTCGATAACCCAGAACTCATGGATGAAGCCCTCGGCAGAGGTAAAGCGCTCGATGCTTGGCTTGGCGGCCGTCTCGCGAATTACGCGATCGAGCACTTCGTTGTCGGGGAAGGAGAAGAAGACGGGCTCCATGTTGGCAGACAAGCAACGCACATGCTTCATGCGGTCCTCTTCCTTGTCGGCACGGGTGAGCTCATGCTTCTTGATGACACCCGTGAGATAGTCATCGACATTGGCAGCCACCACGAGACCATACTGCGTACGGCCCTCCATGGTCTGGCTGTAGAGATAGTAGCAGGGGGTCGGGTCCTGCTTCAGCCATCCATTCTTCTTGAACTTCTCGAACTGCTCGACGGCCACGTCATAGACCTTCGGATCGTGTTCGTCGGCAATCGGGTCGAAATTGATTTCGGGTTTGATGATATGATACAAGGACTTCTCGTTGCCTTTGCATTCTTCGTAGGCTTCCTGGGAAGACAGAACATCATAAGGACGGGACGAAACTATTGGAGCCAACTCGGGGGAAGGACGAAGGCCTTTGAATGGACGGACTTTTGCCATAATTCTATTGAAGGGATATAAAGGGGAGTAAAACTCCTATACTTATTTTAGATATTTCTTGATCATCATATTGACCTTGCGAAGGGACAAGGGATTGGTGAGGAGATAACGGGCACCGAGGCGCTGGATACGCTTGTGCAGGGGGCGCTGTCCGTAGTCATCGGTGACGATAATCGGGGTTTCGGGAGCCTTTTGATGCATCAGCGTGATCAAATCGAAGACCTGCAGGTTCCCGGGGAGACTGGAATCGATGAAGACGATGTCGGGGTCCATTTGAGCGAAAGCAGCTTCCAATTCGTCGGTATTCGATGTCACGGTGACTTCGAAGAGGTGCTGATTGCTGTAAAGGCTGGTGTTGTCGCGCATACCGATGAGGACATGCGGCAAGGAGGCGCGATTCTGCAGGATCTCGTTGGCCTCAGCCTCCCGTTCGCGAGTCAGTTCCTCGAGGGCATCGCCCGACTTGGCATCCTCGACGCCACGTTGGAACGAATACTGGTTGGCCGCTTTTCGGGCATCGAGGGGCAACGTGACAATGTATTTGAGCTTACCCGGCTCTATCTGCTCCACATGGACGCTGCCGTACATCCGCTTGGCCATCAGCCGGCAGACGCTCAGTCCAAGGCCCGACTCGGTATAGGAGGTGTGCGTATCGGCCTCGGTAGTGGTTGTACCCGAACAGGTTACAGTGATGTGCAGCAAGTCGTTCGGGTAATCGAACACGTAGCTTACGGCCGTAGTCCCGGTCGATTGAGAACGGAACTGCGGGTTGATGAGGTTGTCGAGCAGCAGGTCGAGCAGATTCACATCCACATGGATGACCACATTGTCGTAGAGGTTCGAAAAATAGAACTTCATGCGATTGCCAGCCTTCAGCGAATAGACCTGCTGAAGCTCTGCCAGATGCTCCCACAAGGCAAGTGCCCGCACTTCGGAACTGTCGGCGAAATCGTTCACTCCAACCGAGAACTTGAACTTATCGGTCAGTTCCAGCAGATGACTCACCTTGTCCTTCAGGGATGCGAGATGCATCAACAGGTTCTCGGAGTTCGAGATGCCATCCGAGGAGATCAGGACATTGGCATTCTCGGCCAGATTGCGGATGAAGACGCCCACCTCCTGGATGATGCCCGAAGAATACTCGAGCTGCTGGCGTGCATGCTGCAGCTGATGTTCCTTCTGATTGATCAGCTTCAGCTGTGCCCGATAGCGCTGATCGAGGTTGATGGCGATGCCACGCACATAGGTGGGACGTCCCAGCCGGTCGCGCTCGACAGTCTTGCCGCGAAAACCATACCACTCGTATTCGCCCGAACTCTGTCCGTCGGGTTTCAGCTCGGCAGCCACATTGAGGCGAAGATCGACCTCAAACATCTTGTCGCTCTTGTAGATGGGCGACGTGTGACGCACCAGGACCTTCTGGATATCGTCGGGATGGACGCGCTCGAGCATCGTGTCGAGCTTGATGTTCTTGTCCTTGTCGTCAGACCATAGGCTATTCAACGAAGGTATCCCGAAGCGTACCTTGTGCTCCGGGATATACCATTCCCAAACGTATGTTTCGCAATCATTGAGGAATGGTTCGAATTCGTTGAATTGCTTAGCCATCAATTTACGCGGAAGCGGTCGATACCCTCCTTGAGATATCCGCAGGCCTGCTTGGCAGCTGCGATGCCGGCATTGCTGTTGGCCTCGGCAGTCTGTGCGCCGCTCTTCTTGGGTGTGAAGAACACGCGGGTGCCGAACTTGGCAACAAACTCGTCGGCTGCACCGGGCTTCACGTCAGCGATGTAGCGGAAGTCGGGACGCTCCTCCATAAGCTGCATCAGACCGGCCTCATCAATCACTTCCTTGCGGGCGGTATTGATCAGACATGCATTCTTGGGCATATCCTTCAGGAGGTCGTAGTTGATGCTGCCGATGGTCTCCTTGGTAGCGGGGCAATGGAGGCTGACATACTGGCAGGTGCTGTAGAGCTCAGCCAGCGAATCAACAGCCTTGACGCCACCGGCCTCAATCTGCTCGCGGGTGAGGAAGGGATCGTAGGCATAGACGTCCATGCCGAAGCCCTGAGCGACACGAGCCACGTTGCGTGCCACGTTGCCGAAAGCATGCAGGCCCAGGGTCTTGCCCTTGAGCTCGGTACCGGCAGCACCGCTGAACTGGTTGCGGCACTGGAAAAGCAGCATACCGAACACGAGCTCGGCAACTGCATTGGCATTCTGGCCAGGAGTGTTCATGGCCACAACGTTGTGGGCAGTGGCAGCAGCCAGGTCGATGTTGTCGTAACCTGCACCGGCACGAACCACTACGCGGAGGTTCTTGGCAGCGTCGAGCACCTCGGCATCGACTTTGTCGGAACGGATGATCATACCCTCGACATCAGCCACGGCTTCAAGGAGCTGCTGCTTCTCGGTATATTTCTCGAGCTTTACCACCTCGATGCCTGCACCAGTGATAATCTCTTCCATCGCCTTCACTGCAGCTGCAGCAAAAGGCTTTTCGGTTGCAATAAGAATCTTCATTGACTTTGGATAATTATATTCAAACAACGGAATAGACTTTGTTTCACGTCCGGGAGTTCCCAAGATGTTGGGGATATCAATCTTCTGAACGATGCCCATAAACTATCAGATGGTTGCTTCGAACTCCTTCATGCAGGCAACGAGAGCCTCTACGCCCTCCTTGGGCATAGCATTGTAGAGCGATGCGCGGAAGCCGCCCACCGAACGATGACCCTTGATGCCAACCATGCCGCGCTCGGAAGCGAACTTGAAGAAGGCGTCGTTGAGCTCCTGATACTCCTCGTTCATGACGAAGCAGACATTCATGCGGCTGCGATCCTCGGCAACGACGGTGCCCTTGAAGAGCTTGTTGCGGTCGATCTCGTCGTACAGAATGGTCGATTTCTCAATGGCACGCTGCTCCATGACCTTCAGGCCGCCGAGCTCCTTGTACCACTTGAGGGTCTGGAGAACGGTGAAGATGGGCAGACAGGGAGGCGTATTGAACATCGAACCCTTCTTGATGTGGGTCTGGTAGTCGAGCATGGTGGGAAGTCCCTCCTTCGTCACCTTGTCCTTCTTGATGATAACGATGGTTACACCTGCGGGGCCAGCATTCTTCTGGGCACCGGCATAGATGCAATCGTACTTGCTGACATCAACCGGATGAGAAAGGAAGTCGGATGACATATCGGAGCAGAGAGGCACAGCCACATCGGGAGTCTGGAGCATCTCGGTACCATAGATGGTGTTATTGGAGCAGTAGTGGAAATAATCTACATCAGCTGGCACCGTATAGTCCTTGGGGATATAGGTGAAGTTCTTGTCCTTCGAGCTGGCCACCACTTCCACCTCGCCGACAAACTTGGCCTGCTTGATGGCGTTGGAAGCCCATGTGCCCGTCTCAAGATAAGCAGCCTTGGTCTTCAGCAGATTGAGAGGCATCATATAGAACTGGAGGCTTGCACCACCGCCGAGGAAGAGCACCTCATAACCCTCGGGGATATCGAGCAACTCCTTGAGAAGAGCGTTTGCCTCATCGACTACAGCCTGAAATTCCTTGGAACGATGCGAAACCTCAAGGATAGACAGGCCGGTGCCTGCGAAGTTCTGTACTGCCTTTGCGGTCTCATTGATTGCGAACGGACTCAGGATGGATGGTCCGGCATAGAAATTGTACTTTTTCATACGTTTGAGTTTGTTGTATGTTTTGTTGATGTCAATAAAAAGTAGTTCAGGGGTTTTATTTGACGCGCAAAAATACGAAAGAATTTTGACATTGTCAAGTTTTTTCGCCGTATTATTTGCAAATTGGGACAAAAATGGGGAAAAACAATCGATTTTACTTGAATCTGTCACCCCAAAATGCCGAAAGCTGTGCCTTCAACCTATCTTCTTGTGCATTAGGCTGCGGGTGGTAGAAAAGCGAATGCTGCATTCCGCCCTCGTCGACGAGCGCATCGGGTATATACTGCTGATAGGCAAAGTGTCCGGGGAAGTCGTGGGCATACATATAGCCTTTGCCGTATCCCTCCTTCTCCATCAGCTTGGTGGGCGCATTGCGCAGGTGGAGGGGCACGGGCAGGTTGCCCGTCTCACGCACCTTCTGCAAGGCTGAATCGATGGCAAGGTAGGAGGCATTGCTCTTGGGCGAAGAGGCGAGATAGACACAGGCTTCGGCCAGGGGGATACGTCCCTCGGGCCACCCGATCTTCTGCACGGCATCGAAGGCTGCATTGGCCAGCAGCAGGGCGTTGGGATTGGCCAGGCCGATGTCTTCGCTGGCCGATATGACCAGACGTCGGGCAATGAAGGCGGGGTCCTCGCCTCCTTCGATCATGCGGGCCATATAGTAGATGGCAGCATCGGGGTCGGAACCACGAATCGACTTGATCATGGCCGACACCAGGTCGTAGTGCATCTCGCCATCCTTGTCGTAAGCCATCGGATTAGCCTGCAGCTTTTCGGCGACCAGAGCATCGGTGATGACGATGGTGGGTTCTTCTTTCGAAGCGTCTGCAGACTCGTCGTCATCCTTATCGGTTGGTTCGTCGTCGTCGTTATCGTCCGCATAGTCGAAGTCATCGTCGGCATATTCTCCGCAGACAAGGTCGAGGATGTTCAGGAACTTGCGGCAATCGCCTCCGGCATACCGGAGCAGGGCACTCGTCTCCTTCACCTCGACTTTTCGCTTCGAAATGATGGGGTCTTCCTTCAGGACACGTTCCAGCAGTCCCAGCAGATCCTCGTTGCTTAGCGGCTGGAGGGTATAGACCTGGCAGCGGCTCAAGAGGGGGCGAATCACCTCGAACGACGGATTCTCGGTCGTTGCACCGATGAGCGTGACCACTCCGCGCTCCACGGCATCGAGCAGGGAATCCTGCTGCGACTTCGAGAAGCGATGGATTTCGTCGATGAAGAGGATGGGCGACGCGTTGGGCAGGAAGAAACGGTCCTTCTTGGCACGCTCGATCACTTCGCGCACCTCCTTCACCCCGCTGCTTACAGCCGAAAGCGTATAGAACGGCAGCTCAAGGGTCTGCGCAATGATTCGGGCCAACGTCGTCTTGCCCACTCCAGGAGGCCCCCAGAGGATGAACGAAGCGATGCGTCCCGACTCAATCATCCGACGCAGCACAGCACCCTGTCCGACCAGATGCTTCTGTCCGATATATCCATCGAGGCTCTTCGGCCTCATTCTTTCTGCTAAAGGGGTCATGATTATTTTTTGTTTTTGGAATTCCGGTATTCCGAGATTCCGATATTCCGGCATTTCGGTATTTCGGTATTCCGATATTCCGATATTCCGGAAAACCCGGCTATTATTTCTTTTTAGTAAAATCCCTTGCTTTCGTCATATCCAGCGACATGGTGAAGGCGGCGCCGCGGCAGGTCATGTTGTCGAAGCCGACAGCCACACCGAATTTCCACAACCGGAAGAGGTCGATGCCATACTGCAGTTCCCAGTGCGCACGATGCTCGGGAACTTTCACGATATGAGCCTGAACATACTCCTTGAGGAACATGCCGTTTCGGGTGAGCCAGGTGAGCAGCATGCGGTCGGACGACCACTGGGCATGGCCTTCGACCCAGGAGCGGTCGGTGGAAAGCTCGTAATTGTCGAGCAGCACGAAGCGCGAGAGCGCATTGTCGGTCTGCCACCAGAACCTCGAGGCATCGAGATGATGCCAGTCGGTCAGGCTGAGGGAACCGTGCTTATAGATTCCGCCGCCACCGACGAGATAACTCAGCTGGTCCTCTCCACGGAACAGGTTGATCTCCTGGCTGATTTGCAGGCCAGCAGAAGCGAAGTGCCACTTGCCCATGCCGAAGTCGGCCGACAGGGAGATTCGCGGATAGGACGAACGGCTCAGACAGGTCATGTCGTCGAAGACCACATGCTGTTGCCCAAACTGATAATTGAAGACCAGGTTGAGCAAAGCGACATCGCCATCGATCTCGCCCTCGTAGAGCATCAGTTCGCTGGCCGTCTTGCCGACCCTCAATCGGGGCACATTGTCCTGGCCATGCGTGCCAAAGAGGGTGGTCAGCTTGTGGTTCTCCATCTCACGCCGACGTTCCCAGGCCACATGCGCCTTCACGTCGATATCGTTTCCGATGGGAAAAGCCACACGCAGGCCGACGTCGGTTCGTTCGAGCAGCTTGTAATGGTTCCATCCGAAAATACCGGTGGCAAGCAACGACTGCGACATAGGCATCGACGGATCGTGGTCGATGTCCTCGGTGTGCCGACCGCCATGCAGTTCGACCATCCGAGCCTGCTCGACCGGCGAATACCAGCGCAAGGCACCTTTGGCCAGCCATACCTCGCGGCTCATCGCCCAGCGTACGGTCTCCTCCAGCTCGAAGCGATGACGACGATCCGACATATAGCCCAGGATGGCATGAGGTCCAAGGCTGTATCCATCGACGAAGTTCATCTGCGACAGGTCGTTGATTCCTCCCGGCATTTCGATGTACCAGCGCCCCGAGGCCGTACGAGTCATTCCACCATCGTAGAGCATTCGATACCATCGGACGCCCTGCTTGGGTCTCACACGGGGCAGCGAACGCGACGAAGCCTCCGACAAAGCAGTAGTCTGCCCCTCAGCTACCACGGGCAGCAGGAAGAGCAGACTACATATTATAATATTATAAAATTGTTTCAAGGTTTCAGCATTACTGGTCTCGGCACGAAGCGAAACCCAATTCCTACACTTCGTCTTTTCGGATGGTCCAACGGTCAGGCATCAAAGAACGTCTTTCCACTGGCATCTTCGGGTCGGGCTATACCCGGATATTCGCAGCAGAAATGGTGCTCGAGCCTTTCCAGATAGCGCTTTGCCTCGTATTTGGCCATCGGCAGGTCGTGCATCAGGCAATTGCCACAGGTAGCCGGTGTCGTGCCGGGCACCTCGTCGTTGTAGTCGCGCACATACTCAAACGCTCCAATCATCAGTTGCCGCACCTCCTCGCAGGAATAGGCTCCTTTTAGGATGAGGTAGTTTCCGGTTAGGCAACCCATCGGGCCCCAATAGATGATATTCTCCTTCCACCCATCGAGGTTGCGGAGATAGGTTGCCACGAGATGCTCGATGGTGTGGATAGCCGCTGGATTGAGGCACGGCTCATGATTAGGCGCAGTCATGCGGATGTCGTAGGTGGTGATGACGACACCTCCCGCTTCGTCCTGACGGCTCACGTAGATGCCAGGCTGCAGGTTGGTATGATCGACGGCGAAACTGGGAATGAGGTCCATTAATCAATTAACAATTAATAATTAACAATTAACAATTAATAAGTATGTAACCAAAATTAACGATAATTATATGTGTCTTTTTCTTAACACGAATTATCATGAATTTACATGAATTATTAGTATGAAAGGTAGGCCAATATAGACACATACTGAGAAATTAATGATAATTCGCGATAATTCGTGTTAAAAGAAAAATATGTATAGTTAATTCTGAATAGTTACTTAATTTACAATTAACAATTAATGGGCGGCAGCGAACTCGTTGAGGAAACGCTTGTCGTTCTCGGAGAAGAGGCGAAGGTCCTTGACGCGGTACTTCAGGTTGGCGATACGTTCCACGCCCATGCCGAAAGCATAGCCGGTATATACCTTCGAATCGATGCCAGATGCTTCGAGGACATTCGGATCGACCATGCCGCAGCCCATGATCTCGAGCCAACCGGCACCCTTGCACATCGAACAGCCCTTGCCGCCGCACAACGTACAACTAACGTCCATCTCGGCCGATGGCTCGGTGAAGGGGAAGTAGCTGGGACGAAGGCGAATCTGGGTGCCTGGGCCGAACATCTCGACGGCGAACTGATGAAGCACCTGCTTGAGGTCGGCAAACGATACATCCTTGTCGATGTAGAGGCCTTCGACCTGATGGAAGAAGCAGTGTGCACGGGCAGAGATGGCCTCGTTGCGATAGACGCGACCCGGACAAACCACACGGATAGGTGGCTTCTGCTGGTTCATCACACGAACCTGCACCGAAGACGTGTGACTGCGCAGTACGACGATTGGATCCTGCTGCACGAAGAACGTATCCTGCATGTCGCGTGCCGGATGATCGTCGGCAAAGTTGAGCGCGCCATAGACGTGCCAGTCATCCTCCACCTCAGGACCCTCGGCAATTGAGAAGCCCAGACGTGCAAAGATATCAACAATCTCCTGACGAACGAGGCTCAACGGATGGCGGGTGCCCACCTCGTCGGGATAGGCGGGACGCGTCAGGTCAATATTCGTATCGATGTGGTCTTCCGACTGATATTCTGCCTTGAGGGCCTCGATCTTCTCGGTAGCAGCAGCCTTCAGTGCATTCAGCTTCTGTCCGAGTTCGCGCTTCTGGTCGGCAGCCACATTGCGGAACTCTGCCATCAGGCTCGTGATCTCACCCTTTTTGCTAAGATACTTGATACGCAGCGCCTCGATGTCGTCTGCGTTACTTGCCTTCAGGGCCTGAATCTCGGCCATCATGGCGTTAATCTTTTCAATCATATAGGTCGTATTTTGTTATTTTTCGCGTAAAATGCGCGGCAAAGATAGTTAAATTTTTCCAACTATTGAAATTTTCGCGATATTTTTTGTATTTTTGCAGCGAAAAATCAACGAATCGCCAACATCATGAGCCAAATCAGCCAGCATATCTTACAACGCGTCGCCGAATTCATCGCCCGAAACAAGCTTCTTCCTCCCCGGTTGGAGCCCCTCAAACCTCTCTTAACCCCTCTGAACCCTTCTGAACCCCTCTTAACCCCTCTGAACCCTTCTGAACCCCTCTTAACCCCTCTTAACCCTTCTGAACCCCTCTTAACCCCCACCTACGTGGGCCTCAGTGGCGGCCCCGACTCAGTAGCCCTGCTGCACATCCTGCACACATTGGGCTACGCATGCAAGGCATTGCATTGCAACTTCCATCTGCGCGGAGCCGAATCGGACCGCGACCAGCAGTTTTGCGAAGCGCTCTGTGCCTCACTCGGCATTCCCCTGGAGGTTCGTCAGTTCGACACCTTTGCCTACATGAAGGAACACCATCTCTCGGTCGAAATGGCAGCACGTGAACTTCGGTACAATTGGTGGAGCGACCTCACCGATGGTGAGGGGTTAAGAAAGGTTAAGAGAAGTTCGAATAGTTCGAAAGGTTGTTTGCCCCCAACACCCCCCTCAAACCCCTCAAACCTCTCAAACCCCTCAAACCTTTCAAACCCCTCAAACCTCTCAAACCTCTCAAACCCCTCGAACCCCATACTCGTTGCCCTCGGTCATCACCAGGACGACAGCATCGAGACGATGCTCATGAACCTGATGCGAGGCACGGGCATCCATGGGATGACAGGCATCGTGGCCCGGAATGAAGCAAGACACATCATCCGTCCCCTCCTCTGCCTCAGCCGGCAGGACATCATCGATTATTTGAACGACAATGGCCTCACTTACGTCACCGACAGCACCAATGCCGAAAACGAAACGTTGCGCAACCAGATTCGCAACCAGCTCCTCCCCCTAATGGAGCAGATGGTCCCACAGGCAAGACAAGGCATCGCTCAAACGATGGAGCACCTGCAGGGCACCGAATGGTTTGCCAATCGCTACCTCGGGCTTTTCGAAGCGCTGACCGAACATCATAGCCAATGGGGCATCGAATGGGATGAACTGAACATCGCCGAGGCAGCACGACAGTTTCCCGAGCATCTCGAAGACTATCTGCACGAATGGACGGCCGAACACACCATCCCTTCGCGCACCCAGGTCGTTCGCACACCCAAACTGCTCTATACGATGCCCTTCGACGAGCAGGAACTCGATAGCCATCGTCCCCAACTCACATTCGAGGAGAAGACGCTTGACGCCCCGATGCGCCTGGTGCCACGTCCTTCGTCGCCTTTCGAAAATACGTTCGATGCCGACACCCTCACCCATCCCCTCACGTTGCGCCGCTGGAAGGAAGGCGACCGCATTGCCCCATTAGGAATGAAGGGACGGACGCGCCTCCTCTCCGACCTCTTCACCGATGCCCACTACAGCCCGATGCAGAAGGCCACCACCTGGCTGCTCTGCGATGCCACAGGCGACATCGTTTGGGCAATCGGGCTGCATATGAGCGATCGTCACAAGGTCACCCCTGCAACGAAAAGAATCGTGAAAATAAGATGTGTCATCTTTTCTTAACACGCTCCGGGCTTTGCTCGCGTGGAGCGAAGCGTAACAATTATCATGAATTTAACATGAATTATTATTATGCAAGATGCGTCATATATAGACACATTCTGAAGAATTAATGATAATTCGCGATAATTCGTGTTAAAAGAAAAAGGTCACTCCTTCTTAATAATCACCGTACCATTGCAGGCCGCCGACACCGCCTTGCGGAATGCAACCCATTGCTCGAAAAGTTCGGCGGAATAGACTCCACTCTTGATCTTGAACGTGGTGACAAGTTTCACTTCGTTGCCTTCCACTTGGCTTTCCAACGTATAACTGCCGAACTCCGACATCACAACCTGAGTTTTCGGAACCGACTCGATGGCATAGCCTTCGGGCAGCACCATCGTGATGCTGTCGGTCGAAGTATATCCCACATTCTCCAGATCTATCACGTGGGCCTGTTCCTTCGGATTGCGAAGTGCCGAATATGGATGGATGGAGAACGGGATGAAGATACGCGACCCGCTCACTCGTCCATAGCCTGCGCTCGTGGCCTCCATGTTGAAAAGCAGCCGCTTACCTTCCGGCTTGATGTTCAGTTCGGAGATTGACGCCTTGGGCATTCTGAACGATTCGAGGATGGTCTTGCGCTGTTCGCTTGCACTCATCAGCGCCAAGGGCAGGTCGTGTTCGAAGCATCGGTTCTGTTCCACACCCTGCCAGCTTACGGCTGCATTTCCATTTGCCTCGAGGGCAATTCGAATCTTATTGTCCTCGGTGTTTTCCTCATCGGGAATGACCGGCACGCGGGCCAGCTTGCCGCCATCGGCAGTGATGAGCAGCGCCTCGTGGCCCGCCCAGTTGGAGGGTCGGTAGTCGAAGGGGACACGCGGATTGGTGCATTCCACCCAAAGCGTATCGCCCGGCAATGGCACGTGCGCTATGACGTGATTGAGTTGGCTGAAACTCGGGAAGTCGGGGAACAGATCCTTGTATTCGGTCGAGATCAGGGCATAATGCGCAGGAATGCCCACTTCGCCAAGCAAGGCGCAGAAGTAGTTGGTCAATGCCTTGCAGTCGCCCATCCCCTTCTTCACCACGTCATCGACGGTCATTGTCTGATAGCCGCCGATACCCAGCTGGATGCTGATATATCGCGTATTTTCGCCCATGAACTGACGCAGCACGCCCACCTTGCTTCGGTCGGAAGTGCAGGTGTCGGTCAGGGCATGCACCTTCTGTCGGATGGCTTCGGGCAGGATGTCACGCCCCTGCTGGAGGTTATAGACCCATTTGCCGAAGGTTTCCCAATTGGTCATGTCGCAGGGATAACCTTCCATCGTGAACGAAAGTGGCGAAAAGACGACGGCGGGCACCTGCTCGTCCAGATCCTGGGCATAGGTGTAGCGCTTCACGACAGGCAGATTCTCCAGCTTGAATTCGGTAATCTTCTTGCCTCCTTCCTCACGTGTCACGACTTCGGGTTCGAAGTTGCAGATCGGAAGAGCACACG
>JAEEGG010003766.1_pt1 | contig 37585 bp, 10 predicted proteins | sample 9134161 | NCBI WGS metagenome assembly JAEEGG01 (sample SAMN16246543, study PRJNA631951) | gut metagenome | biome: gut microbiome; feature: rumen; material: CR-attached | host: Bos | place: Iran: Karaj | collected 2018-10
AGCCGATGGTCATCACCGATGCCCAGGGCCAGCAGAAGACCCTGCGCACCGTAGGCGCCAAATGGAGTTATCTGCAGAGTCATAAGTTCGGAGCCAACGCCCAACCCTTCTACGTCGCCCTCGACCCCGCCACCGGCAAACCTCTCACCGGCAGTCGCGGCTTCAGCGAAGACATCCCCGCCTACCTCGACTTCCTGAATCAAGGCTTAAAGAACTACAAGAAATAGACTAGTCACCTTTCATTCGTTCAGATAGTCTTAACAACTCGTTCAGATAGTTTCTTACCCCCCTAAGGGATTATCTGAACGACTCGAAGGGATTATCCGGACAACTTGAAGAGACTATCTGAACAAGTCAAAGGTGACCCCTGAACAAATCAGGTCCTTTTTCGCTTCACCAGATACTCGGAATTACTGCTGGTCACACGCTTTTTCAGTCCAGGGATATTAGACAACCTGCGTCCGAAAGCAGCCACATTCGCAGGTTTCAGCAGACTGATGCCCACTTTCTCTTTCAGGAAACTGAAAATGGCAGAGGCACTCATCCACATGCCTTCCGTTTCATCAACAGCCGGCTCAAAATAATCGAGGAAGAACTGCTCGCCAGCCGTCTTCACACTAAACTGACTGTTCCACTCCATGATCTGCTGCGTCTCAGCAGGTCCGAAATAATACGGTTCGTGCTGATGCAGGGCACGCATGGCCTGGGCATAGAGCTGTTCGTAGTTCGGAGGCGTACTCACATCAATGGGGCCCGTCAGTTCCACACTCAGGAAACGGCGACTGCCTGAGGGATCAGCCAGCACATCCGCCTGATTCGTAGTGGCAATAAACGAGGCACGACGCGGGAAGTCCTCTACATGATGGCCATACGGACGCTTGATCTTCACCGACGAGAGGGTGATGATATTCTTCAGGAAGCCCTGCTGCGTATGCGGGGATATCTGGTTGAACTCATCGAGGTTGATGAGCAGCATCTGTGCTATCTGCTGGAGCACCTGCTTCTTGTTGTCCAACTGAAGATTACCCGTATAACCGAAGCTCAGCTCCGGCGGCAACAGCTGTTCGCAGAAGGTGGTCTTGTTCCAGCCCTGTGTAGAGATGAGCAACGGCACAGCCTGATTGCCATATTTGGCGAGGTTCGTCACCTGCCACTGACGCACCATGCCGAGGAACCACGTATAGAACCAGTCTTCCCAGTGTGGGTTCTTCGTAGGTACGGTCCTGGCAAGCTTGCGGATATGATCCTTGCCATCCCATTTGTAATACTGTGCCCACAAATAATCAGCGATGGGATCATGGGGTTTGATCATATTCGACTGCACATAGCGTCGCACATCATTATCACGGGCATCGATGCCACCCAGCCGCACCTTCATCGTCATACCTTTCAGTGTACGGTCATCCACAGGCATCCACTCCATGTAATGGTAATCGTTGTCCTTATACTCCGTATAGCCCATAATCGTGTTATAGCGGAACTTGTAATGCGCATTCAGAAAGTCCATCAGCTGTTTGGTCTTACGACTCACCATCTGGGCATCCTCATCCGAATCAGGCAGACAGGTCACAAGCACACGAGCTTCAACCCCTTCATCAGCCTGTCTACCTGATGCCGGTTTTCCGCTCACGGGCAGTGCCAAGGCCTTCGGATTATAATAAGGCGCTTCGTCCAAAGGCATCCGGAAGTTACTCCTGACAGATACGGCTTCCTGACGGATGGCTTTCGGTAGAATCGCCTGATAGAGAGCTGTTGCCAGACGATGCCCCTCCTGGCAGAGCGCATCGGCCTCTTCCTCTGTTTCGCAATAAGGCTGGGTTATTTCACAATAAGGCAGGGTTATTGCCGAATAAGGGTGGGTTATTGCGGAATAAGCGCCTTCTGTTTTTTCAATCTTGACGAGTATGATCACTTCCCGTCCTGAAGGTCCGACAAAAGCCGCCAGCGTATAATGCAGAATCTGAGCTGCGCGCTTCACGGCTTCAATCTCCGCCGCGTTCTCCAATCCGTCGACGGTAAGCGCCACCACACCATTGAAGGTCTTCATACGGAGGTTGTCGTTGTCATCCTTTTCAAACTCTGCCGAGGGATAGATGAGGTGCGAGGGATACTGGCGGTCAAAACCATTGGTATAGCCTCCCAGACTCAACTGCCTGCGACGACGGGCCACGGCACCGTCTTTGGTGTCGGTCTTAATGCGTTCAATGAATCGCTCCAGCGATTTAGTCGAAAGCTTCAGCGCATTTTTCTTGTCTCGTAACACAAATGTCAGTTTCATGCTACAAAGATACTAAAAAATCGTCGCATTTCCAAACTTTTTGACCAAAATCTGCCACCAAAGCCATACTGCCACCATCCTAAAAGGCCTTTAAAATCAAAGCCTTTATAAGAATAGTGGCAGTATGGCAGTAAAGATAGAAAATACGAAATAATAATTCCCACGTGCTACGTTGAAGATATTACTTTGTAATTTCACTTAATCCCACAAAAAACGGAAGCACTCGCGGCTTCCGTTTTTCTTTATGGTGTCGTGGTGGTTTCCTTACCGATGACAACGTTCGTATCGCCCGTCACCTCTGCCTGGTTTCCGCCGCCATAGACATTGCCACGAATGTCGGCACCCGCAACGAGTTTCGTAGGAACAGTTCCATCAGCTGCCCTTAGCGACTCGAAAGGCTCTTCATCAGAAGTGCCGATGTTAACGTTGGTATTACCTATCACCTTGGCAGCATTACCGCCACCAAAGACGTTGCCGATGACGCCCATCTTGCCTGCTGTATGAGGATAGAGCTTCACCTTCACGCCATCGATAAAGGAAGGTCTTTCAGTATCCGTGGCAGTTGGATCATAGGCATGATTGGTGTCATCATCATCAGTGACAATGACCTCATTGATGTTTACCGTCGGATTACCCGTCACAATGGCGGTATTACCCAAACCACCACCATAGATATTACCAATGCTGGTAAAGGCACGGACATTGACGCGTGGTGACTGGTAATTAGGATTGTTATCTGTATACTTCTTAGGAACCGTATATGCAGCCATATTACCACCGCCATACAGTTCACCGATGATAATAGGTGTACCGCAATTCGGGTTCTCTTCAATATTCACTTCTATGTAGCCACCTATTGTGCCGCTTGTATTGTTTCCGCCAAACACACGCCCAAACTTACCGCTGGTCAGTGTCAAGCTAATATCGCTACCCACGTCAGCCTGGTCTGCACCGGCATAGATTTCCTCTATCCAGTCATCAGGCATACAACCCAAGACAATCTCTGCTCCACCATACATGGCAGCACTCTTTCCTCCACCGAAAATCTTACCTACATCCAGATTATCGCAGCAGCCAGGAGTACCGTCATTAGCGGTATTTTTAACAGAAGAACCACCACGGATATTACCCTGGGTGTTACTACCTCCAAAGACGTTATTAATCTTTCCAGCCATCAGTCGGACGACAGCCGTCTTAATACCATCACCTGTTTTTCCATATGATCCTGTTTCTTCAGTTTTACCTGTCCTAATGCCGACATTAGCACCAGGGTTACCTTCACCAGCACCATAACCACCACCAAAGACATTATCGATAATCTTTGTACCCTTTACCAGAACGTACGTTCCAGGCACTGCGGCACCATAGCCACCACCATACACATCTGCGATACTTGTCAGGTCACAACCCTCGATAATCACCTCAGTACTCTGCTGTGTGTCTGTAGAAACAGGCACATAGTCTGCCTGATTTCCACCGCCAAATACGGCAGCTACGTCATAGCCATCAGCAGCCTGACCAGCCTTTGCCTTTGTCTTGAACACATGCACCCTTGATTTTCCCTTCGGCGTGCCATTAATATTGTTACAGCCAAAGACACTGCCAGTAACTATACAGCCATCAGTTGTCCGGTAATATGTGCCGCCGTCAGTTTCATCAACATCAGTAACATACAACTCATGATCTGTTGCAACATAATCGCTGGTTTCCAAGCCGTTCAGGTTCACCTTCACATCGCCAAAGACGAAGGCCTCCACATCGCTCGTTCCACCATTCACATCGCCAACCTTCTGACCCAAAGCACCGCCGTATGCATCATTAACGGTACCGCCAAGCAGGTTGACGGTAGTGGTATAGGTAGAAGTCGAGCTGATGGACTCGGTATCAGTACCATAGCCTGTCACATTACCCGCGTTTGAATCAGCCAATGCACCACCACCATAGACATCTTTGGTAACATTGCCACCAACGACGTTGACAACCACACTACCTAAGGTAATACCTCTCTCACCACCGCCAAAGACTGAGCCATTGACAGAAGCGTCTCCGCCAATAGTCACTTTGGTATTACTGGTTAAGGCCAAAGTATTAAGAAACACTTTGTAATCAGGCTCAGTAGTAAAATATTCCCAGACGAAGCTTGGGTTTTCAGTATTCTCATTAGGGTAAGGATCCCAGAATGAGCCTTTGCTATTATCGTCATGGGGATTCTCCGCTCTATCCGGATCATAGGTCACCATACGTTTGGAAAAATTAGCAATTCTGTAATCATAAGTAGTGCCAGACTCAGTATAATTATAAGAAGGCGTGACACCCTTGCAGGCACCAAAAACGTACCCTTCACCGTTTGAGCCAATCTCGGCACTTCCTTGGATTGTGACAGTACATGTTCCACCGCTTCTAGGTGTTGTCGGTAATTGGGTTGCTGGATCAACATAAAATCTACCCACCGAAGCGATTTCACCTCCGCCATAAACGCTGTGACCGACCTTGGCAATACCCTGAACGGTAACCTGACTGTTGCCACGTAACAGCGCTGAGTAACCATGGGTTTTTACGCCGGCACCGGCACCAAAGACATTACCCTTGATATAGGGTTTGCTTCCTGTTCCTGTTTCTCCAGATTTTCCTATTGTTGTTATTCCATCATTTTCCACGCGGCCCACCTCGCCGCCGCCATAGACAGTACCGTTAATCGTGCCGTCAGTGACGGTGACATTGGTCTTGTATACAATGGCTTTCTCACACCAATAGGTGTCAGCCTTACCCTTGCCCGCTCCATACACATTTCCATTAGCGTATGTACCATCAGTACTTGGATTGACACCAGTACCTATCGTACCGCCATTGATCGTGACAGTACAAACGCCTGTTTCGTTCCATTCGTAATCGTCTGGGTCTGACTCAGGATCATTAGTCCATAAGTAATTGTAATTGGTAGTATTCTTGACAATGGTACCCACGTCGCCAAACTCACCGCCGCCGTAGACATTGCACTTAACCGTGCCTTCATTAATGGTGACGGTGGCGTTGCCTCTCACTCGTCCGGCTTCAGCAAATGTCGCAATGCCCAGTCCGCCACCAAAGACGTTGCCACCTGCCGTTCCCGTACCAATCACGCCACCTGCTATCGTTACAGAAGTGTTGTGCTGTACAAAGCCACTCTCACTGCCACCATATACATTGCCATTGACTTGGGCGTTTCCCTCGATGTTTACTCTGGACTGTGTGGTTAAGCCCAGCGTCTCCAGGAAGGTCTGATATTTCTCCGGTGTCTCGAAATACTCCCAAATAATGCCATTCGTTGAAGGACCAAAGTATTCCCAATAAGTATTCTTATTCGCATAATCGTTCATCATACGTTTAGGCATGTGATCATCAATATCATAAGAATTTGTATGATAATTATCCGTTTGGTTAGTTTCAGGTGCTGTAAAATCAAGATTCTCCTCTGGCTCCTTTCCTTTTCCGCCACCGAATACGCTGCCTGAAATATCGGCATCGCCTTTGACGGTGACGTTACAGATGCCTAATTCATCACTTACCAGAGAATATGGCATTCCTACTGATAATCCTGGGTGCGCTGACAGGTTCTCTGTAGTTACAAGGTAATATTTACCTACGGCAGCAATCTGACCTCCACCATAGACGTTGTGATTTACCTTAGCAGAGCTCTGAACCGTGACATACGTGTTACCACGAACCAGCGCTGAATAACCATGCGTCTTTAATCCTGCACCGCCACCGAAGACATTACCTTTGATTTCGGGTGAGCCAATTCCTGTATCAGGTCCAACCTTCACCGTCGCATCGGTCTCCACACGACCTACCTCACCACCGCCATACACATTACCGTTCACTATGCCGTCAGTGACGTTGACATTCGCTTTATACACGATACCTTTCTCGCACCAGAATGTGTCTCCCTGACCTTTTCCAGCTCCAAACACATTGCCATTCGTAAACGAACCGTCATCGCTCATATCAACACCAGTACCTATCGTACCGCCAGAGATACTCACATTACAAACACCCGTGCTGTTATAAGTGTATTCAGTTTTGTTTGCTTCAAGTGCCTCATCCGTCCAATAGAAATTCCTCATGTCAGAAGAAATCACATATCTGCCCACACAGCCTAATTCTCCGCCACCATAGACGTTGCCCTTGACAGAGGCTTTTCCGCTGACAGACACGTTGGTTTCTTTTCTCACCAGAGCAAATTCGTTGCTTGTTGCCTCTGCGGAACCACGGGCTGCGCCAAAGACATTACCATCACCGACGGTACCGCTGACACCGATTTGACCGCCACTGATAGTGATTGTTGTCGTACCACTGGTTGCGTCATCTTCCGTTCCCACAGATCCCATAGCACCAGCGCCATAGACATTGTGAACAACGTGGCCACCATCAATATTCACCGTCGCATCGCCTCTTACAATACCTGCCAAGGGATTGTAGGTATCGCCATTACCATCATTGGCAGTATGTCCTTCCGGGATGTCATTTGGATCAGAATAATACTTATCCGTACCGCAGCCACCGCCATAGACATTGCCACGGGAAGGATAGGCAGCACCCTCATAATCCTTACCACTATCGTCCGTAACCTTTACTCCAGAAGCAATACCAATAGTTCCACTATGAATATCGACCTGAGCATTCTGATAGGTATGTCCATTCTCTCCACTGCCATAGACAGAGCCCCTGATAAGTGGAGTCGAGGTTGTTGTGCCCTGACCAGAGGTACCAATAGTGACATGAGTATCATGCACCCACGCCAATCGGTCTTGGATAGAGCGAGGTGCATCCACGTCACCTCGTGACGATCCAAACACCATACCATTGTCCTTGCCAGTAGTGCCGATGGTACCACCCAAAATAGTAATATTAGCAGTACCACCATCGGTATAACCAAGGATGGTACCCAGTGGAAGTGTTGCCGCTGGATGAGCCGTATTATATGCTGCATCAGCAAAAGTAAAGTTTCCCACCGAACCGAAGGCGCCGCCACCATAGACATTATGCAAGATGGAGCCACCATTGATAGTTACATTGGTGTTACCCTTTACAAGACCCATTTTAACCAGTGTAAGGTCGTCAAATGTTTCTCCTTCTTCGTTTTTGGCTTTTCCCTTACCACCGCCATAAACGTTACCATGCGTTGCTCCACCCTTGCCGGCAGTACCTATAGTGCCGTTATTTATCGTCACCACAGTGTTGCCAACGTCTTCCGGCTCTTCACCACCGACACCGGACTCTTCACCGCCGCCATAGACACTTTCCGCGACAGTTGTCGTGCCGTTAATAGTGAGCGTAGCAGTACCAGTCACCGTACCAAGGGTTGTCAAGTCCTCTGTTGTATAGAGTACATGATGATTATCTGTCTTATCAATGGCTGTTTGCGTAGAATTGACAGTATTGGCATGTTCCCAATGGTATGTTGTAGTAGAAATAGGGAATACTCCTGTACGATAAGTACCGAGTTCTTCATAGTAATAAGGTTCTGTCACGAAACCGACACCCATCACCTCGACAGTGGGAAGAGATGCAGAGTACCCAGCACCAAAAGCACTGCCCTGTATCTCGCAGTCGGTCAGCGTTGAAGTTACATTTCCTTCAACCTTTCCAAGGCTACCACCACCATAGAAATTACCTGTAATGATGCAATCTGTCAAAGAAGAAGTGACATTATGGCAGGTAGCCAATGAGAACTTCACATAATCCACAAAAATACGTGCAACATTATTTCCATTGTTCGACATGGGTAGAAACTGGTAACTGAATTGGGTGGAAACACCTCCATAAGTGGCGCTGTATTCCTGCTTGTAATGATCATCCAACCAATCGTTCCAAGAACTGTTGTTACCAGCCCCCTCAGAATCGTTATGTGGGAAGTTCACTATACTGTTGTGGTTTCTCGGTGCTTGGCGACTATAGGAGTTGCCGCCGTATCCGGCGCCGAAGAAGGTGCCAAAGGTGCAGCCAGTGGCGTTGGTGACGACGGTTTTGTTAGCGCTCATGTCACCGAACTTGGGGCCTCCGCAGAAGATGTCTACATGGCTGTCGACGATGGTGGTGGAAAGGTTGCCCGTAACAGGTTTGGCGGCGTTGAGGCCGCCGGCGTAGAACTCATGGATGTCGGCGTTTTGGATGAGCCAGGTGATGTTACCCGTTTCATCGGCACCATTGGCTTTACCGATGCCCTCCATGGCGGCGCCGCATACGGTGCCGAAGCGACCGCCATTGATGTAGCACTCGGCATTGTCGCCCTTACTGGTAATGTCGCTCTGATAGAGGCCAGTGAGGTAGAACTCGTCGTAGTCGCCGCCTGTCACCGATATGGGCGAGTGCTTGGTGGCTATTTTCTTGTCTTGGTGACAACCTGTGTGAAATTCCTTGAACCACACGTTGCCGCCCACATGGATATAGGGTATTTTGTCCGATGTGCCTTTCTGGTTGTTACTCACCCATTGCTCTATGACGCCGCCCTGCACGATGATGGCATCGGTTGCGCTTCTGCTCGAGTGCTCATACTCGAACTGGGTGAACCGGAAGAGCGAGGTGTTGGTAGATTCGAACCATCCTTTGGGAATCATGATACCGAAGTTGTAGGAACCCGTACCGCCGGTGGATTTCTGAGCCATACCGAGGCCGGGAATATTGATGAAGTCGGCCCTCACAGGATGGGACTCGCAACGACCATTGTAGCGCAGGATATAGGAGTAGTCGGGCTCGTTGTCGCCATCAAGGTCAATAGATGTAACCGTATAGGGCTTGCTTTTACTTGACTCTATTTTGCCAGTCGCGTAATAATGATGATAATTGCCCACAAGCACTATGGCATAGTCGTACACGGAGTGATTATTCCTCTGCGCGTCAGTGTAGCCCGCAAAAAGTGCCGTACTTGCAATAGCGTTGCCTATCGTTGTGTAAACCACCTGGTTCTCTCCTGCAATGGAATAACTGTTGCCGTTGGTGTATTTCTGTCCACCACCAACGTTGGGTACATCGTATCCGGTTTCCATAACCGTATTATACACCTTGTCGGCGTTTTGGTCGGCCAGATAGACGCATTTGGCCCAATAAGGTTGAATGGTTATGGCTGTTACGCCTTCTGGCACGTCCCAATAGGCGCCCTGATTAAAGATGCGACCACTTACACTATACAAATCCTTATTGGTACAGTTACGGTCGGCAAAATTGTAGCCCTTATCACTATCTTCTTTTTTAAATTCGCCCGGTGTACCGCCTGTTATGTCGACAATCTTCCAACCGGTTACCACACGGTTACCCGTGTAGTTTTTTGTGCCTACATCATTATAATAAGGCAACTGCACCTTGTAGTAGTTAAAGTTAAAATGGTCAGGGTCTTTGTCGGTGATATTAAGTGTCAGCTGTGAGGTGGTAATTTTAGCCTCATTTTCTCCTGTACCAGGACGGTTATACACCGCTCCGTCGCCCATCTGAATGTTCACCGTCAGTGTACCCAACCGTCCACCTTTATTACGTTCAGATGTTACGGGTGCCTTCTCTGTATCAAGATTCACGACAGACGGATAATAGCCAGGAGTCTTAAGGATGGGATAAGGCGTGGAAGTGCCCAACTGCGAGGGTTCCAACACCCATTTCATCATCTCGCTACTGCTATAGGTGCCAGTAGCCCACCAACCAGCCAGTTCTCTGTGACTGTTAAGCAGGTTGCGGAAGAACTCGAAACGCTGTAGATAACGGTCTTCAGCACCAAGGGCACAGTTATAGGTGACGCCCGTTGGCTGTACATACGAAGCTTCGAGACGGAAATAATTGTAGTTGCCAACACCGTTGCTACTGCCATCGTTGGTGATAATCTTACCATTGTAGATGGGAGCTATTGATGTACCACTGACTTCACCATAGAACATACAGTTCATCACCATCGTCTTGAGGTTGTTGCTGGCACTGTTCTCCACGTTGTTATAACCTACGATACCTCCAACATAACTACCTCCAGAAACATTGGCATAACTGAAACAGTTGATGACACGAGAACTGCCGTCGAGCAAGCCAACAATGCCACCCACATAGCCGTTGCCACTGATAGTACTACTGCAAGAGGTGATTTCGGTATAGCCGTCATCGTCGGTTTTTACTATGCTGCTCGTAGCCAATATACCGCAATTATAGATACGACTATCTCCTTTAGCTTCATTACAGATGGCACCAACATTAGTACCACCACTGATACTAACATTATCAAGCATCACATTCTTCACCTTACCGCCGTTGATGGTATTGAAAAGTGCATGAGTATAGCCTGTCATATCTATCTTATGGAAATTGCCGTCCAGTTCACCCGTAAAGTCATCTGTAGTAATATAAAGTCCGGCAAGGACTGAAGCCGAAATATCTTCTGTAAGCACATATTTGCCCGCCAAATCACTTGGAGAACTAGAACTATTGATGAAAACAGTGCTTTCCTCCACAATCCTAAAGTTAACCGATGCTGAGCCCGTGAAATTGGTACTTGTTGGTTTAGCGGTTACAGTACATGTGTATGTACCTACTGCTGTCTGTGTTAGAGCGTCACCACTAACACTATAATCATTTGACGAAACAGATATCTCTCCCGCCTTAACAGACTTTGTGGAGAAAGATATCGCACTGCCAGTATGTTTCTTCACATAATCAACCAACTCCACACTCGTAATGGGAGCCTTGTTAATAACTACCGTCACGCTGCCACTACCATCAGCATGATCTTCATCTGCAACATACTTATAGTACACCGTATAGTTTCCAGCATTTGTGCCCGTCGGGATAGTGGAGGAATAAGTGCCGTTTTCTGTGTCAGAATAGGTTACAAGCGGTTTGTAATAGATCGTTGTACCGTCAGACTTGTCATCTGCATTGCAAGGTGTATAGACATCATTGGACTTTGTATAGTAACCTGCCAACGAGGCATCTGCATCAAGCTTAGTACCGCTATCAAACTTTGTTCCTACAACAGTACCTAAAGTAACAAGTTCTTGTGCTGAACCCGTATAGATCAGAGGATTGGCTGTGACAGGTACAGTGGCAGCAAGCAGTTGCCTGAAGGTAACCGTTACCAATGCACCGGCATAATCGGCAGGAACTATGAAAGTATATTCAGTAGCAATCTTGCTCTTAGCAGGACCAAAGACAGTAAGCGGATCAGCAATGGCTGGTGCACGACGTGAAGCACGGGCTGCTGCCGGGTCAACTAGCTTCTGCACCACGACGTCAGAGTTTTGAATAGAGTAGCCAGCATCAGGTGTAACGGTGATGGTTACCATGCGCGTTCCTTCATCCACATCCGTGATAGTGACGGACCCATGATCGATAGTATATTCGAATGTCTCGCCAACTCGCGTTCCACCATCAATAATAATGTTGGATTTTTCTAATGCAGCCTGCGCCTCACTGGACCCTCCCATAAAAAGTGCCAGTAGTAATATAATTGTCCGTATAGAATGTCTCATATCCTTTGTCATAATCGTATTCCCGTTTAATTCGTTGTTCACCTCACTACCATCTTCTTTCCATTCTGTAGGTAAAGCCCTTTCTTCGTCGGCTTGCCACTCAGCCGGCGACCATCGACGGTGTACCAGATGCCTGAGAGTTGAGAGTTGAGAGTTGAGAGTTGAGAGTTATCGATACCTGTGCTCTGGCTCCTGACAATGTGCAGACGAGCAGGGGCTGCAGTAGGCCTGGGAAGATAGATCTTACCTTCAGTCACTGTGCCTGCCGCGTTAAGCACGAACTCACCCCTGTAAAGGAGGTAGATTTTCGCTGCGTCAAACTCAGTACCTGTTGACTCTACCAGCAGATTAGTCACTGTTGGATCAGTTCCATCATTCTTAGTTTTAACTATGAATCCATTGGCGTTTACAGTCGAAAGTAACAGCACTGGCTCGCCTTCAGGAATATTGTCCAATGGCACCACCTCAACTGTTCCGGCTGAAGCATTGATACTTGTCACGATGTATGCTTCCATATTGCTGGGAACTGCAAAATTACCATCACTACTATTAGATACGAAAGTACCCCAATAGTGATTATTGTCATTCGTACCAAAAGTGACATTTGCAAACGTGGCCTTGAACGAGTCTTTGTAATTATTGGCGCCAGTAATAGTGACTTTATAGTATTTGTCACTGGCACTGCCTGTTGTGGTTATCGAATAGTCATAATCAGTACCCTCTGTACCAGCTCTGAGGAGTTTTCCACCCTGCTTCACTATTACATGCGCTTCATCGGCTTCCGTGATTTCAATAGTGATATTTTCAGCAGGGTCGGTATCATCGCCCAAACTTTTTGGGGTAATGGTGAAAGTAGCACCCGTGTAAGTTATTGTGTAGTTAGAATTGTTTAAAGTGCCTTGAGTAATAGCATAAGTTCCTGCATTTTCTCCTTCATCACGAGCTAACGCCCCCGTTAGCTCATCACCCTCCACCAATCCTACACTCGTGTATGTCAGCTCCGGATCTGGATCACCATAGGACTTTGTCTTCGCATCAGCGGCAACAGTCATAGCTTTCTTACCAATAGTGAATGCGTATGTGTTGGCATCCGGTAATACATAGTTGTCAACCTTCGCACCGGTAAGTTCAGAAGCGGTAGCAATATAATCTCCTGCATTAGTTTGTGCCCCCGTCACTGTAACACCGATTACATCGCTATTTACAGTACCTGTTGCTGTAGCAGTAGGAGCCTGCTCGCTTCCGTTATATACAAAGGCCGTTTCGCTCCACACAAGTCCGACCTCCTTTGGATTGACTGTCAACGTACCATTATTGAAGGTAATGTCATAGTTTGTTGCCGTTAGACCGCTTGGGGTGATAGTATAGGTATTGCCCACATCACCATACTGTGAATAACTATAGGCATAACTGAGTGTGCCCGTAAACATTCCATCGGTATTATCACTCTCTCCCTCAATAAATCCACTATACGTCACACCGCCATTAGCTGGTTCGTCACCATAGGTAATTGTCTTCGGTTTGGCGGTAACCGATAAAGCAATTTTATTAATAGTGAAATCCTGTGTATTGACTGCCGGCAAAGAATAATTACCTGCTTTCGTGCCAGTCAGTACAGAGGCTGTGGCAGTATAACTACCCGCATTGACAGCATTTCCATTTGTAAGACTACTACCCTCTTGGGCACTTTGTGTTACAGTAACTCCTATTTCGTCACTACCAACCAAATCAGTAACAGTGGCAGCGATGGTATGACTATTACCATCATAATCGAAGCTAGTTGGTGTACTCCATGTAAGCCCTACCGCTTTGGGGGTAACAGTCAACGTTCCAGAATTATAAGAAGTAATCTCGTAGTTCTGAGCAACTCCACCACTGATGGTTATGGTATATGGTGATTCACTAACGTCACTGGTCGCAGTATAATCACAAGAAAATTCTGGCTGCGTAGTGAAACCAGGGTCAGTTTCCTCGTTCACAAAACCAGTGTAGCTTGCAGTATAGGTTGGGGCAGCAGAGCCATAAGTGACCTCCATATCATCTGCAGTAGCTGTCAATGATGCCTTACTAATCTCTTTGGTCGTAGAACCATATACGATATAATCACCACCTTCTACATCTGTCAATTCTATGGTATAATCCCCCGCATCTTTAAATTCCGCTGAAACACCGCTTTTCTTGTATGCGATGATATATTCAGAATTATTAATTTCCGTATCACCGACTTTTACAATAGGAACTTTTGCAATTCCACTATAAGTTTCATCTCCTGTTGCAAACGCAATCGTAGGATTATAGACAATCGTCTTAGTTACCACATTAGATGGCTGCTTCGCTCCTCCAATAGCCCTTGCTTTGATGATAGTGAATCCATTTTCTGCAGTTGGTTTGTGAGTGTCACCATATAGTTCATCACTACTTGTTGGATTTGCTGGTGGAGTAGTACTGTTGGATATTGTGTAACGAACAGCGGCCCCTTCTGATTGTGTTATGGTAATAGTACCATCCAAATCACAAGAAATCTCAGGGACTGACCATACATTAGCATAGTTAGTTGATTCGAATGCCCAATGGGTTTTAGTATTATAGCGGTCTGTTTCTGTTTTTAAGGCTTTACCCATCGTTCCTGAGGTTGTTAAACCAGATAGAGAATTGACAGAAGAGTTCTCTAGCATTTTGGGAACAATATTGAATACTTTTCCTAACTTGGAAGTGCTACTAACATTGCCGTCAGGATTATCATACGTCTCTTTGTTGTTTGCACCTCGAACAACAATAAATTGGAATCGTTTTTCTGCATCCCCTGTTTCTGTGCCTAAATGGTCTGATAATTCTGTTGCATTATCTCCATTTGCACAATGACGAAGGTATTTCCCTGTGGCTGCATGTACAATATAATAGTATGGCATTAATCCATTAGACCCTGCCTCCTTAAAATACCATACCATATTGACGTATTTGTCCTCGTCTGAAGCACTATTTGACGTTTGAACATATGTATCCCCAGGTTTTATGAAGTAAGCTGGATTTTGTTGACTCTTGATTCTATAATAAACTTTATTATCATCATCTGGTGATACAATAAAACATTCTGGTAGAGGATTCCACTCGAAATCATTCACAGCTATGAAGTACCAATTTGAACCTTGATCGGCAGTTCCGCTACCGACTTGAACATTTCCATTACCAGCGTTACCTCCTTGTTTATTTAAACTGGAATTGTTATTAGTACCTTTAGGAATAATGTTATAAGCCCCTGTGGTGGTATTTGGAGCTATACGGAACTTATAATTATCTTCTGAGCCAGAAACAAGTGCTTGTAATATTATCCAAATTCTTTGACTAGCTTCTGTTCCAACATAATTCGGACTGGAGAAATACATATATTGGGTATCATTCCCATTTTTCCGGCAAATATAATAGTATTGTATTTCATTTTCAGTGCCTTCATTATCCTTTCCTGCATCAAGAAAGAACCACTTCATGTTATCATTCAAAATGTTCAGCGTATTGACATTCGTTCCATTTGGACGCATATAGAAACCTGTATTGATATAACTCTGGATCAGGTAGTAATTGGGATTACTTTCATCTGTGGTCAACGTCACTTGTGCCTTCACGCCACTCACTCCTACAACCACCATCAGGAGCAGCGATAAGACGAGCCGTAATGTCGCGGGACACGAGCCGTAATCTAGTGGGGTACGAGCCGTAATCTCGTTTTCAGAGAACACGGTGTCTATCAGCTTGTGTTGAACGTTGCTGTATCGTGTCATTATCTTATTGCCCATATCTTGTGTCATATCTTTTTCGTTGCTCTAATTCTCTGTTTCTGAAACCCCAATTGACTCGTTTAATCGCTTGACTCGATTCAAATCATCAAATGAGTCAATTCAAATCATCGTTTGAGTCGAGTCAAGTTTTCAGGGGTCTTATATGGTCTCTTTTCTGTTTCATTCCATTTGTCAATTTCTTTTATCTCGTTACTTCAATAGTTTACGTCCTTCATTATCGTTCAGTACCCGCATCTGCTGAATGGCAATCTGGTTGAGTTTCACCAGGCGTTCACCCTGAGGGATGCCATCGTTAATCAATACTGCATTGATGTTCTCCATATTAGAGAGACAGATAAGTTCATTTATTGTAGCATAGTCGCGGATGTTGCCCTTCAGTTCCGGGTTGGCTTCGCGCCATTGTTTGGCTGTCATACCGAACATGGCAACGTTGAGCACATCAGCTTCCTCAGCATAGATAATATTGGCCTGAGCCTTGGTGACCTCGGCAGGAATCAGGTTACTCTTTATAGCATCGGTATGGATACGATAGTTTATCTTCGACAATTCACGTTTTGCAGTCCAGCCCAACAGTTCCTGTTCTTTCTCCTTCAGTCGCTGTAGTTCCAGAACCACATAAAACTTAAATTCAGGGCTGATCCACATGGCAAATTCAAAAGCAATGTCCTTGTGGGCATAAGTACCGCCATAGCGTCCCGCTTTTGCTTGAATGCTTATTGCATTAGTCTTGGAAACAAAATCCTTCACACTGATTTTGAAACTGTTGAGTCCAGCCTGACTTTTAATTATGGCGAATTCGCCATAATTAAAATCTGGGTTGTAGAATTTTTCCCAGATACCGATATACTCCAACGTGTTTCTGTTTCGTAACCAGTCGGTTACAAAAAAGTCTCCATCCTTAGCCTTGATCATGTCCGTCAGGCTAATGAAGTCTTCATCATTGGATTTGATGACGGTTATTTCCGTTCCTTCTACTATTATCTTTGCCATATCTGGTTTTTATCTCACGGCGAGTTTCTTGGTGTAGCGGGCATCACTGGTCTGGACGATGTAGACACCGCTGTTGTAGATGCGGGTTTCTACCGTCTCACCAGGTTCGATGGAGAAGCTATTGATGGTCATACCCGCCACGTTGACGATGCGCACATCGGCTATCGAGCGCAGGTTCGAAGTAACGATAATCTTATGCTTGCCACTACGAATATCCAAACTCTCATCCACGTTGTCCTGAGACGTCTCTTCAACACTACCCCCACCTAACGACGAAGTGCTTCTACTAAAGACGATGCGCCGCGCTGCCATCTGCGGGGTTGCCGATGTAGAGAAGTAGGTACGGAAGGCACTGACCTTGTTCTTCTTAGCTGTCACGTCGTCTGCTGTCAGCTTATTGAAGGCATCGCCGTCTTTCGACATCACATAGCCACCGGCAGGCATCTCGATATTGAGATAGTTCGGATAGAATCGGTAACCATCGTACAGCACACCATTTTCATTCATCTCTTTATCGCTCACCTCAATTTCTGCACCCGGGTTCGAAGCAAAGGTGATGGTCTGCTTCGACAATTTCGAAGGCAACTTGTCCTGATAGGTAGCAGTGGTCGGATATGCCTCGAAATTACCGCTCAGGTCGAACTCATAATAGCGGGCACCGGGGAATCCGATGATATAAGGCGTACCTCCCTGCAACTGCGGATAGTTCTTATATTCACGCGATTCATTATAATACGTCTGATACGTATCCTTGTTCTTGTCGAGCTGGTTGTGTCCTGTCTCAGCCTTATAGTAGTAATCCCAAAGGAAGGTGTTGTATACCGTCTTCTTAGGCTCATCCGAATTTTCGCCGCTTGTGACGGCTGTAGGATAGTTGAACAATGCCACATAGACATCCTCCGATTTCTCCACTTTCCCCTTATACTCACGCAGCCAGTACTCATGGCCCTTCTTGGTGTGGTCGGTACCTTCATCGTTATCAGCCGTTGCACTACCACTATAGAAGTGCGTGATCTCGCCCTTCACATTCGTCGTGACGAGTTCGGCGGCAAACGGCAGGCTGATGCTCTCCCAGCCAGCATCCGAACGGAGCACAGGATTACCATTTTCATCCATATCCTTCTCCTGACCGGCAAAGTTGTCCGGATTGCGCTGATACCACATGCGATAGCCATGCTCAACGTTTTCATTGTCGGTATAAGAGTCAAAGGTGTATCTCATCGGCGCATTGAAGTCCTGCTTGTCTACCAACTGGTGGTCTCTCAGAGCCATATAGTCACCACTGCCAGACTTCTGTACCCAATGGCCCTTGACATTAACCGGGTCGTTGATGGCCACAGTGCGGTATTCAGTCTTGCCAGCCACATAGCCCAAGCCTGTAGCATCGCCCTCTGCATAAGGCGTCTCATGCAGTGCACTACTGATAGTGGCATCGGTTACATTGCAGGCATCATTCTCATTGCCTTCATCTGTTGCGACACAAGTGTAGACCAGCAGGTTCTGCGTCAGGTCGGCATTATAGAAGCCCCTGACACCACCATCGTCGAGCAGTGGCGGATAGAAGGCATAGGCATTTTCAGACTTCTCTGTCGACTGAGGCGTCTGTGACGTCTTCGACCACTTCTGCCATTCCGGCAAGTAATCGTATGTCACATCGTTATAGCCTGTAAAGTCGATGGCCGTCATGTCCTCGTAAGCCTTGACGGCAGCATTGCCCTTCTTCGTAGCTGCAAAGACGGCATGCGGATTGAAGTGGGCCACACCCATCTTCGAGTTGCGGAAATAAGCAGGCGCACGGTAGACACGGTTGCCGGACACGTCAGTGGCAATGCGGTCGCTGCTCTTCACAATGCGCGACGGCACATCCTGATGGGTACGGAGGTCTCGTCCGCCATTACCATCCATGTGACTATAGTTCAGTGCCTGTCCGAAGAATACATAGTCGTCGGGCCAGATAGGCGTGTAGTAGGTCACATCCTCCTCCTTTGCATTATCGCCCGTGCCAACTAGTTCCTTCACTGTGCGTGAACGCATGTCGACTGTCTCGGGAATAGTACCTCCTGCATAGATATAGTCGCCATCAGCGAAGCGGTTCTCTACATAGCCGTAGACTTTCTTATCATCATCGGCATCCAACGGATAGCAGGCGTATGTATCTAAATAATTGCCCTCAGTCATCTCTTCAGGCAGAGTGCCGTCAGCATTGGCCTTCAGGTATTTGTACGACTGGTTGCCACCCGTCCAGCTACTGTTGTTGTCATAGTAGCGCTTCTTCAGGTAGAAGCCATTCAGGTCGTAGGCCACCTCTCCGTTATAGAAGGCCTTGTCAGGCATCTTTGTCGCCTTACCGTGATCAAGAGCTGCTCCCGTTGGTTCGGTATATGCATTGCTCTCTGGATAGTAGCAGTTCACCACCTGCACAAGGTCTGAGCCCGTACGCGACGGATTACCGAAGACGGCATAGTGACCCGCGCCTGTTTGCAATATCTTATCTACAGGGGTATTCTCTGGGGCATCAGCAGCATTCATTGCAGAGGTCTTCACCCAGCAGTTCTCCACATAGCCCTCGCCAGTCTCTGCAATACCGGCACCCGTGAACGAACCCGTGACACCGAGGTTATAGACCTGTCCGCAAAGTTTGTCGAACAGCGAGTGGTCGAGGCCGCTGATGTAGTAGCCGTCGCCATGCAACACACCGCTGAAGCAAGGATCACTGCCACTGCCTATCGGATTCCAAGAATCATCAACTGTGATGGTTTCTGGAGCAGACGGGTCTGACTCGTGAGCTGGGTTGGAAATAGTTTTTTTACTGTGGTCGATATTTGTGCGCAGGAAGAACTCCAAGCCAGCACCGGCCATGATCCGATCCTCCATTGGGATATGGCCTTCAAGCTTACCGGAAGCAATGGGAACCGGATCACCATCATCATCGTAAGTGCGTGTCTCAAGACTCAGGTCATAGAGATCCTTCAGCAGGTCGAGGCCGTTCTTGCTGCCCGTCGCATCCTTGCTATAGTCGTTGATATAGATCTTCGGTGCGCGATCCACATCCTCATTGTCTATATAGTAGTGATGCTCCATAGCTTCCATCACCTTCTTCAGGTCGTGGTAGTTGGCCACGCTCACTTGCACATGGTTCGAGTAGGTCTTGCCCAGATAGGTCTTCGCATAGTAGGCCACATAATAGTCGTTCTGATACCAATAGAGGAAGTCGGTTGCCGGGGTATAGTCCATACCATTCACATGACTTTCTGCTTCGGTAATCGTGCGGAACAGTTCCCAACCACCACCCGTCACCTCGTAGGCACCAGGCGTGACGTTAGGTTCGCGCAGACCGACCTTGGTGCCTGGCAGTACCAGCTGCGGAGCCTTGATATCCTCCACGCTGGGCACACCACTCTTGAAGTTGATATGAATGTTCACCACATGACGCTCGCTGACGGGAGTAATGTTACCATACTTGTCGCTCTCCTCGTAGTCATACTCGTAGACCACTGTGATAATCTTCTCTGTCGAGAGATCGAAGATGTCCGACTCGCGGCTCACGTAGAACGTCGAGGTCTCGGTAGGTGAAATGCCATGAATGACAAAGTCCCCTTGCTGATTAGGCAGATTTCCGTATTGGCCAGTTCCATCACCGCCCACGATAATAGTACCTACCTTTACATAATCTTTTTCTTCTACTCTCTCTATACCGCCACCAGCACCGTCCACCACAGTACTACTGATGACCTCTGGCCTAACACCACTGCCATTCTCGCCAATCTGATACCTTTCGCGACAGTAATAGTACGTCTTTCCATTATCAGAGGAATTAAATTTCAGCGTTGTGATGTTAGTCATGTCACCCGTATAGGTATTTGCATTGAGAATCGTACCGACAGCGTAAGGCGTATTACCAACCTGGAAGGGGGTGTTGACGACATATACCTCATATTTGCTATTCGTAAGCTTACACTTTTCATCGCCAACAACGATGCCGGTATAGTGACGCCTCTCATTGGGCAGTGACTCGAACGCTTCGCGTTTCAGCTCATCGCCTTTCGTTATCGTGCCTACAGCTTCCTCAGTACCATTAGCATGCTTCACCATAACTGTCTTACCCGATTCCAATGTCAGACTAGTTTCACTGCTATATGTTGCCGTATAGTCTACGGGCTGAGTGATGGAGTAGCCGGCATCATTCGTCTTGGCCTGATCCTCTGTCGTGAATGGTACAATTGTGTTACCATTAAGTGTTGCTCCATCATACTGATACTTTTTACCTTCAGGATACATCAGTTTGTTTTCGTTATCCTTTTGGGTGCTATATTTCGGGTCGATAAGCAGGTCAAGGGCGTCATAGTTGAAGATGAACTTCTCGCGGTCTGCCTGCGACATAGAGCTCCAGGCCTCCAAGCCACGATAGTTCACACCACTGGCATAATAACGGCCACCATAAGAACCACCATCCTCGCTGACGCAATAGTAAGCAGGCTGGATATATTTGTCAAGGTCTTGCTTCAAGGTCAGCAGGTTGTTGAGCGACATCTTCTGAGCATCTGTTAATGGTGAGCTCGAAATTTGAGAAGCAGTCCAACTACTTGCTCCTGACGCTATCTTGTCCATATCAGATTCAACCCTACTGATATAGTCGTTTTTCTCTGCCAACGACATCGTGCTGTTGAGATAGACAAATTCAGTTTTATCCATCTGGATGGTGCTCGTACAGATATAAGCAGGAGCCACATTACCATCGAATTCTGACTTAACTGTATAGGTACCATCATTATTCTTAGTTGCTACCTCTGATGCATTCATCACATAGCCATAGTTCCACTTCTTAGCACTGATGCCATCCTCGTTTGTTACGATATAGGCAGGTTCAAAGGTTGCCTGGTCCCTCGTGCTCTCATTGGTAACATGTTGTGCTACCCAAGTTGCGGCATTTGTATTCACCAATATTTTCTGGTATTCGTCTTCTACTTCCTTAGAGATGAGGTTGCTATACTCATATTCTCGCTGTCCGAGGACCTCACCGCCAGTCGTTGCTTTAAGTCGGTATGTAGGACTGTCTTCATAGTCGCTACCACCCGTCTGGTTCTTCGAATCGCTGTCGTCACGTTTTGTGTACCAGGTATTCCACTCAGTGGGATTGTTCACTTTATAAGTAAGGATATAACCCGTATCGTGACTCAGATTGTTCGACGAGCGGAACACAAAGTCAAAGGTCACGTCCTTGTCTGTCGTGGTATTATGGACATATTTCACAGTCGGTCCGCCTTCTTCCAATTGCTTTGAGCCAGCAAGGTTCTTGTAATATTCATACGTACCCTCTGTGCCACTATTACCCGGCAGCATGACTGTTCCGGCGGGTATGACAACATCTTCTTGGCCCTCTCTTTCTATCTTACAATCAGCAATGGTGACATACGTTTCCGAAACGAATAATGCCTGCTCCGGTTTACTCAACAGATACCAGTCCCAGTAACTAATAGGATCGTTCTTATAATAAGTAACATCATTGATGATAATTTTCTTGTCGTTCTGAAGAGGAACACCCTGTGAGACATAATAGGCATAGAGGTTCGGCTGCACATTAAGCAGTTTCATCGTACCATGCGAAGCTGCAGAAATGGTCAACGGGATATCTACCGTTTCACTATAGGCGTTAGATGCACCTGTATAGGCCGATATATACTGGTCGTAGACATAGACCGATCCCTTGATATACCAGTAGTGGGCAGGCACGGCATCGTTGCCCTCATACTTGCCGCTGATGTTGTAGCAGTCGTCGATGATAGTCTGTGTGCTGTGTACGAAGTTTCCTGAGGTTTCCCATTCCACCGCGCTGTTTTCATATTTATAATTTCTCTTGCTGACGGCACCATTATTCAGGTCTGTCAGGGTAACATAATTCAGACCAGACGAGGTTCCTGGCCTATGTTCGTTCTTGGCATATACGAAACCACCACCGATACCCGTCTGCACATTGATGAGGTCGAGTTCGATGATACCGGTAATGTAACCCCAGTCCTTCTCGTTCAGCTCCTTACCCGTGCTCTTCTCAGAAGTCAGCTCCAAATAGACGCCTGAAGCCAGAGCCACCTTGTTGAAACTGGTACCATTATTGCGCGTACGATCCTTAATATGCTTGGATTTCCACCGGTAGTAAGTCAGATCGTCGCCCACTAACTTAGGTGTAACCCCGTCCAATTCATATACAAGATTACCGTGTTCATCTTTTACTTTTTCCGGACCGTATGTATCCGTATCAGTATTATCCGTCCTACGTTTGTCAGAAAAATGTACATCACTGGTCAGGGCTCCGAGGTAGTTCACGATGTTGTAGATGCCGAAATAGTTGCCGTGAATGGCCTTTTCCAGGTCTACGTAATCGTCTGGATCCTGGTCTTCGGGGGTGGCAGCTTGCGTTACTCCAGTCTTTAATACCAAGTCGGTAGAGATCTGTGAGTGCTGCTGATTAAGTGACACCTCTCGCACACGGTTGATAGTGTAGTTGGTGAAGTCTGTAATCTCCGGCACACGATCACGGGCACCCTGCATCACCATACGACTACCAAACACGCCGCAGAAGTCGGCACGCTGGATACTGTTCATCAGACGACCGGCATAGACTGGCAGTACACCACTCTCTTCCCAGAAGGGATCTCCATTGTTAGGATTGGGAATCCATCCTTTCTCAGAATCGTTAATCAGAATGGCTACGCCTTCGTTTTGATAAGATAAATAAGTCCCTGGATTTTCTGAATCTTCTACCAAGAACAGCGTCAACAGATCATCAGCAGTGATGGTAGAGGCCTTCGAATTTTCGTTGTCCGGGTCTTTGGGACTGTAAGTTGTTCCGTCTTTATCGGTACATGTCTTGAGGCAAGTATACCTCAACTCATAGTAAGCATTCTCTCGGTCGGGCAGGCCATGATACTCTTCAATCGTGATTTCCTTCTTGATGGAATAGTAGTCGGTACCATAGTTCGTGATATTCAATTCGCGGTAGCCGTCAACGAGCGTCAGATTACCGTCGCCGTAAAGTCCACCAGTATGACCCGTACCCAGAGTGATGAGGTCCCGATGGTAGACATCATGGATGGAGGCAGTGGCATTGCCGAATACGGAGGGGGTATTGGCATGAGCCGTAGAAGAACCTGTCGACGTGTTTCCACCGGCAAACACGGCGTTGTGGATAATGATGCCTGTAGCGTCTATATTGCTCCACGTGGCGGCATCTGTTCCAGTCTTGGCAGACAAGGTGTTCAGTATATCTGTCTCAATGTAGTCGCCCGCAGCATAACTGTTGTTGCCGATTGTAACGTCACCTGTCGCCTTGGGATGTGGCTCCACCAGCACCTTACAGTCCTCGGTAAGTATGTATTCACCACCATCTGTATCCCACCTTGGATCGTTGTCTGCCGGTTTTGTGCCAGGAATGTATGTACCATAGACGTTACCCTCTTCTTTATCTCCTACTCGATATCCATAATAGTAGCCTTCCCAGTGGTCATCATAGCGCTCACCATCTTTGATGCCTACATATAATTGGCGCTTATCTTCATAGGTTTTCTCAAAAGCACTATACACATAACCTACATCGCCGCCACCGAACACGTTACCATCGCCCTTGGCAACACCAGCCGCTGTACCAACCACACCACCAAAGACATGCACCTTAGTCTGTCCGAAAACGAAGCCATCGGAGTTGAGGCTACCATGATCACCTAAATTATTGGTACCACGACCACCACCGAAGAGGTTACGATCGATGTTACCCTCAAACAACCATACATTGGTCTTGCCGGCTTTGTAGATGCCTGTCAGGCTACGACCGGAAGAGTTCGTTGTGCTGACGGTGACCAGACCGCGTCCGATGGCAGCAATCTCGCCACCACCGAAAAGGCTGTTACGGATATGACCACCATACATCTTGACATTGGTAACGTCCACCGTACTATTGTCGATATATCCACCACCAAAGACACAACCTGCGTCTTCCAGACTTCCCTCTCCCAGCCATTCATAAGGTGGTTGTTTGTTGTAATACGTCTCATCGTTGATCTTCGCCTCGTAGCGCTCAGAATAGGGGTAAACATATCCTTCCTCTGGTTCTTCGGGGCGTGCCGGAGCATCGACAATTTCTCCCTTGTCGTTCTGCTTTTCGCCATCATTCAGATGGATATAGCCAATTTGACCGTTTCTAAGGGTGAGATTGGCAGTACCGAACACTGCACCACCCTCACCACCACCGTAGGCATTACGCATGATGGCAGGATTACCCTTGTAGAAACCATAGCCTTCGATACTGGACGCTTTATCCTGATGGATACCGATGACCACGTTGGTCTCAGCGGGAATATCACCTGTGGTCGGACCTGCAACATCATAATATGTTCCATTCACTTTGGCACCGGTATGCAGGCCCACATTACCTTTCCAACCGCCACCATAGACGTTACGAAGCATACCGCCCTCGATATAGGCATTGGCACTGGCAGTAAAGTCAGGAGCACCAAACAGATTGTACACACCACCACTGGTACCGGCAGCATAGATGTCTTTCTTCACCATACCACCCAGCAGGGCAATATAAGTCATGGCATAGGTATCACCGCTCAAAGAAATCGTATCAACTCCCAGACCACCACCATAGGCGTAACCATCTACAACAGCGCCTTTCTTGATGATGACGTGGGTATTGAATTTCTTGTCGGCATTACCAAACAGCGCTGCCGTCTCATTGTCCAACTCGGGTCTTGCTGTGACGTTGGTAAAATTAGTCGCTGTGTTTTCTACATAATTATCAAAATCATCGTTTGGTATATAGTAACTGCCTAATGTCCAGGAATTTTTCCAGTCAGCCAGCCATTCAGTCTTTAACGCCTCTGTCTTCAGCTCACTCGTGCCGACATCGCCCGTCCATCTGTCTTTCTGACTCCATTTAGGATCCTTCTTGGCGATATCGGGTGAAGGTTTCTGCAATGTTTTGTACGTTGTCATGTAAGTCTGCACGCTCTGGGCATTGAGCACATGTCCCAACTGACCACCGCCATAGACCTCATAGACCTTGGCACCGTTCTCCAGGTTCACCTCAGTATATTCCGACCACGTGTCCACACCCTTACCTGCGCCATAGACGGTGGCCGTATAACCCTTGTCCTTATTCGACCAGACGGGCGAAGAGATATTCACCTTGGTATAGAGGGCACGGCGCTCGTTGTTGTTACCACCATAGATAGCACCCGTCACAGTGGCCTTCTCACTTGTATTCTTATAATTTACGTTGGCCTCATAAACATCACAAGGTGGGAGAATCAACGTACCGTATGCTCCTCCGAAAATGTTGTTGATATTAATAGCTGACTGCGCAGGCACGTTGACGAGTGTACGACGGGTTACACCCTCGTTATAGCTACCGCCATAGACCGCACTGATCTTGCCACTGACAAGGTCGACGATGGTGGAAACAGCATCCTTCGCACTTTCTTCTGCATTGTAAGCAACACTCGACTTCATGCCCAGTCCGTTGTTGGAACCGGCACCAAAGACTTCGGCAGCCTGGAACTTATCAGTACCGGTGGGAATGTCAATCAGCACGTAACTGCGATTCTGGACATTGTCGCCCCTGCGTTCGCCACTATGTCCCTGTCCGGCACCGAAGATCTTTCCGATATAGTTGTTACGCTTATTGATCTCGGTGGCATTCAGGGGGCTGATGTTGACAAAGGCATTGTCAATATATGGAAACTTGTCGGCCTCAGCAATAGCCTTGTATTTTACCTGATAGTCGTAGTCACCATAGCAGCCACCGAAGATGCCGCCAACATATCCTTGCTTATACTCTGTATAGGCAGAAGCTGTCAGCACTTCGGGGTCTGTGTTGCCCGGATCTGCCGGTTCTTCATCAACAGCCTCCTTAGGAGCACGATAACCATACACCTTTTCCAGAGTGCCTTCATTCAGCTGCGACTTAAAGGACTTACTGCCCATGATGGTGCCACCCAAGTCATTGCCACCATATGTGTAGTCACGTACCCAAGGGAAGCCCGTGATGGTGTTATCGGTATCATTGACCCTGACTGTCCACTGGCCAATATACGTTTCAGTATGCCCTAAGATGTCGGCATTACAGCTTCCAGCAAAGGTATTGAACACACGACCGTTACCCAGATTGATGCGAGTATTACCTATGATCGGACCCTCGAAGCCGCCACCATAGATAAACTCCGCCTCAGCCAGGTCTTCACTGAGGTCGTCCTGCTTGGAAGCACCGATATGTTCACCATGCAAATTGATGGTGGTGCTGTAATGATCGTCATAAGCAAAATGCTTGCCGTTGAAATCGTAATCGCCCTCCACTGTCGCTTCACCCTTATCTTCTCTTGACTTGCCGATGACGCCAAGCTCACTACCTCCGAAAATCTGGAAAATATAACCCTTGTTCACGTTGATGGTGGTGCTGCCCCAAATCTCCGAGTTCGCACCATAGCCGCCGCCGAATAGGTTCAACGCCCGACCATACACATCCATGCCCTGCTCGTCGAGAATCACACCCGAACGACGCTCAGTTATCTGATAGCTGTCGTGACCGTAGAGGATGGCTTCGCCCAAGGTGTCGCCCACCACGGTATCGAACACGCCATACTTGCCATCACGGTCGATAATGGAACCGTTGACATTGATGACCACATTGCCATTGACACGTCCGCTCTCGTAGCAGCCACCATAGATGTTTCCGCCTTTCAGGCGACGGTCCATGTCAGCAGCATCACTGGTCTCATAGTCTTTGCCTTCATCTTTGGTCAAGGTTGTGACAGGACTGACTGGATTGCCTGTTGCTGCACTGATGGTGTTCCACTCCAGCTCGGTGGGAATGTTCGTCGTCGGATCAACCTCCTTGACATAATTGCCCTTGTCGTCCTTATAGTACTCCCCTGCGTTGTTCTTAGCTAACTTCCAGCGTTTAGGCTGAATCTTCACACCCGTAAGGTTCAGTTTCAGCTTGACACCCGCATTCTCTCCCGTAGTAGGAGGAGTACCCAAAAGGCCACCCTTGTACTGGAGATTATAATCGGATGCAGGAACGTATGCCTTGTTGCTGCCACCTACCAACTTTTCAAAGATGACAACCGGATAGTCGACATTGATAGTGGTGGTCGCATTATTACGCATGCTACCGACGTTGCCACCACAGTAGAATGAACCGAACTGGGTACTATAGTTCTTGTAGGTAGCAGGGTCACCTTGGACCTCATTATCAAACACCACCTGTGGACCGGCTTCCATCACCACTCCATCCATATATTTGGCAAACGTGTTCTTACCATTACCAGTCTCGTCCAAATCAGTGCCATCTAACGCGGTACTGAGGAAATTCATCTGACTATATTTACAAGAATTCCCGTTGTACGTCACCGTCGAACAATAGCGCTTGAGGATGTCCGTGGTCACCATGCTGGCACCGTTGTTGGCCAGGAACACCGAGTCGGAAATGACGTTTGAGCCAATCTTCAACTGAATCATGTATCCGTCTTGCTTCTGCTTATCGGTAGGCAACAGTGTAGCACTGTTACCCCCGAGGTAGATGGCACCACCAATGACGGTGGGCTCCTGATTTTCATCGTCAGGATCTCCACCATATACACGCAGCGACACCTGCTCAGCATTAGGACGGTATTTTTTCAGTGCATTGGCAGACATAAAACTCTTCTGAGTAGCATCGGCTGCTGCAAACGTGCCTTCGGGCAGACCTAACACCTTGTCGACATCATAGTAAAAGTCGCCATACAGGGGGGAATCCTTCAGGGCAGGATTATCGGTATAGGCATACGAGCCGTTGCCGCCACCATAGACACAGCCCTTGATACTGTGGTAGATACCGATGGCACTGCCACCAGTCACCTGACCCGTGATGTCGTTGCCGCCATAGACATCGTATATGTCACCACCATAAATCAGCACGCGGGCAGCCAAGCCACGGGGGAACTTATAACCTTCAACAGTCTCTGGAATGACAGGCTCTCCACTGCTGATACTCTTTGGCGTAACTGGAGCCTTACGACACCCGGCAAAGACATTCCTAACCCGTAGATTACCACCCTCGTCGGGCTTGACAACCAGCAGAATGCCATCGGGGCTAGTCATAGCTCCCTCGTCACCACCACTATAAAGGTACTCAATAGAACCATTTGTAAGATGCCATGTGGGGCGTATTTTCATCTCAGCCTTGTTGTTGCCGCCAAAGACACGAGAGAACAAGTAGTTGTTATGATAATAGTCGGTGTTGATACCCATAGCCAACAGACGATCGCTTTTCACGACAACCCCCTCATCGGTATCGGTTGTGGTATTTGCAGATACTTTGGTGATGGAAGAACTGTTGTTGATACAGATGTTAGCAGACGTCGTCACCGAAGCATTATTACCCCCGGCATAGACATAACCGAACGTACCGCCATGAATATCGACATACGAACGTGCTGCCTCAGGTTTGTCAATCTTTCGTATAGTCTCACCACCGACCACAACGTCCCACTTATCCGCATCATCAGCATTCGTGGTATAAGTATAGTCGCCATTACCGCTGCCGAAGAGCGAACCGACAAAAATATGGTAGGGCTGAGTAGTGACAGCATCATCGCCAGTTCCGGTAGTCTCTTTCCGTTCAGCCGTTGTCAGAATAAAGGTATTGACGTTCTTCAGACTACCATGATCGTCATGCTGTTCTTCCTCAGTGGTTGTCGTGGAGTGATGTCCACCGGCATCCAAACGATCATCAGGCTTCTCATTGCTAGAACCGATGGCCTCCAGCGAACCAATGTTTCCTGAGACATCGTTACCGCCATAGACATGGTTGATGATAATGTCACCACTCATGTGTTCACCATCAATATTGACATAAGCGCATCCTGCGATGTCGGCCTGACGGGCACCGCCATAGACGTTGCCGGTGATATCAGCGGCATATATTCTCACATTGGTGGAGCCACCCAGATTGCCGGCATTACCGCCACCATAGACGTTGCCGCTTATGGTAATCTGACCCTGCACCGCTGTAGCAGCGAGGAACATCGTCATCAATATGGTAAAAACGCGTCTCATTCTCAATTCCTATTCGCGAGCGATATTTCTTAATTCTTAACTCTTAATTTATAATCACCTCCGGATTGTCCAAATCATCGTCGCCCAACTGGTAGAGGTATGTGGGTTCGATGGTCAGTACGACCTCCTTCACCTGCGACTTTACGGGCAGCACGTCTTTCAACTTGTTGCGAGCCGTTCGTTCACTTAACTTATGTCCTTGCAAGTCATACACATCGAAGGTGCTCACCAATTCATATTGTTCTGACAAACCACCACCTACCGCTACGTTGATGCTGCTGCCTACTGCAACAGCTGTCGTCGACAGAAGCACTGGTTCTTGGTCGCTTTTCAGCAGATCGGATTCCCATGTTTTTTCACCCGTGCCACTATAGTCCACAGTGATGACATCGTCTTTGTTTTTTGGCAGATTGATTGTGGCTGAGATGGAGTTATAAGTTTTCGTATCTATTTTGAGCGTTTTCACCTTAATCTGACGCAGCGCACTATATTTCGCACCGACCTTGAACTTAAACAACAAACGTCCAAACAGATGCTCCAGTCGCAGATTGAGGATGGTACGCTCATTGTAAGCACTGTTGACATAGTCGAAATCATAGGATCCACGGAGGGGCATTGCAGCAACAGCCGACTTACTGACACCTGTTACGACACAGATGTCATTAGGGGTCATCGGCTCAATACCCGTAAGGGTCAACTGACGCTCATTGACATTAATAGTACCGCTATAGCCATCTATTTGGGGCATGTAGCCAAAAAGGTAGAATTTGCGGGTGCCAGGCTTTACCTTCAAGTCCTGTGCCGTCCAGTAATGAATATCTTCGTCCTCGTGGTACAGGAACATACCCTCTGTAGTACTCCCACCGTTTTCGTCGTTGTAAAGAAACACATGGATGTTTGCCTTATCGGCATGCTCTTCCAACTCTTCACCCTCATCGTCAACACGGGTAAATGCCCGCAACTCGATACGGGCATCCTCCAGGCCATCCTGCTGCGGAGCGTCGTCCGAGCAGGCGGAAAGCAGCCACAGGACAGCAGTGATAGAGAAGAAAACCAACCCTATCTTCGTGCATCGTTTTATGTCTATCTCAACCTTCATCTAACTTCTTACATCTAACATCACCAGTTATACAGCGTATAGTCGGCAGGCTCGGCTTTCTCCCATTTGTTGATAAATATGGCCACGATATTCATCTTGGCCCAAGCCAAGTAGGAGTAGACAATCCATGTGTGGTTACGCGAAAAGTCGCCATTGGCATCCATCACAAAAGTGGCCGTCTGCTCGGAACCATAATTGGTAGCACCTTTCTCCTTTACCTGATATGTGATGGTACCCGACAACTGCTTGTCGCTCTCACGCAGATAGACCCTGCGCTCGCTGAGTCGCGGCAGTTCATGTCCGGGGTCAATCACAATTGGAGGATCATCATCCGACAAGGTCGCTTCTACGTTGGACGACAGTCCCTCGTTGATGAGGGCTTCGTAGGCCTCGGCCAGCGCCTGTGACGTAACAGAAGGATTCTGAATCGTCATGTCGTTCACCAGACGGTCCCAGGCATAGTAGGCAGGGTCAGCACAAATGGCCGTTTCACTGATAGAGAATAGCGAGGGCGCTGGATGGGTTTCATCTACGACATTGTAGGCTGTGCCTTTGATATTGTAATCATTGTCCGGATAGCCGTATGGGTTATTCGCGTCCGTTAAGAACAGATACTCTTCATCGGGAATCACGCCATTATCCAACGTGACGCTATTGATTTTCAGACCATCGAAATCGTTGGAGCACGAAAACACGAAGCGTACTCTCGACACGGCACGCGCCAATTTGACCTTCGCCAACTCTGATGATGATGGGCCAAGGGTTAAGATCGGACGCTCACCAGTGACTGGCTGATTGCGCAGCACACCCGACATGGGTAGGCCCTCAAAGGGAACCTCTGTCGCTGGCGTATCTGACAGACCAAAGTAGTTCCCTCGGAGTAAAGCGTTTTCCAATTCGTCACGAGACGTATTCTCGTCGAACGACAGGCCGCAGTTCAGTGACGACACATTAGCCAGAACATAGACATCGACATTGGGTCGGGAGGCGTTATTTGCAAAGTCGTCGGGGATGGGCAGCTCAAACTTCTTCGTCTCTTCGTCCGATGTAGCCATAAAAGTAGTGGTCTCGAAATACGTAACCAGTCCTGGAATGTCCTCATGAGTAAACACCCAGATCTGGAGCAGATTGATGGCGTTCTCGGCATCGGGATTGACTGCCACCTCGCCCTCATTGGCACGAGTGGGTACGGCCTGACCAGGCGCAAAGACATAGATATTAAGCACAGACTGGCCTTCGGGAAGCGTTTCTGGCTCTTCGAGGCTATCCGAACTGCCCGAGCAAGCCGTCAGCAGGACGGCCAGCAACAGCCAGAGCATCATCAATTCTTGCCTGATGCTGCTGTGGTTGGTGCGGATATGTCGGTTCAGCGTCGTCATCTTGTCTTAATTATTATAGTATAACGTCAGTCGTGGTAGCCTGTTCCCATTTGGGCGTCAGCTCAATTCCCATCTCCAAGCGGGGTGACAGCAGGTTGGGCAGCACGTTGTAGGCTTTCGCCAAAGTCGTCACATTGATGTTAATGATAGTCGTATAGTCCTGCGTAAACACACGGTTATCATAAGGTTTGGGATTAGCCTCCGGCTCCACGCGTTCTGGCGTAATCTCACCTACCAAATAGAATTTTGTTCCTTTGTAAACAGTGCCGTTCAAGCCTTTGAAATCCTGACTATTATTCATAAATTCCAAGACCAACTTCACAGATTGTTGCCAATAACTTTGCAGTACCAGCGTGTTGATATCACCAGAAAGGGATGTTGAAAGATAAATATTATCTGGCCCAAAGCTAGTGTCATAGATAAACTTCATATCGGCCTCCGAATAAATCGGATAAACCGTCTCAGGACGAAAGTCGAAACCTACGGGCAACTGTCCCCCCACAATGATACCCGTCAGTTGGAATTTATCGGTTCCCACATCAATAGAGCCCTCTGCAGCATGAGGCAGAGAAGCAGAATTACTCTTCATGTGTACCTGAAGTTGAGCCACACCGTACTGAAGGGGATCTCTCATGGCTACAGTCGCCGTGGAGCCACTTACCGGGCCTTCGTAAAAGCCAGAAAGTACCGCATCTTGATCACTTTCATCAGCTTTTGCCCACTTGCTCTTATTAGAGACATTACCCGACAAGTCTGTATCAGAAACCCATGTAGGGCTATTGCCGTAATAATAAACCTCGGCGGGATAGGCAAAGCGCTCGATATTGTTGATGTTGGCAAAGGTGGTTGTCTGAACCTCAGGAACAAACTTATCCCCGTCCCAACGTACTACGGCAGCACCATCGGGCAAGTTAAGAGTAGAAGGAAAACCTTTCCATGTTCCAGTCTCCGGAGTTATCTTGGTATAAATATCGCCATCTTTAATACAGTCAATGATACGATTTTTAATTGCGTCATCATCTCCTGTCAAATTGAGATTTGATAAATAATTTTTCAGCATCGTCACCCATTGATAGACATTGGCTGCAGAGCCCGGCAGCACATCACCTACACCATCCGACAACTCGTTGATAAAATTCTTATACATAATCTTCAGATTGTCATCAGTAGCATCACTCTTCCAGGTCTTGTCGCCATCAGTCTTAGCATTGGCAATTCTGGTCAGATATTCAGCTAATTCCTCTGCAATCGTCTTCTCAGCCGTACCACCTAGATAAGTTTCTTTTGTCTGAATAGGCTGCAAATTGAAGCGAATATTCTTGGGCTGAAGGCTCGAATTCGAACTTGATTCTTCTGCAAACGACTCAACCAATGCCCCCCTGTTGGGACCTGGCGAATGTCTTTTGTCAAGACCGTATGCCAAAAGTCTATTCACACCGGTGGCAAAATCGCATGAAGATGTGTAAAATGCCCCAAAGAAAGAACCTTCTTCTCCACCATACAGTTTTTTTGCCAGATTGAAATTTCCTATGATGGGGTTGGACGCATACTCAGCATCTAAATCAATCTCCCCACCGTCCACAGCAAAAGGAATTACACAACGTAACTCTATCTGATCGGGACTACCCGTCACATTACCAGATTCCATACGCGTAGCGCCAGGGGATGTGGACTTGGCCACCGACAAAGCCAACTGGACAGCCACAGATTCAGCCTCTGCAGACACCAGGTCTGCATCATAATCCCGACATCCCTGAAAGCCATAGGCTACAAGCAATGTCAGGAACAACTGAATTCTCGCGCGTACGCGTATTCTAATGTGTCTCATCATTCGTCGTTTACAGTCCACTATATCTCCGGATGATATTCTCCGCCCGGTTTCCAGTCGAGAGTAACACTAACACCCACCTCATGCATATTGGTAGTCACACTGCCATCGTCAAGAACCTTACCCCTGATAATCTTCAACTGTCCGGCGCGCAGTGGTTTCTTCAGACGAAGTGTCGTCTTAGTAATCTTACGGCCAGCCCGTGACTGGGCCGAGCTTGGCTCGGGCACGTAAACCTCAAACTCCCAAAGAGACTTCTCGTCTTCCTCAGCGATAAAGGGATCCTCGGTCTCTATCACTGTACGCGTTGCCTCCGGCTCACGTGAGGGGAAGTTCACCGAACAAAAGCACAACTTTCTATTATTCTTCATATTCAGTTGGTCGGCTTTCACCACAGTCGCTTTCTCACCGAAGGCAAACGTGCTGTCGTTGATGTTAAAGCCCGAGGCGAAACCATTGGCAAAGACCTGTATGCCCTGAGAATCATAGCCATCCTCCAACACCAAGGCGGCAGCACAGTTGGCCATATACAACTTCACGCTGAACGACTGGTCTTCATTCTCTTTCACATCCATCGGCAACCTGGCCGTAAAGAGTCCTGTGGTATGGGGCGTAATGGTGTCCGCTGTCTGCTGCAACAACCTTGATGGGTGACAACGCTCATCATCGGTCAGATTCACCTGTATGTTGTTCACCAGATTGGCTGCTGCCAGATGCATATATTCCCGCATCGGCAGATAGAGGGTATAGCTCCGCTGATTGGCATCCATAATATGCTGGTCATGATGCAAGCGTATGGAATCGCCCTGCGTATCATAGAAAGAGAGGTCCACATCATGGGCAAAATCAGTGAAGATATTCTTCAGGTATTCCTTGAGTGACTCTTTTACATCTTTGTCGCCTAACGAATCCAACTGGGTCTCCATTTCAATGGACATATTGGTGATGAGCCGCAACTCATAATCAATCTTCGCATCCTTGCCACAGTCGCTCTGATCCTCATCGATCATCGAACAGGAAGCGAATAGAGGTAATAAGGTAAATAGGTAAATAGGTAAAACGTGCTTTCGGCAAAACATTGCTGCTCTGCCAAACAACCTTTTTCCTGCACTATTCCATTTAAAACCTTTCATCTCACTTTACAGTCTTCACTTCCTTCCAGTCCTCTATGGTTCCCGTCTTACTGGAGAAACTTGCACCTACTATATAAATAGGGCGCAGATCCGCCTCGTAAGGCTTGGCATAGCCCCGGTCACGGATCTGCGCCAAAGCCTCGTCTGCCGTACCATCGAGCTTGAACTCGAAGATATAGACATAATCCTTGGTCTCCACAATACAGTCCACACGACCCTCCGACAATTGCTTTTCCGTGTAGATGGTGTAACACGAGATAAGCCTCATCAACAGATAGAAGGTGTAATGGAAGTATAACTCCCTATCTTTCTGATCCTTCTTCGGTCGCATGCTATACGGCGTTTCTGCTAAGAAACTGGTAAACAACCGTCGCACCTGTTCAAGATCACCAACACGCAAAGCCTTGACAATCTTTTGCACCCAAGAAAAAGCCGTTTCCTTCAGTCCAAGATAATCATTGGCCAGCAATGTGACCAACCCCTGTTTAACCTCGTTATTGGGGAAATCCAAGGTATAGGTCTTGAATAAAGGATCATAACTCTTGATGGTGAGATAGCCTGCCTGAAAGATCATGGGCAGAGGCTTGGCACTATCGGCCTTGTAGTTCACGAACTCGTCACGGGCATAGTCTCCGTTTGTATAGGCCATCACGTCTTCCGGTGTGTTTCCAAGCAACCGCACCAGATAGGATGGTGTGCCAGAAGCAAACCAATAGTCATCCAGACTCCTTTTCTTCAAGGCGTTGATCACACTAAACGGATTATAGACATCGGTCATTCGCTTGCTGAAGTGGTAACCATCGTAGTTCTGCTTCAATAATGCCAACGCTTCTTCCTTTGGCACATGCAAAGCAGCCGATAAGTCACCTATCGATTCATGAAACACCGTCTCGAGCTCCGTTTGCGTAATGCCACACAAAGTCTCATAGTCTTCCTCAAATGAGATATCGTCAGGCTGATTGAAGCCACTGAACATTGACACTTGAGAGAACTTGGTAATGCCTGTGATCATAACAAAGCGCAAATGTTCATCTGTAGCTTTAAAGATAGAGAAGAAGGCTTTCATCAACTCACGGTTGTCGTTGAGCAACTGTTCGTCTTCAGGAGCCCCTGTCTCTAAGAGATCCAGCAACGGCTTGTCGTATTCATCGATGAGTACCACTACACGCTGACCTGTCGCCTCGTGAATGGCAGGAATAAGCCTACGGAAACGCAGACTGAGGTCGTCAGTGTTTTCTGGTGTGATGTTGTATTTTTCCTCTGCAGCAACAACCTGACTGAACAGATAGTTACGGAGTGGATTCTTTTCCTGACGGGATAGCCCGTTGAAATCGAATGTCAGCACCGGGTACTGCACCCACTTAGTTTCCAAAGAGCCTAGCATAAGACCGTGGAACAAATCCTTTCGACCTTCAAAATAGGCTTTCAGTGTACTAAGGAGTAGGCTTTTACCAAAGCGACGAGGACGACTTAGGAAACAAACGTGCCCCTGGGCCAGTTTGTAAACCAAGTCGGTCTTATCCGCATAGACGTAGCCATCTATGCGGATAGTCTCGAAACTCTGTATGCCTATCGGATACCTCATCATTACCTCATGGCTTCTTCAGGCCACCTCAGGCCTCCTCGAGGGAAGGGCGGGCTTATGCGTCCCTCCTTCATGGGCTAGATGATTATTGGAAATCCATCTCAAAAGTGAGACCTGGAAGCCACTCGAGGTCGACAGAGAGACCGAACTCCAACTTCGGGCTGCGCAGGTCAGGCACCACATTGTAGGCATTCTTAAGTGATTCTTCACTGATTGTCAGCTTTACCGTAGTGATATAGTCCTGCTTGAACACCTGATTCAGCGTCTCGCTGGTCGGCTGTGTAGCATTACCAGGAACTAACTTTGCAACCAGATAGAATTTGGTTCCTGCGGGAATAACATTGTGGTCTACGCCACAGAAGTCGTTACCCGTGTTTTCAAATTCCAGAGCGATGTTCACGCTACCATCTGCAGTAGAAGTCGCTTCTGCAGTTTCCAATGCAAGCGTATAGTTTGCTGAAGAATAAGCTTCCTGCTGTACAGCATAGATGTCACTTGCCATCTCACTATCCCAGATAATCATTTCTGTTGCCGAACTAATTGGCTTGAATTCCCAGTCAACCTGTTTCTGCCCACCAATCAAAACGCCAGTCAGTTTATATCCACCACCAGGTACGGTGACAGGCTGTGGTGCATCTTTACTATTATCCACGATAGTTACCGACGGCTTGACACGCACCTGCACATCAAGACGACCTACGGCATACTGCACCTGATCCTTCATGATAACAGAACGGGTATCAGATTTGACGGCAGCCTCAGTATATGCTCCATTTGTCTTAATAGCTTCCCAAGTTGTTTGACTATTTGCAAGAGTTGACAAATACTCCGTATTCTTAATCATCGATGTCGTGTTCGCTCTGTAATACAGACGTGCAGGATAGGTATAATTATCGATGGAAGGAACAGACAAACCGTCAACAGAGGG
>JAEEGG010003770.1_pt1 | contig 37571 bp, 37 predicted proteins | sample 9134161 | NCBI WGS metagenome assembly JAEEGG01 (sample SAMN16246543, study PRJNA631951) | gut metagenome | biome: gut microbiome; feature: rumen; material: CR-attached | host: Bos | place: Iran: Karaj | collected 2018-10
GCCACTTCGAAAGTGTCTGGTTTTAATACATCATATGAAGTCTTATTGGCATCATTAAAACCCAGCGATGATGCCACATAATCAATCATTGTCTGCAATTCATTATGCGTGAGCGTATGCAGCTGGGTGAACGTCACACTCTTTCCCACCCCCATATCTTCGCTGGTCACAACATGCTCCCTTATCAATAGAAATGCCACATAAATAGGATCAAATATATAATTGTCTATGGCATATCGCTTGCCTCCTCCTACCACACATACATACTGATTTCCATGGTTTTGACCATCATAATCGATGACTCCATACACAAGGTCGTTTCCGTGTAGTCTTAATGCATTCACTATATCCTTCACATCTTGGCAATTCGAGCCGTCACCACTTTTAGCCGCCAGAAAGAAAGGCACCGTTGTAAATACATGATTGGCAGAAAGACATTTATACAGTCTGTTATAGAAACCCACATCGTACTTGCTTTCAACAAATATTTGTCTCCTTTCCTCTATGCTGACACGCATATTGTCCAGATCTTTTGTCAGCAGATTAATTGCCTGCTGTTTCGTCACCTTCACAGGCTTGCTTAAATCCCTGCTCATCTGATATATGCTCTCCTCTGGAGCCATTGCCACAGTCGTTGGCGAATGGGTGGTGATGATAACCCTCACTCCCGATTTATCAACAATTGACTCTTTTATCGCTTGTATCAGATAGTTGGAATACTCTGGGTGTAAGGGAGCATCAGGCTCATCAATGAGTAAGACATCTGGCCTCGCAGCCTCTTCTTCTGTACTATATATCGACAATGCCAACGACATAAGAACCTTCTCTCCCGTTGAAAGATCATTCACCTGTATCCTTATATTTCGCTGTCTGTCTATCAGTTGAAGATGGTAATTGATGGAGGGCCTGAATCTTGTAGGGGCTTCTACTTCATAAGGCAGATGGGCAGTTTTCATCATTTCATTGATTACTTCCCACGGCTTACGTCCATACTTATGTTCAAATTGCTCGTTTGTAAGTACAGGCAAAGATGTCCCTTCTTCCTTGTTGGACACCTCATGCATCTTATTCTCATCCAAACGAGTCTGGTAAAGCTTGAATATCGTTCCTATTTGGCTCGTAAACAAATCTTCTCGCGATATCTCGTAATTCTCATAAAACAAGTTTTCCGTCAATTTTTCCACATCATTCTCAGCCACTCCATACCAATATTGTAAAAGTTTACGGGTTTGTAAATCATACCGATTGGAAAAATCTTGAAACGAATTATTATAAGCTCGCGGTGAATTACGATAGTTCTGAATGAAACTATTCAGCTGATTCCAGGTGCCTCGCCAGCTGTTCTTCACATCATCTTCAGAAATATCCTCTTGGAATTGCGGGTTCAGGTCGTTAAACTTAATATACTTAACCGTCGACAAAACATCTTGCCCATCCTTCACTTCAGATAGTCCATTTGCTGATATTGCCTCTAACAAATGACTTTTCCCACTACCGTTTTTACCCGTCAGTACGGTAAAACTTGGCAGATCGAACTCCACTCCACTACGAATGGACTTATGCTCATCTCTTATCTTTATATGCATATCTTTGTCATAATTATCGTCAAGGTCAACGTTATCGTCACACCCTTTCCGCATACTTCCCCCACTTCCATGCTGCATACGCCATGTTTCTCACTACCATATACGCAGCAAAAATAGGATTCATCCTTTCTATCTTCCTATAAGCCTCATATCTCCACGCCCATTTATCCGTAGTTAATAGTCTATGCCACAATCCCTTTTCCGACATCTGTGAAGCCAGGCATTCCGGCAACAGATGACATTCTGCTTTCCGAGCCACCTGCAGCCATAGTGCATAGTCATTGGCCTCATCCAAACCGTCAACCTGCAATAAACCTATCTTTGTAGCATCATACATCACCGTCAGATAGCCCATCCAGCAACACTTCTGTATATCCTTATAAGATAACACCTCGGGGCCGCTCATCACGATTCCAAGATCTCTACCTTGAGCATCAATCGACTTGTATTTCGTATAAGAAAACGCAAACCCATGCTCCTCCATAAATGCCACCTGCTTCTCTAGCTTTGTTGGCTCCCAGATATCCCCTGCATCTAAAAATGCTATCCATTTTCCTTTAGCATCTTTCAATGCAGAGTTCCTGTTCATTGTTTCACCTCTTTGATAGGCACTCCTCGTCACACTGATTCTGTCCACCTGCGTCCCGTCTTCCATCAAATGCCTTCCATACACAGGTCCGTTTCTCTTTTCATCCTCATACTTCAGTTTCAGCATCACACCAATGGTATCATCTTTCGAGGCATCGTCCACAAACAACAGCTCCCAGTTCTGGTACGTCTGCGCCATTATGCTTCTGACACTTGCTACCAAGAACTGCTCCTTATTACGTGACAACATGATTATGGATACCAACTCATTCCTCTGCTCCATTATAAATATCCTTTCCACTTTCTCCAACACCAATGCCATATTTTCCATACTGGCATCCATACAACCTCACTTGGATAAGCTTTTATATAGCGAAAATTCCTTTTTAGATTATTCAGGCCCTTTTGTACTCTTTTTTCGTCTGATACATATACGTTGCAATCATCATAATGGCCGAAATTACCTCCACGCATTATTTCTTTTAAAAGGAATTCCCCTTCTGTCTGATTAGGTGCGCATAGTAATAACTTTTCTTCTATATTGAACACCCTCCGCATTACAAACATCACAGTAGCCACGAATTTTCTCAGCCCAAAAGAATCAAGAGTTTTATATGCCTCTTTCCGTTCCCTTTCTGTGGAGCGGCTTAGGATGTAATAATAATCTGTTAATTGCCTCAGGCCAATTCCTTCTAAGAAAACATGCCTGTAAATATGTATTAGCGAGAATACTAAGTTAAAGCCAAGTGTCGAATAACTAAAACCAAGGCTCTCATCATAATTAGAAAACTGAGCATCCTTGTTCTCCTTAATCCACCTTTGTACTCTTTGGTTTACAAATGGGTTAAACATATAAGTGGGACGGAAATGGACTTCAACGTCTGTGTCGGTAAAAAAAGAAGCATGACAGTTTACATAATCAACATACGTGACATCCAGACCATCATTTCGCATTTTTTCTACTATCTCGTCCGTTTCCGCATTAACCCAAATGTCAATATCACCTGGTTGTCTTGTATCGGGCTTCTTGTATAATCTTGCTGCTCCTTGGCCTTTTAAAATGCAACTTCCGTATCCTTTCGCCCTAAACCATGAGGTCAACTGCCGGCAAAGCTGGTCAAATTGATTGTTACGCTGTCTGATTATCTCACTCTCACCTATCCACTGAAGTAATAATGGTTGAGGAGGGGTATGACCTTCACTAACCAATTCATCGACAGCATGAAGGACTAAACCCACAAGGCTCTGCTCGGAGGCAAGATTATAAATGGACGTCCACTCATTAACCGTGAATTCTATTTGTTTGTTAATGGGCTTTCCTACAGCTATTTGCAATAATTGGAAAAAACGTTCTTCTATTCCACTGTAATCACGCATCATCACAGAAAACTGGAGTTCAGTTTATTAATTATACAATTCCAAAATCTTTTGTGCGCAATACTGGAAGGCACCCATAGGATTCCTTGATGAGAACTGCTCAATGTTCTGCTTATTACCCGTCCCCTTATCAGCTAATGCAGACGCTACTGCATTCTTCAATGTGTCACCATCATGGCAAACCGCATATGCAAAGTCCTCAAAGAAAAGATCCTTCTCTTCTTTAAAGCCCCAAAGAATTAATTTTCCCGAAATCAAAAGGGCTTTTAGTAACAACGAAGAGTTGTGCCCAATGTAAGTATCCACATAGGGCATATCCTTGCCTGTTAGATAAATGATGTTCTCCTCACCCAAAACATCAACATACAATTGCTTATTGCTACGAGGGTGCAATTTGATATACATCTTGACACCCTCAGGGATAGCCGCCTTTAAGCATTTAAGATAGGCATCAAATACATCCTTCTGAACCTTACCGTCCTCCACATGAACACTCGGAATATAACAGATGGCATGCTCAATAGGCTTTTCTTCCAAATCATCCAAATCATGATTACCCATGACGTATATCTTATCCTTATCGTACCCGTAGTTATTATGATAGTAGTCCACCCAGTGCTGACCGATAACGAAAGCGCATTCACCGCGAAGTGGAGGGTTGAAGTAGTTCTGCACAGTTGTGGTTACATCATTCTTTTCCTTGATAATCTTTGCAATAAGCCCAATAAAAGACTTGTTCTCTTTCCAGCAGAGAACTCTCATAATGTTAAAATAGCTGAAGGTCTTTGAAGTTTTCTTCAATGCAGCTATTATTTCTCCTATCCTTACATTATTAAGCGTGGCGCCATCATAGAGCAGTGAATGCTGCATCATTACGATTTTGGCGCCTATTTGTTGAGAGAAATATATAGCACCTAGATCTGGGGTGGTGTTCTGTGCAAATACGACGACTTCTGGTTTCTTTTCATAAATATACCTTTCAACCTCGCCAATCTTTGTTGTAACAAGGTAATCATCGAACGACTGTGTATCCTTTGAAGGATCGAATTTCTTTCCAGAGGTTTCAAAAACAAGTCCGTATGTCTGTATATCAGCAGACTCCTTCATGTGTTTCGAAACCAGATTTCCTACTCGGAGAAGTTGACTCCACGTAGTATCAAAAAACAAGTACTTTGTCATAATTGCTATTAATAATTATAGAACGTCAGTAATCCTTTCAATTCTTCAGGTGTTTTAATATATTTCACGCCCCAATACTTATCAACTAACTCTCGTTGTTCTTGTGTAATATAATCACTATAATTGGAAAAGACAGACTCGATTTCTTGAATCTCCGACAGGAGAATACTTTCTGTCCTCTGTTCATCTTCCATCTTGCTCGAAAATCCTTTTACCTGGTTTACCTTTTGTTTATACACATAGTGAGGCTTATTCAAATACACACAGTAACCTATCTGAGTGCCTACGCTATTTGACATCGTATAATCAGCCAATTCAATAAGGGTTCGCTGTCTTGGAACAAAATTGGCGTCATTTTCATGTCCGGATGTAACCACTTTGAAGCCATATTGTTCATACACCTCTGCTTTGCCCATGTCAGCATAATACAGGCTTATCAAAACTGTGTCAAAACTCTCGCCATTCCTTTTTATCTCATCACACAAATCCTTCATATTAAACTCGCTCCATTCGCCTCCTGCCATCGAATGACTTGGAAAAACCAGAAGCACTTTCCCTAACTTTTGCTTTAATTCATTAAAATCTTGGTCATCCAATAATCGCTTTGCATAGTGGATATATGGTCCTATTGGTACGATTCTCTTATCAACCCCTTTTTCTTTTAGGTGGCGTATTCGAGTATCTCCAAATGTAATTACATCTTTTACGTTCAATAGATACTCGTCTTTATCAACGTAGTCACCCAGATAAAGTCCATGCTCAATAACACCATCTATTGAATGATTTACTGGTATGCCCATATAATCTTTAAGTACATAATTCATCCCATACTTATTATTATCAGGGACAAAATCCATCCATGGTTTATTGACAGGTTTTATCAATTCATTGTAATCGAACAATGAGACACCTTTTCTTCTTTCCATCTCTTCTTCATACCCTTGTATGGAAAGGTTATGGAAATACTTATATACCTGTAGAAACACTCTATGCTTCGCCATGAATTTATGAATGCTATACCTAACTCTTGGATCCATCATATTCAATAAATAAAAAGGGGAAACTAAGCATTTTCGAAAAGTCCATCCATCATATCACAATACGAAGAAATCATTTGTGAGAAATCGAATTCTTCCTCAAATAGTTTACGAGAATTCTTTCCGAATGTTTTCCAGTCATAGCCATCAATATGAGCAAACACATTAGCCAACTCATCCGAATCCGGATTAATCAAAATACCATTATTCTCTTTAACCATCTCCGGGATACCTGCTACAGGAGTACTAATTACACCTAATCCTGCTCGCAATCCTTCAATAATTGAAATAGGTAATCCCTCAGAATTGCTCATCAATATATAAATATCACACCCACAAAGTATAGAATGCACCTTTTTGTTCTCCACATTTCCTAAAAAGGCAACATTCCTTTCAAGTCCATTTTCAGAAACTCTGGTTTTTAGCGTCTCAAAATCACCCCCTTGCCCGATAATGGTCACATGTATCTTATCCCTTACTTCTTGAGGGCTCTTTATCAATGCATCAACTATGATATATTGTCCTTTTCTAGGACAAACCGTACCTGAGATACACAAATTATATTTAAAACCAGATTGACGAACGCCCTTCTTATATGGTATATTATCAATACCATTATGAAAAGCTACAAGTCGTTCTTGTGGAATACTTGGGTTTTCTTCAATAAAGTTCTTTTTACTTTTATATGCAATAAAAACGTTTCTATCTACAATTTGGTCTATAGATTCATATTCGGCCCGGTTCTTTTTCTCCCAGCGCGTTCCCGCTAATTTTGGATATGACTCAAATTGCATCTTTAATCTTATTCCGTCATCCTCATGAAACAAGACAACCTTTGCTCTATTGCTCCTTCTATGTTGTAAGTAATATCTTATTTCATTATAACTCCTAAACACAACAACATCTGGATCTCTATTTAGTTCCAAATATGCTTTTACCAGTTTTTCTGCCATTCTCTGTTCGCGTTTCGCCCATAGGACAGAAGCAATTCGGCTCTTTTTGAATAAATGTTTTAACCAAGACCGGAATCCTAAACCTTTCGAGAAATCTATAGGTGCACCACCCTCGCCACCATTAACAGAGAAGTCTCGCATATAAAGATTTAAGTTATACCCCCTTTGATTCAAATAATCCTGATGTGCCATAAAACGTCTAAGGTTCTGCACAGGCCCAATAGACGCATTCATGTATACATCGTAAATATCATCTATTTGTTTCATTTTTGTGAATTTTGAGAATTTTGTCAAATAATAAATACCATCTCCGAGAAATAGCTTCCTCGCTGAATTTAAGAATGCTCAAATGTGCATTTCCAGCTAGTTTCTGGCGCAATTCTGCATCATCTATCACCTTTAATAATGATGATGCGAGTTCATCCACATCTTGATTTTTCACCAAAATGCCATTTATATTGTTTCTAATAATATCCGAAGGTCCAGTAATGACGTCAAATGCTACACAGCAACATCCTTTATCCATTGCCTCTAATAAACCCATAGGTAAACCTTCCCATCTTGATGATAATACAAATATCTCAGATTGACTCATTACCTTACCAATATCTTTCTTGAATCCGAGAAACTTTATGCTTTTATTTGAATTGCAATTCATTAGAGATTCGAGATATTGTTTGTCCTCTTCATTATAATGACCAGCAATATGGAGTTCCCATTCTGGGTTCTGTCCGCAAATCATGTTCCATCCCCTAATTAAATTATCAAAACCCTTTACACTCCACGCATCAACTCTACCAGCCGCTAATACCACCTTATTCCTTTCTCTATTATTGTATATCGCCGGATCCACCTCTATGGGAATTGGGTTGGGCATACAGACAACATTATGGAAGATTTTCTTCCATTTCTTTAGATCATAATGAGTTAGAACTGTTACGGCCGCGTCAAGAGGATAAACAAATCTATACATCAGTTTATTGAATCGTCCGGCCATTCGAGCAACATTGGTATGTTCGGTTACAACAATCGGAATCCTCGTTCCTAATAATGCTAGGGTGACATAAATGTTCATTTCGGTCATAAATGATATAACAACATCTGGGCGCACCTGTTTAGCAATGGTTCTGAAATTTTTCTCCATTCTAAGAAAACGAAACCATGTAAAGCGAGACCAAAAGTTAGTATTATCACAACCCTCTCTATGATTAAATACTATTATCTGCTCATCAACAGGGTACGCAAAAGGATATTGTGTGTCGCACGATAGATACACATTATTTCCATCTCTCTTAAATTTGTTTGCCAGGTTAACTGCAACTCGTTCTGCCCCTCCTCCCTTTATAGCATGTACTACAATTAAAATATTCATTGAGCATTATTATTTTTTATCGTAAACAAATATACAGCTGGTATTAATGGCGCCATCAATAATGGCGGATACAAAATTTGTATTGTTTGTAGAATAATCATCACAATTATTAATGGTAATATATAAATAAAACCAGGTCTATACTTTTTATATAGTTTTGCAATTCTTTTAAAAAAAGGTACGATATAAAAATAAAGGCCTATCAGGCCATAACAAACAATTATTTGCTGAATTGCGTTATGTGGAGCTCTAAAACCTTTGGTAGCGCCATTGTCAACTTTACAAATCAACGGCTGCCCATTCACGCCAACCCCCCATATCAATGCGTCAATGTGCGAGGCAAGATAATCATTGAATAACTTTATCAATTCTGGTCTTCCTCCATATTCAGCCATTGTACTATTTGGGTCATCAAACGAAAACCTTGTTAAGTAGGCTTCGATAATATCATCAAATTTTAATGCTATATAGATAACGATCACACCAAATAAAGCCACCCCCATTAAAGCTATTGTTCTATATCTTTTGAAAGAAAACGCAAAACAAATAAAGAATAATACTACTGTTAAAAACCATGTTCTAGATTGTGTTGAAAAACCAGCACATAGATAAACAATTAATAAGACTGATGCTAATACCAGAGGAATAGTTTTCCTTCGCAATAGTATCATTACAAATGTAATACACGCAGAAGAATAATATGAAACATAGTTTGCATTAGCCCGGAAAAATATGATATCGGTTTCCTCCATTTCATTTGTTATACCTGAATCACCTAGTCTGTAAACACCAGACAAAACGCCTAATAGTCCATATAATTTCACAGAGTGAAGTAGTATAAAAACAAGAAAAACGGCGGTTCCAATACAGAAAAACAGTACAAATTTATCTTTATTACACACTTCATTATTATTAAAAATAAGGTAGGAAGTGAAAAAAGTAACACACACTAATGTAGAAATCACACTAGGTTCAAATCTCCCACCTGGTAAAGGATAAACTAAATAGTGCAGTATCTCATAAAGTCCAATAAAAACAGCAATTGTCAAACACCGCACAACTGGACCATTTTTTCGCAAATAAAGTAATATTACTATAATTGGGTATATATATGCTACAGAGACTCCCCACCCCAAGGGTAATAAAAGTGCAATTAAATAATAGAGATTCTCCTTTGAAGCAAATAAGCAAGTAAAAATAATTGGCAAAACTATAATCATTTTGCCTATATCATATTCATGCAAATCACGTATATAGAATAGGAAACAAAGAAAAACTAATAGAAGGAAAATTATCCCTTGCTTGTTCTTTACAATTACTTTACAATTATTCATATGATAGAAAGAGCCATCTACATTCTTTATTCAGACAAGAAACACTATATCTCAAATCAAAAATGCTTATATATTCCAACCTTTCCTTCCATTATTGAAATATGATTATCATAAGAACTAATTCCCCAATTTGTATTGGGAATCATATAATCGTCGCCATAGCGAAATCTTAATATCTCATGCGCATTGTCAGGGATATACAATTCGAGATTCTCAAATATCACTTTCTTTCTTTCTTTTGTATATGGCAACTCTAGTTTTCGTGGCATTAACCCTCCATGTCTTTTAATGGAGTATTCTATACTTGCGCAATCTGGGAACGTTAGAAAATCGCAACAATACGGAAGACCATCATCTTGTGTATACAGATAAAAAACATCTATTCCTATCCCATCCCTTTTATAAGTCTCTTCATATCCTGTTTCTCTATCATCTACTGTATAATTTTTAACTAATTCAAATCCTGCTTTTTTTAACCTTTCAGGTATAATCTCTGAATACTCCTCTATCCAAATCATTAAATCTATATCCAAATCATGTTTTATAAACCCGTGTTCCCTGACAGCACCTAACATAGTACCAAAGGCAAGTGTATAATTAATATTAATCTGGTCTAAAGCGTCTGTAAAATCTTTCAAAACTAACAAGCCTTTTTTGTGAAAAGAAGAAATTTGCTCTAGAGTATTATTAGAAACCATCTTGTCTAGTCTTTGTCTAATAGGAGTCCACAAAGGTTTCATAATTCTCTTAAGTACTTTGTTCTTGCCTGCATCCTTGGCAAATTGTATAATATTCTCTATTATTCTATCTAACCTCAATACTTTCATACTAATATAATATTTATCATTAATTATTTATAACAATAGCCACCATTTACTTCTATAAGACTGCCGTTTACAAACGGATTCTCAATACAAAAACGGAAAGCATCCACTATCTCATCTATTTTGGCAAATCTGTGTATAGCCGTTTTTTTATAAATATTCTGCTTTATCTCTTCAGGTTTTACGGTTTGCCAAGGAGTGTCTACAAACCCTGGAACAATCGCATTAATAGTAGTTCCCGTACCTTCAAATTCTTTTACAAGATTCTTAACCAATGCGTGGACAGCAGATTTCGTCACACCGTATGCCAAAACCATTGCATGTGGGTGAACTGCCATTTGAGATCCCGTAAAGAGAATGCGTGAACCATTAGGAATAATAGGGTAAAACTCCCGGCACATGATATAGTGAGAATTAACTGCAACTTCCATCATTGTGTCCCACTCGTTATCCTTCATCTCTGTGAAACCACGACGTATTGTGACACCAGCGTTGCAAACCAAACAATCTAGATGATCTGTTTGAGTTTTAACATAGTTTATAAACTTATAGACTTCTTCACGTTTACTTTGGTCTACCTTATGAGCTTCAAAGTTTTCAATTATATCTTCAAAGTCGGGCCCTACATAAGTGGCATACACTTTATATTCCTTACTCAGAAGCATTTTGGCAACGCCATATCCCATACCAGACGTGCCTCCGGTCACAACTGCATATTTCATAACTCTGTTAAATATTCTCCATTACGGTATTTCTCAATAATCTCTGCTATAGCAACGCTCTCCCTCCGGCGAAGTTTATAACAACTGCGTCGTTGATTCACTATCATCGAAAGCCATTCCTGGATTTCATAACGTAACCCTTCACCATCATAACTATAGAAGTACTTCTTATTCTTTGTTTGGTCTTCATACCTAACTTCAAAGAAATCAGTGAGCCACCAAGGTGCTGGAACATAGATATAGCCCTTGGTCCCTGAAACAACCAGGTTTCCTTCAGTTTTTACTCCAACACCAAGAGTAAATGAAGCTGTTGCATGCGGGTAATTGATGACTCCCTTTGTATAGATGTCCACACCATTTTCGATACGACTATGGAAATTAACATCGTGCCAATCGATTCCTAATAATTTAATGATTGCAAGCAATGTGAGAGGAGAATGTTCAGTCATAGCACCACCGGCCTGTGTTGCATCGAGTTCACGAGTGGGAGGGGGCACCATCTTACTCAAAGAGGCTTTTACATCCACCACATCTCCAATGATACCACTTTTCACTAATGTTACGATATGACCAAAGGCAGGACAGAATGCCGTTTTACTTGCTTCTAATAAAACCAAGTTGCGTTCTTCGGCCAGTTTGTATAGTTCTGAGGCCTGCTCTTTAGAAAGAACAAAAGGTATTTCACACAGGACATGTTTGTTAACTAACAATGCTTTTTTTACATAGTCATAGTGTGTCAAATGAGGAGAAGCCACATAAACAAGATCAACCTTATGTAAGAATGTATCGTAGTCTGTATTTGCCATGATGTCGTGTTGCTTTGCAAAGGCCTCGGCCTCATCCTTATCAGGATTCATCACAGCAGTAACAAGAGCGCCATTAACAACCTTGCTTTCTGGAACAAATCTATTAGCAATTCGTCCGCTTCCAACAATACCTATTCGATAATTAATCTGACTCTCCTCTCTTAATTGCGTTGATGATATTCCTTCCGTCCGTGGTAAATACACTACTTTACAATACTCACTAAGATAGTCAAACTTCCCCTTCCAGTCGCTCCCTATAGCGAAAATATCTATATCATATTTCTGGATATCATCAATCTTTTGTCCTAGGTAATCTTCAATAATAACCTCATCTGCATAGCCCGTTGCTTTCACAGCCTCAACTCTTTCCAGGACATTGTTACGCACATTCAATTTCCCGCGGCCACGGTCAAAACTGTCACTAGTTACACCTACTATTAGATAATCTCCGAGCTCTTTGGCTCTTCTCAACAGATTTATATGTCCTTGATGGAGAAGGTCATACGTACCATATGTTATTACTCGTTTCATTATTCACTATTTTTTTTTCATAAACGATATGACAGGTTTCAACAATTGAATTGACAAAACCCTCTCATTTTCCTCAAAAGCAACATAGAAACACAATAAACAGACTGAAACCAAGCTAACAAAAATGACTATTATCAATCTTAAAAAACCTTCAGCCATAAGAAGATGCACAGCATATGCAATTATAGTACTTACAAAAAGAACGATTAAAACTGGAAAGACGACCTTTTTCAAGTAATCTCGAATATATAACCCTACAAGTTTTTTCACTATAACTAAACCAACAGCATGTGCAATAGACGCACACAATAAAACAGCGACCAATCCAAGCTCTGGGATATCAAATTCCTTAATGAGAAAAAAAGCGAAAACTACCGAACTAACCCGTATAATACTCCCCCATAATTGATAATCTCGCATTTCACCCGTGGCATGAACTACTCCAGATGTGGCAGCATTTAAATTATTTATTAAGGAGGTTAGCAAAATAATAACTGTGAAAAAAGCTGTATGATCAGGTATGTTTTCTCCAAGCCAGAGCCGTAAAACGTAATCAATCTCTATAGACGCAGGAATCGCCATTAACAGCAAAAAAGCGCTACTAATTTTACTAACACTATATGTCAAACTCATCGTACGGAACAAGTCACCTTGAGCATAAGACTGCGTTACTTGGGGCCTAACAGGCATCGTTATATTTTGCACAAATGACTGCACCCCTCCATTCACTTGATTGGCAACTCCACGAGCTGCATTCACAACTGGTCCATAGAAATAATTCATCACAAGATTAATCCCTTGATTTTCCATGACTAATGAAAAAGAACCAAATAGATTCCATCCTGAAAAGCCAATCATTTTCTTCAATAAATCTTTTTCAATTCTCTTTACATAATGTATTTCTTTAAAGTTAATCTTGCAATATACGTAATAAACCATTAAATCAAGGAACACTATAACTGTTAACATTAACCCATACATTATTAGTTTATCCGACATTACGGTTTTTAACATAAAAACAGCACCAAGTTTTAGTAACACATCAACAATGTTAAGAACAGCATAAAAATCCAATCTTTCGTGTGCTATTACGGCGGCAATGTAGGGTGCTTGGAGTATTCCTAATAAAAATGTAATAATAGAAAACTGGAAAATTAATTCTGCTGCATGCAATCTTTCTGCGGGAATTACCATTTTGTTGTGCAAGTACCACAATCCACAAATTTCAACAAAAACCACAATAAGAATAGCCAAGATTACCTGAATAAGGACGGCCGTGCAATATACCTTATTTGCCCCATCTTCTCCATTTTTTCCTAGCTCATAGTTAAAAAAACGCTGTATTCCATTACTCATTGAAGTATTAAAGAAAGCGAACATTGCCACAAAACCGCAAACGACGTTGTATACGCCATAATCTACGACACCTAATTCTTGTAGTACAATTCTAGTTGTATAAAGCGAGATAAGCAATACTATCACCATCCTTATACTCATAAAAAGAGTATTTCTTGCAAGTCTTTTATTTGAAGATAAATATGACATTACTACTCAACAATTATCCTTTGAGGTGAACACTTACTTTTCGAAATATTATAGCCTTTCTCATTTCTCCGTTAGAGTCTTTTGTCTTAAAATCAGAATAGACAATATAGAACGAAACTCCATTCTCTGCCGGAATGATGGTTGTATAACCACATGTATCACTCCATTTGTTATATATACCATTTTGCATAAAAGGCATCATTTCTACCGGCTCAGTCCATTTACTGCCATTTCCTTCAATACAAAAACGAATTTGAACTCCCGGCCTACCAGAAGATAATACTAGCACCCCGTTCTTTAACCGCAATAGTCTAGGCATAACGCCATTGGGTGTAAAGGGTTCAGGTATAGACCAGTGATAACCATTGTCATATGAGAAGGACTTATACATTGGGGTATCGTTTCCAGACCGCATAACACAAAAAATAGTACCATCTCTAAGTATCTCAAAAGCTGGTTCAGTAAATCCGTCGACACCATCAAAAACAAAGGAATTATAATCTGACTCTTGATTAGGCTGATAGGGTATTATTCCTACTCGTTTCCAAAGATTTCCCCTATCAGAACTTTGATAAAACGTAACAGCAGATCTCAAAGGTTTGCCGTCAGGATTAAGGTAATTCCCCCCATAAACACCAGCTATAAGATTTTTATTAGATAACTCCTTAATATCTCCCCACCAAATAATAGGCATATGCCCATCAATTGTATATCTCAATAGGCCTGGGTCATTTATTGATCCGTGGAAAACTACAGTGTCTTTGATATCATTTTTCCAATGTTCTAAATAAACTCCCTTTAAATCCACCGGCACCTCAGTCTCATAGTAAAATTGATAGCCTTTTATAGCTTCAGAATATGCTGGAGAAGGAAAAGAAAGGTATTGACTTATATCCTTTGCAATTGGATTGTGTACTTGTAAGAAATCACCATTGGAGAATTCAACCCTATTCCTTTTTCGTGGAAAATAATAACTATCAAGTTCTTCCCATGTCAACCCGCCATTAAGAGACATTAGACTACCAGCAGCCTCTTTTCCATAAGCGGTGTAAGAATCTTCATTCATTTGCCATGAAACAATCAAACTCCCGCTTGTGTCACGAAATAACATTGGGAACTGGAAAAAGCCCCAGTTCTCTTCTCGATTAGCCTGAGATACAATTATAGGCTCTTCTAAATGAACAATTGCTTCCGAAACGCAATTTCGAAGGATTCTAATAGTTTCCTCATGTTGACTGATAATACCTTCACGGATAGTTAGATTGGGTATTGTTTCTTCTTCAATACTAACAAGTGTGGTATCATTGAATGCCTCATCCAACTCAGAATCATAAATTGGATCTTTATCGTTTTGACATGCAACACAAAGCCCCAGTGATATTATTGTAAATAAAAGGAATACTATCTTATCTTTCTTCATTGCACACAATGATTATTTGATTGAAAGACACAAAATACCATTATCAGCTAATGATTGTAACCTTCCTGAACATAATTGCTTTCCTTTTTTCGCCTAACTTATTCTTTGCTTTAAAATCAGAATAAACGAGATAAAAAGAATTATCGTCCGCTGGTTGAATACTCGTATATCCACAACTATTTGCCCAAACTTCATATTTTCCACGTATGTCCATAAAAGGAATCATATCTATTGGAACTGTCCATTTCTGGCCATCTCCTTCTAAGCAGAAACGAAGTTGCACTCCAGGTCTTCCTGATGCTAATACTATGACTCCATTCTTCATACGTAGTAGCATTGGTTTCACACCATTTGGGGTGAATGGTTCTGGCCTCGACCAAGTCCTTCCTTGGTCTTTCGATATAGTTTTATACATCGGTGAAGATGAACCTGTTCTCATGACGCAAAGGAAAGTACCGTCATCCAACACCTCAAAAGCTGGTTCTTCGTAAGCCTTATCTTTGCTTCTTTTGTCCGCAATGCCGTCTGCAACAAAAGGTATCTTGCCCACAATGTTCCAAGTTTTCCCCATATCATCAGATCGGTAAAAAGAAACACATCCCTTCATGACCTCTCCGTTTTTATCTAAGTAATGTGTTGGGTATACACCAGCTACTAACGCTCCATCAGCCAACTGAACTATATTCCCCCACCACACCACAGGCATCAGACCTTCAATAGCTGTTCGCAACAATCCGGAGTCGTTCAACTCTGCGTGAAAATAATCCACGCTATTATCTAAACCTTCATACTGCAAGTAAACCCCGCGAAGGTCTTTGGGAAGCTGGCTTTCTAGGAAGTATGTAGTATTTCCTTCTGCCAATACAGGTTCGGGAAAATCCTTATAATTACTAATATCTTTTGACTTCGGAGTCATAATTTGCAATACCCGCCCGTCACTCATCTTAACGTTATACCCCCTTGAAAAGCGATTGTAGTCTCTGTCCTTTGGTTTCCAGGTTTTCCCGCCATCCTTAGATATCATCGACCCAATTTCTCTGCCAGAAGATGTTCCATATGCTTTGTGAGAGTCAGCATTCATCTGCCAGGATACAATCAGCGTACCATCTTCTGAAGTGCCTATATTGGGGAATTGGAAATACCCCCATTTTTCTTCTTGCTCGGCCATAGCAACCATCACTGGCTTGCCAAGTAATATACGAGCAACCGTTTTTCTTCCCTTCTTTACCAATACGGTTTCCTCTTTTTGACTAAGATACCCTTCATGAATCTCCAAGTTTGGTTCTGTCTCAACCTTTATCACGGCATTTTTCTCCCTCGCATCAGTCATTTTCGTGGGGGATGCCATTCCTAATACAAGAGGTATTACAACAATTAAAGATAAAAGCAGCAACCTTCCTAGCTTCTTCATGACAATCAACCTATCATTATTCTACCATCCCAAACTCAAAGCGTTCTCCTCTTTCGCAATCCTTCGCAAATCTTTTACCTAAAATATCTTTAAAATGCTTAGGGTGCATTCCGAACCCTGGTCTCACGCTCCTAACGTTCTGCTCCGTTACAACATCCCCCGCTTTAACATCTTCTGCCACATAAAGAGACCTACAGGCAGTTCTTCCTTTTATGGTTGAAGGATCCGTTGGATAAGTTACTTCACCAAGTGCTTTCTCAACCTTTCTGATGTCTTCTACCATATTTTTGAACTCTCCTGCTTCCATTGAGAACTCTGAGTCTGGGCCACCAATAGACCTATCAATTATGAAATGTTTCTCGACAACTTCAGCACCTAATGCTACTGCTGCCATGGGCACAATGCTTCCCATTGTATGATCGCTTAGTCCCGCCTTTACACCAAAACGTTTCTTCATATCAGGAATTGTGAGAAGATTGGCATCTTCAATAGGGGCTGGATAGGCTGATGTACACTTAAGCAAAGTAATATCATCGCATCCCTCCACTCGTAAAGTATCGAGAGCAAGTTGAATATCTTCCTCCATTGCGATACCAGTACTCAATATCACCGGCTTATGCTTCTGAGCAATATACTTTATCAGCGGAATATCCGTAATCTCAAAGGATGCTATCTTGTATATGGGATTCCCTAGGTCCTCAAGGAAGTCAACAGCCGTCTTGTCGAACGGTGTTGAGAAGCACACCAGTCCCTCTTCCTTTGCCACACGGAAAATCTCCTCATGCCATTCCCATGGGGTATAAGCTTTCTGATAAAGTGTGTAGAAAGTCTCACCCTCCCACAACCCTTTTTCTAAACGGAAGTCAGGCGCTTCGCAGTTCAGCGTCAGGGTGTCTGCCGTATAAGTCTGAATTTTAATAGCATCAGCCCCAGCTTTTTTAGCCGCTCTGATACTATCAAGCGCTGTTTGCCTGCTGCCGTTATGATTGGCAGAAAGTTCTGCTATGATAAGTGTCTTGCTCATTTGTTTTTTATATTATATTAATAACTGTCGCACCCCAACTAAGACCTACACCAAAACCTGCGAGAAGAACATTACCTTTTAGTTGATCTTTTTCATACGCTTCACATAGAGCTATAGGTATTGTCGAAGATACTGTATTTCCCAAATTGGCCAAGTTTACAAAGAACTTTTCATCCTCAATTTTCAATTTCTTTCTAAGATGTTCCAGCATATATTTGTTAGCTTGGTGGAAGACAAACATATCAATGTCTTCCTTTTGGAGACTGTTCTTTGCAAGTACCTCTTTAATCATTTTAGGCACCTTCATTAGGGTGAACATAAATATCTCCTGACCATCCATAAACAGATAATCCGCCCCTACCGGGTTTCCTCCTTCATCAAAGGCTACTTTTTCTCCCTTCTCCGGATTACGCGCCCCTCCATTCTTTACAATCAGATAATTAGCCCCAGAACCGTCAGTACCAAGACTAAAATCACCTATCTTGGCAAAGCCTTCCGTAGAAATTACAGTGGCGGAAGCAGCATCACCAAATATAGTACGGTTTCCTTTATCTCTGGGATGAAGATATTTATTATACGTCTCTCCGGTCAATAGTAGTATGTTCTTTGCGACCCCTCCAGCTATCAAGCCCTTTGCAACAGCTAGACCATATTCATATCCTGAGCAGCCCAGGTTAAAGTCAAAAGCGCCACTATTAGTCTTTATTCCAAGCCTGTCTTGAATTATACAAGATGAAGAGGGCAGTTTATAATCTGGGCTCTGTGTGCAGAAAAGTACGAAATCAATATCTTTTTTCTCTACAGCGCCCTTGTTAAAGAGCAATTCTGCGGCTTTAATTGCAAGGTCGGTAGCTGTTTCGTTAACAGAAGCAACCCTACGTTCATTGACTCCAACTTTTTCTGCTATCTTTTCTACACTCCACTCAGGAAATTCCTTTACCAACTCTTCGTTAGTAACGACCTTCTCCGGCAAGTAATAAGCTATGTCTTTTATATATGCCTCCATAAATCAAATTAGACTTAATCCTCCATCTAACACTAAACCCTGCCCAGTCATCCAACAAGAAGCGTCTGACAACAAATACACTATACCTTTGGCAATATCATCAGGTTCTCCATATCTGCCTAGAGGATAGCGTTTCTCATCTTCAATCAGTTGCTCCTCAGTAATTGACATTCCTTCGTGGATAAGTTTTGTTCTCACCATGCCTGGATTCACGCTATTAACACGGATGCGTTTTTGTGCAAGTTCCAGAGCCGTTTGTTTCATCATTGTATTCAAAGCACCTTTAGCGGCTCCATAGATTGAATTACCAACATTGAACACATTCACCCCACCTACTGAAGAGACAAAAACCACAGAAGAATCTTGCTCAAGTTTCTTCTTCTTCACCAATAACCTCAAGAGTTCTACAGGAGCGAAGAAATTAATGTCAAACACTTCATCCATTTTTTGACGTGAACAGAAAGCAAAAGGCAATGTGTAACCTATTCCTGCACAGAGGACAACCCCTGATAGTTTAGGACACGTATTGACCAATGCTTCCAGTTCTTCTTGGTGGCTAAGATCTGCCAGCGTCATATTATGTCCAGTACCTTCCATTTTTCCGAAAGTATCCTCCAATCTTTCCATATTGCGAGCAGTGATAAGAACCTTAGCTCCCATCTTAGAACACTCAATAGCCGTAGCAGCACCTATGCCAGAAGAAGCCCCCGTGACGAGAATGGTCTTCCCCTCTAAAGTAAATGGATTATAACTCATTATAGTTCCACTAAATCAGATACAACAATATGGTTAGTCTCGAAATTCATTGCGCCCCACGATAGACCCACGCCAAAACCACAAGCAATATGTTTCACTTTCTGCTTTTTCAACTGATCAGAGCATCGTGTTACAAGGGTTAGCGGAATTGAAGCGCAACTGGTGTTGCCATACTCCTGAAGGCTGTACGGGACCTTTGACTCATCCAATTTCAGTTTGTTACGAATTTTCTCATTCATAAACAAGTTGGCTTGATGGAAAGTAAACAAATCTATATCGTCCAAGTTGATGGAATACTGATCTGCCAATGCTTTAACAGCTTTGGGCGCTTTTGATATTCCAAAAACAAAAACATTCTCCCCATCCATCTCAAGATGAATATCAGCCCTATCACGCCCCTCTCCATGATTCTTCACCACGAAAGAGTCTGGTGTTATTGGATTCCTATATCCACCGGCACCTATATTAATAGCTTTATATCCTGAGCCATCAGTGTACATAGCATACCGAATTGGCGAAGTTACTTCAGAATACTCCATAGCCGTTACTGTTCCAGCATCTCCAAACAAAGGGAAAGTGCTTTTATCATCAGGAGAGCAGAACTTGCTTGGTGTATCACCAGCAAGTAATAAAGCCTTCTTTATAGTGCCACCCGCCATTAACGTGCAAATGACACTCATCCCATATACCCAGCCTGAACAGCCTAACGCAATGTCCAATGTATAACACTCTTTCCTAAGTCCCAACCTTTCTTGAATCAAACAAGATGTGGCTGGTACATTATAAAAATCGTGTGTCTGAGACACAAAGACGATTGCATCGATAACTGACTTATCCCAGGACAAATCAGAGAGAAGCCTTTCTGCAGCAGCTACACATAAGTCAGAGGAACAGATTTCCTTTGTACTATTACGATGCTTAGCAATACCTGTCGTACTGACGAAGTTTTCGTAGCCTGACCACTTTTGGTCGTAAATATCAGAATTGCAAACTTCAGTGGATGGGACACAAGCTGCCAGGCCTCTTATTGCTACATTATTTACTTCAATAAAAGCCATATGTTTAAAGCTTTGACGCAACCAAATCGAAAAGTTCTTGAATGGTGTTAGTTGCTCTCATCTCTTCTCCCTTGAGCTGAACATCATACTCCTCATCAACCATAGCAAGGATGCTCAGTGCAAGCAGAGATGACCACTCATCCAACTCACGAAACTTTGTTTCTGCATTTAACTCACTAACTTCAGTGTTCTCAAACTGATCTGCGAAATTCGCGATAAATTCATTGATTTCCATCTTTTAATTCTTTAAATTGTTATTACTTCTTGTTGATTCTTCTTATGTAGCGAGCATAATCAATAAGACTAAACTCGTCGTAATGAGTCACCAAATAGTCACCTTTCATTTGATTGCTATAGTAATAAGACTGGCCGTTTATATCCTTTACTCCTTCAAAGGTAGTTCCAATATATCGGTTGAACAGAACGATGTCCTTATTATTCACATCAACGGTCACAATATTGTTACCTAACTTTAAATGAGCGAATACGAAATACAGCGACTCTATCATAAACTCAAAACCTCTTCCCAATTCTTCCTGATTCAAATAAAAGCCAATCTCGCCCGTATCTTCTTTATCGTTGATGTGAATAATATCCATCACTCCAAGGTTTACACCATTATTATCTGTCACAAGCCAATAATAGCAATCGGTTCGATTTTTGAGACTCTCCAAGAATTTTAGATGGTTCTCAAATGTAATTTCTTCTTTGTTGACCATCAGACTGCGGACATTTTCATGATTTCTCCATTTCAGAATCATCACTTTCTCCTCGTCTGTTAGACATACAAAGTTCTTAAACTTGAATCCATGAGACTCGTAAATCTTCTGGCGGTCTATTTGAATCATAACTTCTTTAGTTACACCACATACAGACTTCCAGATTATCAATTACCCGTCTCTCGGATTGGTAATCGCAAAGTAATAGTAATCTTCATCTTCGCCAATCTGTCTGAAACCCAAGGATTGGTTCAATTGACAATTTCGGATAATATTACGTCTTACTTTCTCTGTTATCTGTTGCAGTAGGTTGTTATCGAATATGTAATCTATAAACTCTTTCTTCATCAGGCGGCCCAGCCCTCTTCCCTGTTTGTCGGGGAATATGTTCAGACCAGATTCGCCTTCGAAATTGCTGTTGAGCGGATTGAGTTTTTGTGTTCCTATCAGTTCAAAAATGCCCCCCAGATCATGCCAAACAGCATAGTAAATCCAGTCTGTACGGCTAGCCAAGCCAAGGATAAAATGCTGATGGCTGTCCCAAGAAATAGGAGTGTAGTTCACCATCTACTTCCTAATGTCGGGATGGTTGCGGGCTTCCCACACAGCACGACTTTCCTGCTCAGTCAACCTAGTATAGTCGACAAAGCGGAAATGCTCTGTAGAAAAAACGTCTGGAAGGGTTCTCATCGTCTCATTTTTATAGGTTATTGAATAATTTCTTAAAATTTTCAGGCACACAGCTATAGTCGGGAACTGCAGGCTTAAAGCCCTGCAACTGCACCAAAGCTTTGGTCAATGTTTTCTGCGTTAGGTGATGAAGGTTGCCAAGTGGAATAAAGAGGCCTTTCTTGGCGGAGTCTCTATAGCCTTCCTCCTGATTGTCCACCTGATAGCCGGTCAGCAGTGGAAGTCCCCGGCTTCCAGCTTCAATACTTACAGTACTGGCTGGCAGTATGCCAAAGGCGGAGGTTTCGAAGAGTTCTGCCATCTGCTCCGCACTAAGGCGGCTTCTCACCTTTACTTTCTCTCTGTTTTCTACTGAAAGATATACTGAATCACCAAGTATGACCAGAACATGATAAGGAGTTCCTGCCCGTAGGAGCAACGACACCACTTTATCAGTCAGCTTAAAGGGATCTGCTCCGCCCAGGTTGACTATCGCTATGTTATCGCGTTGTTTGTCGCTCAAAGGCTGTAAGAATGGTTTGCGCAACAACTTATATCCATCACCTAAATACAACTTCGTGCAGGGATCAATGTCAAACTCATCTTCTGTCACCGGCCCGTGATTCACCACCGCATCAGCGACATAATGCTTGTTATGCATATCGTCTATACACACAAGCTTACATCCCTTATTCTTGATGGCATTTTGATATTCAGTAGTGAAGAAATAGTTGTCAAGTACTACTATCTCGTCACCCCGAAGGACATCAAGGAACGACTGAAATCTAGTTTCATCAGCAGGGAGTTCAACCAAAGGACAAACCTTCTCACATTCTTTCCGCTGATACTCTGTAGGTGCCTGAGTATAGAACACGCACTCAAAGTCTTCCTTCAACATGTCAGCCAGAGCCAGGGTACGGATGAAATGTCCGTACCCTATCTCTGCACCGGCATCAGCTCGGAAAAGAATTCTCTTTTTCAACGTTCAATCAGTTTAAACGTTTGAAACCGCTCTGGCATACAGGGCCATCAAGTGCCTTCATTACATCTCTGCCATCCTCGAAGTCACGAATGTCTGCGAAAATTGAATCAAGCACCTCGAAATAGGCATCCATAATCTCAGGAGTATGACAAATACATGAGTTGAGGTTGGTATTACCCAAGAATCCTTTCTTCAACATCTCTTGTGTAACGTATGTCTTATAAGCCAAGGCATTAGGACTATCGAAAGTGTATCCGCACATAGCTGGAATACCCCACTGGTTAATCTTCAGGCCATACTTATCAGCGAGAGCCTGCCAACGTTTTTGGGTATTTTTACCATTTTCGGTAATAACCTCCCATGATTTTACTCTCTCCATCTCATCAAGGGCGGCAAGTGCCGCAGTCGGTCCAATACGGTCGGTCCAGAAAGTAGAGCTAATCCAAGAGCCTTGAGCTGCATCCATAATATCTTTGCGTCCGAGGATGGCTGCAATAACATAACCATTACCCATTGTCTTGCTATAGATGGTCATATCAGGGTAAACACCATACTTCTTATGCAAACCGCCAAAGGTCTCACGGAAACCGCTAGTACACTCATCAAAGATAAGAAGAACGCCATACTCATTGCAGAGGTTACGGATGTGCTCCAAATAGCCTTCAGCGGGACCAAAGTTACGACATACCTCCATCTTCACAGCTGCAAGGTCTGGGGTATTACGGATGATGTTCTCTATCTCCTCAAAGTCGTTGTAGTGGAAAGGAATAGTTGTTCCACGTAAAGCACGGGGTACACCACCAGTAGGTATACCAGGGAGAAGATGTCCCGCAAGAGCATCGCTCTCACCCAAGTTCACAGAAACATACCAGTCGTGCCAACCATGATAGCCACAGATAGCCACCTTGTCCTTGCCAGTGAAAGCACGGGCAATACGAATACATACAGAGTTGGCTTCGCCACCACCACGGGTGTAGCGAACACCACCAGCCCATGTATTGAAACCAATCAGACGCTCTGCAAGATACACTTCTTCGGGGCAGTTGAAAGTAGTAAGGTTACCATTCTTTACAACCTTCATTACAGCCTCATCAACAGCCTCGTTTGCATAACCCAGCGTGTTAGTACCGACACCCATGGAACAAACATCATAGTAATGATTGCCATCCAGATCCCATACTTCGCAGCCCTTAGACTTGCTATAATATGCGGGCCAATTCTCAGGCAGAAACTGCTCTGGGCGTTTTGAAAGGAGGGATGTTCCTCCAGGAATCAATGTTTTAGCTTTTTTGTAAAGCTCTTGTCCTTTTCCCATTGTTTCTAATAATTATTTGATTTTACTATCGTTTCTTAATGATTTAGCATAACCTTCATTATACCCGAACTTGCTATTGATGGCATACAGGTCTTTGTGCTCTATCAGGTAGTCAATATATATCTTCCAGTACTTATCTTCACCAAGGTTCTCAATCAGGGTCTTCAACACCTCAAAATCCTCAGGCTCGTCAATGGTCATACGGTAGTCGTTGGCATTGTACTCACCTTCTTTGTTGGGGAAAGCATAGGTATTGAACAACTTACCTCCGCGGTCTGTACCATTCTCCCAAATATGAGATGTAACGTGCTCACGTTCTGATTTCAAATCTGCCTCCTGATAAGTTTTCTCCAAAACAGAGAATTTCATAATCTCTGTGTCAAGTCCATCAGGGAACTGCTTGGGGTCTGTATGCACATAATCATACTCCGGATGAGATACTGCGAAATTCACCACATCATCTATAACTGTCGGGTCTATCAGAGGACAGTCGGATGTGAAACGAAGTACATAGTCAGGCTTCTCTGGTGCTGCCGTATCATAAAATCTGGTCAGCACGTCCTCAACAGAGCCTTTGTGATACTCTACCCCCACTTTGTCTGCAACGGCAACAATAAACTTAGAGCCTTCCTCGTCGGTTGTGGCTATCTTGAGTTTATTGATTGTCTTTGCTTGCAGGATGCGACGCAGGTGGATTTCCAACAGTGTCTTGTCGCCTACTTCCTTCAATATCTTTGCAGGCAGCCGGGTGCTTCCGTAACGTGCCTGTGTAATAGCTAAAACTTTTTTCATACTAATTCCAATTTACAGGATTCAATAACTCTTGTTCTTTAACATCAATTTCAATATCAATTGGCGTATTCTTTACGGAATTCAAGTTCATCTGAAGTTGCTCTACATTGTCCACACCAATCAAAACCCCGTCAATGTACGGATTCTGAAGGTTGTAATTAAGAGCTATTTCAGAAATGCTCAAGCCACTCTTCTGTGAAAACTCATCTAATTGAAGAAGATACTTCTTCATAGGTTGGAGTTTCTCTGGAAGGGCATTTCTATCCTTGAAGAACAGACCTTGCAGAAAAGTACTTCTCACGTGAATCTCAACACCCTTTTCATGAAGTTCTTTCATGTAAGGCAGAAACTTCTTATCAAAAACATTGAAGGGGACCTGGATTAAGTCAAAAGGCGAGCCATTCTCAAGGATAAACTCCAGTTCCTCTGGTGTATAGAGAGAAAAACCTATCTTCTCAACTTTTCCAGACTCCTTCAGAGCCACGAATTCATTCCAAACCTTTGGATTATTCTTATAGACTTCGAAGTGATGAAGCAAGTAACCATAGAGCTGGGTAACCTTCAACCGCTTTAAAGAGCTATTGAACATTTCACCAACCGGAGACTCTCCTTTGGGATACTTTGAGACTATCTTAAAGTTCTCCTCGGATGTTACACACTCACCGAGAATCTCCTCAGAATTGCCGTAGGCACTGGATGTGTCCAATGCGGTAATTCCACCTTTGGCTGCTTCAGATAGAATACCTTTTACAGCATCTTCGCTGGGGCGCCCTACGGAGTTTACGCCATATTGAAGTCCAAATTGAACTGTACCAAGAACAAGTTTACCCATTATGCCATGAATTCTTTAACCTTCTCAATGATCCAATTCTGCTCCTCATCGGTTAATGTAGGGAACATTGGCAATGCCAAACACTTGCTGTAATAATCCTCAGCAATAGGCATGTCACCAGCCTTCCAACCGAACTGACGGTAGTAAGGCATCAGGTGGGCAGGGATATAAAGCACCTGAGAATAAACATTGTTAGCTCTCAAATGGTCATACAATCCCTTACGCTTTTCAGCAGGTACCTGAATAATATAGAGGTGGAAAGCATGAACAAGACCCTCTGCACGAAAAGGAGTCTTTACAATAGTACCCTTGAAAGCCTCATCATACTTCTTGGCAATTTCATTTCTGCGCTCAATGCTCCAATCCAGACGCTTCAACTGGCTAATGCCAAGGGCGGCCTGCATTTCAGTGATACGGTAGTTGTAGCCCAACTCCTGCATCTCATAATACCAACCGCCGTCGTTCTTTTCCAAACGGGCAGGGTCTTTGGTGATACCATGGGTGCGGTATAGGGCCACCTTCTCGTATAGTTCCTTGTTGTTTGTGGTTACTGCACCACCCTCTCCAGTAGCAATGTGCTTTACAGGATGGAATGAGAAAACAGTCAGGTCTGCATATTTGCAGTTTCCAATCATTTGCTTTTCACCCTTGCTGTCAGTAAAGCTTCCACCAGGAGCATGGCAAGCATCAACTACAATGGCAAAGCCATATTCATCAGCCAGTTTGCGCAAGCGTTCTTCATCAATTGGGTAGCCAGCAAAGTCAACTGGTACAACAGCCTTGTAAGTTCCCTTGGGTGAAGCTTTCAGAATCTGCTCCAGTTTGTCCAAATCCATCAAGAAGGTTTTGGAATCAATGTCGCAGAACACCACTTCTGCACCCTGATAACGAAATCCGTTGGCAGATGCCACAAAGGTGATAGGAGTAGTGATAATCTTATCGCCTGGTTTGATATCAAGAGCCATAGCGCAAAGGTGCAGTGCAGCAGTACCATTGCTTACTACACATGCATACTTTACACCCAGATAATTAGCAAAGTCCTTTTCAAACTGCCCAATGAGAGGGCCTTGAGTCATATAATCTGACTTCAAGGCAGCTATTACGGCCTGCACATCATCTTCGTTGATATGCTGATGGCCGTAAGGGATTGGTTTTGTTATCATAAATCCTCCTTATTTCACTTCAAAACCAGGAATCACCCTTGCGAACTTCTCCCGAAGAGTTTCAACGGTATCCCAATCCTTATTGTTGTCAGATGCAAAATAGAAGCCCTGCTCTACGAACTTTGCTCCTGGATAATGATTCAAATAATCTTCGGTAGTAAAGTTAAATGCTACTGACGGAAGAATGGCATAATAATTTCCTAGATCAATTGTGCTCAGAGAATCTGTGGGTGTAATCATCTCCTCATGCAACTTTTCACCTGGACGAATACCTATCTCTTTCAAAGGAAGGTTTGGTGCAATTGCTTTTGCAACATCAGTTATACGATAAGAAGGAATCTTTGGAATGAAAAGTTCGCCACCAAGATGATTCTTCAATGCCCACATAACCAAATCTACACCTTCCTGAAGAGAGATGTTGAAACGAGTCATGCGCATATCAGTAATAGGCAGTACCTTTGCTCCCTGATCACGTAACTTAATAAAGAAAGGAATAACCGAACCACGGCTACCCATCACATTTCCGTAGCGGACTACAGAGAAACGGATATTGCGCGAACCGCGAATATTGTTTGCAGCAATGAAGAGCTTATCCGAAGTCAACTTTGTTGCGCCATAGAGGTTGATAGGAGCGCAAGCTTTATCAGTAGAGAGTGCAACGACGTCTTTGACACCACAAGCTAGTGCAGCATCAATAACATTCACAGCACCATTTACATTGGTCTTAATGCACTCACGAGGATTATACTCAGCAGTATCCACCTGCTTGATAGCTGCAGCATGGATAATAACATCCACTCCCTCGCAAGCCATCTTCAGGCGTTCTCCATCACGCACATCACCAATGAGGTAGCGAAGCATCGGATAATCCTTCTCAGGATACTTCTGCTTCATATTATACTGTTTCAACTCTCCACGTGAATAGATAACAATCTTTTTCACGTTGGGATAATCGCGGAGAATTGTCTCCACAAACTTGTTACCGAACGACCCCGTGCCGCCAGTAATCAAAACTACTTTACCGTTTAACATAACTCTATGCTTTATTATTTTATATTTCTTTCTTTCAGCGCCCAGTCGATCATCTTGTCCATACCTTCCTCAAAGGTAATGGTAGTATCCCAATCCAAATCCCTCTTCAATTTGGCATTATCGCCATATATACCCATCTGGTCACCCGGAGTCTCTCCTACGTACTCGTGAGTTACCTTAAACGGCAAATGGTTTTCGATATACTCAATAAGCTCTCTAACATATACTTTGCGAGTATTGCAGACATTGTACATCTCAAACAAATCGCCCTTCTTCCTGTCAATACTGCCTATCACCGCATTCACCACATCATCTACATAAATCTGGTCACGGTATCTGTCCAGCGAACCAAGCACTTTGATATGATGGTCGTTGAGTGCCAATGCCAAGAAAATGCTTGCCATGCCTTGACGGAGGTTATCCAAGTTCTGACCAGCACCAAACACGTTGAAGAATCTCAGCGCAGTGCACTTGATACCAAACTGATTGCTATAAATTCTCATATAGTTCTCACTTGCCATCTTGCCAACACCATAGAATGACTTTGGAGTTGACTTGGATGTCTCCTTTACAGGCAGCTCCTCTTCAGGAATATCTCCGTAAGCTGCCATTGAGCTTGCATATACAAAGCTCTTGATAGAATGCTTAACGGCATAATCCAATAACAGCAGAGTTGAAGTCACATTAGAGTTGAGGTCATACATCGGGTCATCAAAGGAGATGGCTCCTGAACTCTGACCGGCAATATGTACAATCGAATCCAACTTAAACTGATCCAGTTGCTTGATGATATTCTCGTCATAATCATTGCCCTCAAGGAAGACTACACCATCAGGAATCACTTCCCTCTTGCCTGTCCTCAAGTTATCAATGGTTATTACCTTATCACCATTCTCCAACATTTTTTTTGCGATAAATGAGCCAATAAAGCCCGCAGCGCCTGTAACTAAATACGTTTTCATATGATTAATATTTTGAATTAATTATCTTTTTACTCGACCACTTGCATCTCCATTTATGAGGCTCTCAACCTCTCCTACTGTTACCCAATTATAATCCCCTTTAAGAGTATGTTTCAAACAACTGGCAGCCGTTGCGAACTCCAGGGCCTTGCGGTCGTCCTTATAATGAAGCAACCCGAAAATAAGGCCACCCATAAAGGAATCACCACCACCAACTCGATCAACAATATCAGTAATATCATAGCGGTGGCTTTCCAACAGGTCTTTTCCGTTGTAAAGTACTCCACCCCACGTATTGTGGTTCGCATTGATAGCACCTCTCAAAGTGATTGCCATCTTTTTGCAACGTGGGAACCGTTTCATCATCTGCTGACAAACACTGATGAAGATTCTTTGGTCAATTTCACCATCGGTTTTATCAGCATCAAAGTTCTCAGGTTTAATACCAAAGACCTTTTCGCAGTCTTCTTCATTTCCAAGAATGATATCACATCCTTCCACTAATTCTGGCATCACCTCAGAAGCTTTCTTACCGTATTTCCAAAGATTTCCACGGTAGTTAATGTCACAACTTACGGTTACACCTAGTTCATTGGCGGTTTTGATTGCTTTCAGGCATTCTGCTGCAGCATTCGCAGACAAAGCGGGCGTTATGCCTGTCCAATGGAACCAATCGGTTCCTCTCAGAATCTCTTTCCAGTCTATAGAGCCCTGCTGAACAGTTGCAATGGAACTATCTTCGCGATCATAGTAAACCTTTGAAGGACGAGCATTGCTACCTGTTTCTAAATAGAGAATTCCTATACGTTTGCCAGAGCGTTGGATGTGTTCAACCCCGACCTTATGCCCTCTCAAATCCATAATGCAACGTTCTGCAATGGGATTATCAGGGAGGCATGTGATATAGTCTGTTTCTATTCCATAGTTAGCAAGTGATACTGCCACATTAGCCTCTGCACCGGCATAACTTACATCAAATCGGTTCGCTTGTATGAGCTTCAGATAATCTGGAGCCCCAAGGCGAACCATGATTTCTCCAAAGGTTATTACTTTTGCCATACTATTTGTTTCCGTATAAGTTCTTATACATGATTTCCGCAATCACGAAGTCATCAGGCCAGTCAATGTCGAATGAGTGGAGTTCATCCATTACATGCAACAGAATCTTCTTGCCAAGACGGTTCTTTTGCTCTACATACACTTCCCTCTTGGCCATAAACATTGTGTGGTTTACCGAATATAGCGGCTCAAGATCCTGTGTGCGTGGCCAAGGAATATTGGTTGTGTTATTTACCAGTCGACCTTCCTTATTCAGCAGGAAATTCTTCAACTCCGTTACACCAACCAAGGAATCATAACCATTTGCCAGATTGTCCAAATACAGTTTAATACCCGCATCATACTGATCTGCTCCAGCAAGAGGGGTGGTCACATGTCCCCATAATATATGGTCTGCATCAGTGATAGTCGGCACATAGCAAATCAAGTCCTGTAGGTTCGTACTGCTAAGACACAGTTCGTCTGGACGAGGGATAATCTTTACCCTACTGTCCCTCTTTGCATACTTTTCTGCAATCTCCATGCAGATTTCATCATTGGTGGAGAGTATTATCTCATCAAGCAACTTGGTTTCCACAAGCTGATTGATTTTATTCTCCATCAGACCGCCCTCTATACCAGCAAACGGTTTGGTATTCTTGTTCTTAACACGTTCGCTTCCTTTTCTTGTCGGAAGGAAGAATGCAACTTTATCTGCCATATTTTATAAAAATTGATAAATAGATTCTACTTCAAGTTCAGGATAAAGGGAATTAGTTAGAGACTTCATTTTTCCACCTGTACACTTCTCATAATCCCTGAATAGAGTTTTGGTTTCATTGGTCAGTGTAACTTCTTTTTCAGAAAGAATACTGCCGGGATAGCCGTCATAGCCAACCACATAAATATTCCTCTTTCCCACATTTAATGCTGTCTGAATAGCAAGAGCAGTGCAAGAATCCTCAAATCCTTGTGTGAAGTCAAGAGATGGAATTTCATAAGTTGCTTTTTCCGCATAATCAGGAACGTCTGTTCCAAGTTTTCGAGGATAGGGAGGCAAAACGCAAACACCCTTGAATTTGTCAGCACTGACATTATTTTTCAGACGTTTTGCCTCTCGTCCAACCAGGCAGTAAAACTGTGGAACATCAATATCAACGAAAAGTCCAGCATGTCTTGCGGTTGCAAAGACAAGTGCTACCGATGTAGTCTTGTTAATAAATGCCTTAACACTATCCAGATGCTCTACTGGAGAACTACCACCTCCAATGATTATCACATTATCGTACTTTTCAGTTTCAAGGATAGGATATTTGGCATTATCCTTTATATGGTCCTTACGGTTTTGCAAACCACGGACTATACTATCGAAAGAATATGCTCTATTGGTTACGAGAGACATAACTTCCTTTTGAGGAATTGAATTGGCTCCAGAAATCATATATGGGAGCTGAGTACCCCAACGATACTTCTCATACAAAGGTGTAAATGCCGTAATGACATCACCCAACACGTTGAAATCCACTTCAAGTCCTTGCTGAGCATTCAGATAAGTAAGCAACAGTTCTGTATTCAGATTACCGGCACCACGACCCATACCCAGAACGGTACAATCTACATAATCAAGCCCAAGGTCAATAGCAGTAAGCGTATTGATAAGACCTAACTGAAGGTTGTTATGCCCATGGAAGCCAACCGGTACAGTAGTATTAGCTCTTACCTCTTTTACAATTGTGGTAAGTTCCTGGGGAGTCATACCACCAAAACTATCCACCATACAGAAAAGATCTGCCACACCATTAATCTGGTTCAGTTTTTTCAGGAAGTCAGGATAATCCGTGAGCCAACGGCTCATATACATGCAGTTGAAACCAAGTTCAAAGCCCATAGCCTTGATGGCTTTGGCAAGAATCACAGCTCTGTCAAAGTTCTTGGGATCAATCGCAACACGAATCATATCCACAATACCTACCAAAGGCTTTACAAGTGTATCAAGGTCTTCCGGATTGGTGCTCTTTTCATTGAGCATCACATCAAGCTTCTTTGTGCAGGTAGCTCTAATATACTTCAGCACGCTCACAGGGCAATAACCGTATTTACCCATATACTCTTTCGAGGGGTTGTTACGATAGCCTAACTCCAGATAATCTATAGGGAGGGCATTCATCGCCTTGATATACGCATCAACGGTCTCGTTATCAAAGTCCCACTCCGTGTAGTAACCACCATCACGAAGTGTTGCGTCAAAAATCTTAAAATTTTTCATTCGCTATATTAATCAAATAATAAACTACACAAAAAAGAGGGCAGGAACATCAGGTTATTGAACCTTTAATTTTATGAGGGACCCTGATAAGAGACCGCCCTGGATTAAACTCTTAACAACAACCTAAGTTCGCATTACGGGTATACAAGCTCCGAGTCAAACCCACAAGCAGACCCGATTCAGTATCTCCTAACATACTTCATCCACTTCATAATACCACACCAACCATTCCTGATGGTATAAACAAATGAAGTAATCGGTCCTAAATCCTCCTCAGTACGATACACCTCATAACGCCATTTTACCTTATCTGTTCTCAAAAATCTACTGAAAATTCCATATGGTGTACGCATCGTAGCCAGATTCTCCGCCAGCAGATGGCATTCATTCCTCTCGCTGATAGCCAGCCATAGGGCATAATCATTGTTTCCTTTGGTGTTATGCAACCTAAATTTACCAACTATCTCTGCATCATACATCACCGTCAGATACCCTGGCCAACAACACTTGAGCATGTCTTTATTTGTCACTACCTCCTTACCGCTTATCAATACACCTCGGTCTTGCGACTTGTTATTCATCAGACCATACTGAGTGTATGTGAACGAATAGCCATTCTCCTCCATAAACCGAACTTGCTTCACCAACTTATCAGGCACCCATATATCGCCAACATCCAGAAAAGCAATCCAGCGACCCCGAGCCTCCCTCAATGCCTTATTTCTATTCACAGACTCTCCACGGTCAGATACCGTCTTAGACACCTTGATACGGTCAATATAAGTATAATCCTCTCGCTTGATCTTGGCCTCCTCCTTCAAGTCCATCATCAGGGTGATCGTATTATCCTTTGAGTTATCGTCAACAAACAGCAGCTCCCAATTCTGGTAAGTCTGAGCCATCACACTCCTCACACTCTCCTCCACATACTGAGCCTGGTTGTGAGAGAGCATAATAATGGATACTAATTCACCACTTGTCTTCTCTTGCCTATTTTTCATTTCTTCCTACTAAGTTCATCATATCCGACAGCGAATGAAGTGCAATGGAGTTGCTCATAACCACCGCAACCTCACCCGCATGTCGGAATGAATATATTACTATACTCCAATCTTTACCACGTAATCGCTACATCCAACGTATTCCCGCTGCTCCCGACAGCAACATTACGTCCCTTGCCAAACATCAAGTCACTTAGCCTCCATGTCAACTCAGCAGAGCCTATACCAATACCAGCACCTGCCACTACATCATACCAGTGATGATGTTTATTGGCTATACGCTCTATGCTAACAGCCGTAGCAGCAGCATAGCCTGCTATCGGAATCCAGATACAATCTTTCCTAAACTCCTTATCAATTGACCTTGCTGCTGCAAAAGCCATTGAAGCATGTCCAGAAGGGAACGACTTGTTATCCGAATGGTCAGGACGATCTTCTTTAACCAGAGCTTTCAATGCAGTTTTTGTGCTAAATGCTACAATAACAGAGGCTCCGGTATTCACAATGAAGCGTGGCCAGTTGTGACCTGTTACCAATTGATAAGTCGGACGCTTCTCACCTGACTTATTCCAACCTATAACTTGACCTAATTCATATTGTATGCCAACGTTCAGGTCGAACCAGCCATTATGCGATAAACCATTATCGCCTGTGTAGTATTTTTTATCCAAAAAGCCACTGGTTGTCACCTGATATGAGAAATCTGCATATAACCTAAGTCGATTATTAATTGTGTATGTCTGTTCAGTTCCTATTCCAAGAATTGGGCATTCTGCATAGCTCGAAGGAAAGTTCTCTGCTAGTCCAAACCTTGGGAATACAATCGCATTCCATTTCCTGTTTTCATAATATCCACCAAAGATATTGTGCAAGTTAAAGAACATATCAGCATACAGCGAGACAAATCCATGCTTATTCGGATTGCCATCTTTTTCCGGATTGGGGGCCAAATACGAAGCATGATGATTGACAATAATACTATTTTGCCAAATCAACCCTCCTCGTATACCCGCCTCAGGTGTAAACCACTTACCAAAACCGACATTCAATCCATACGTACTACCATTGGGAAATACATTCATAAAATCCGTATTGTAAGGGTTGATCAGGGACAATCCTAGACCAGCCTGAATGAACCAGTTATCCCAAAAATGATTCAAGGTCACATAATTATCACAATGGCTCGCTTCACTAACTCTTTTCCATTTTCCATCATGCTTGTTCCTTAGTAAATCGTACTGCACACCAACATTGATTTCGGCAAAACTATTGCCACCATGATCTGTTCCAGATGCAATGCCATTGATACTTGCAACAAAATGATACCCAGCATCCACATATAAACTCCATTTGTTACTAAAGCGATAAGTATTAATGATACCTACGCCCAAAATTGGACAACCTTTATCTGCGTAATTATCCCACCATCCACCAGCACGAGGTGCAACAATCAAATTCCATTTCCTGCCTGGATTATAATCACCAATAAGATTATGCAAGTTAAACTGGACATCCCATATAAAGTTCAAGTAACCGCCATGTCTATGGTTCTCGCCAGGAACGCCATACGGATTCAGCCACGTATTATGATTGTTAGGTATAATACCATTATTCCATACAACTTTAAAACGTCCTCCATATTCAGGAGAAAACCATTTTCCGACAGCAACATCCACACCCAAACACGTTCCGTTTGGAAATACATCTTTTATACTATGATGGGATGGGAATAACAGATTCATATCCACACCCACCTGTCCATACCAGTTGTCCCAAAATGAATTGGTCACAATAGCTTTCGAATCAACAGGAGCCCCGTCTTCCTGCTGATTGAATGCCTCTTGTGTTATTTCCGAAAACACATTCATTGTTCCAACGATCAATAACAATGTTATCAATAATTGTTTCTTCAGCATCATTTTATTGGGTTATTATATACCTGTTGTCACAAATAGACAAATTTTGTATCAATTTTAGAAAATTCCGAACGTGTGTTAGATCCGTTTGTTTAAAAACTAAATAGTCCTATAATTGCGCTGAAACTGTAATCAAAATTGGCATAATTGAAAACTTTTTCGTATCTTTGTGGTATAATTAAAGAACAAAATAAACAAAGATATGAAGAAGATTGATTACGCAAAACTCAACAGTCTGATTAAAGTAGCAGACTATTTCGATTCAGAGAAGAAGTGCCAGCAGATTCTTGAAGATTCGTACTGGGGCGACGACGTCGTCTGCCCGAAATGCGGCAAGCATCACTGCAAGATGTCTGAGTCTGGTCGCTATCACTGCACTGCATGCAATCACAATTTCAGTTGCACTGTCGGTACAATCTTCGAGAACTCGAAGTTGTCTCTTCGCAAGTGGTTCTTCGCTATCTATATGATAACGTCTAACAAGAAGGGTGTCAGTTCGTGCCAGCTGGCTCGTGACCTCGAAATCACACAGAAGAAGCGTGGCATATTCTTCATAAGATTCGTTCGGTATTCTCTCAGAACGACAGCAGTGCTCTCACGGGCACTGTAGAATGCGACGAGATGTATCTCGGTGGTGTCGAGGATAATAAGCATAAGAGCAAGCGCACTGAGGGCACTCAGGGGCGTTCTACGAAAACGAAGAAGCCTATCTTCGGTATGACTCAGCGCAGTGGCAAACTCGTCGCTATGGCAGTAGAAAACACGAAAGCAGAGACTTTAATGCCTATCATCAAGCAGTTCGTTGCAGAGAACACTGTAGTCTATACTGATGAGAATAAATCATATAACAGACTGAGCAAAGAGAACTATTCTCACGAGTTCGATCGTCATAACGAGAAAGAATTTGTTGTAGATTACATCTATACGAATAAGATTGAGGGCTTCTGGTCGCACTTCAAGAAGATGGCGTTCGGTACATATCACTTCGTATCTAAGAAGCATTTGCAGCGTTATATCGACGAAGAAGTCTATCGCTGGAACACTCGATTAATGAGCGAGTCAGCGAGATTCAAGGATGTGTTCTCGAAGTCGCTGACCCGGTGTGACTATAAAGCAGTTGTCGCTTAATCGTTATAGTGAATCGACATATTCATAAAATCTTTTCTCGAAATCATCAAAATTTTTGAGAAAATACTCGCATTTAAATTTAAAATCAAGTATATCATCATCTATTTCACCAACAACAACACCTTTTGTATTAACTTTAATACTTTCGCCACTTGCGCCACCTCCGGCCATACCTATATATTCAACATTTCTTGTACGATTATTATGTGTATTTATAAAAAAACCTAAATGATGTGCCCAACTATCTGTTTGAAATTCTGGTACTTCAAGAAATTGTCTACCTTTAAGTTTTCCCAAAGGTATATTATTATTTTCTAATTCTTCAGCCGTATCAATTAAGTCTTCAATACGTGGTGCAAGTTTTTTTATCTGGTTCTTATAATTTGCGATTATCTACTGTTCTTTCGTCTCAGCATCTAATGCTTGTTGTTCTAACTCTTTTCTTTTGTTTCTAATTCTATTTAATCTGTCATTTGAAACAGACATTTCATTAATCTGACGCTTAACAGTCTTAGCGACTTCTTTCATTATGCTCTCATAGAGAGTAACAAATCTTAGATTTTGTGACAACAGGTATATAATCACCTTTTATTGTTTTGTCATCACTTCGTCAGTTAATCCGCGCGGGATTAACCGCTCTCCTCTTCTCTTTTCACCCTCTTCGCCACCATACTTATTTAAGGTAATCGAGTTAAAATACCAGATTCAATCTTGTAATCATGTGTCTTTAGCTTAGCGCAACGACCTGAAAAATGGAACTCAGCATCCTGATGATCATAAGAATCTCTCAAATTAGTATTAAGCTTAGGTTTCTGCATAAATATTAATGCATTCTCTATAATATCATACTGTTTCTTGTCAACTAAGGCATAAGAATAACAAATCTCTTCACCTTTCTGAGCCTTGGCAAGAAATTCGTCTCTTCTCTTATGATGCCCAACTTCTTGATATAAGTCTGTGGCCTTTCCTATATAAAACAATTCTTTTAATTGGACCTCATTTTTCTCCGCATTATATATACAGCGATATATCAAATATACGCCGCTATCATGTGGTAAAGTTGCTACTTTACTATCTAGGCGATACCCTATAAATGATATTTCATAACTTGGAATAGTACTCATATTCTGAAAATAATTAGATTCTTCCAATATTAATGGCATTAATCCATACACGAGGTATTTTATCAAAGCTAACTCCTATTTCATTACCGAACTGTGCAAAGTA
>JAEEGG010003771.1_pt1 | contig 37528 bp, 49 predicted proteins | sample 9134161 | NCBI WGS metagenome assembly JAEEGG01 (sample SAMN16246543, study PRJNA631951) | gut metagenome | biome: gut microbiome; feature: rumen; material: CR-attached | host: Bos | place: Iran: Karaj | collected 2018-10
CAGACTCGATCCTGTTACCGGAAGCAGTAGAAAACGTAGGATCAGAAACAGCTTCAACCCAAAGAGTAAGAGACTACAGGGAAAGGCAGAAAGCGTTACATTGTAACACTGATGTAACAGGCTGTAACGCAGATGAAACAGAAGTGAAACACATCGGTAACGTAGAGAAAGAGATAGAGAAAGAGATAGATATAGAGATAGAGAAAGAGATAGAGAAAGATTCTTCTGTCGAAGCGGAACCCGAATATCTTGAACCTCTCAACTACAACATGGAAGTACTGGATGGAGTAAGCGAAGAGGGAAAAAGATACGAAGAAGAGGTACTGCTTCCAGCCGAAGAGAAAAAGCACACAATCTTTCCAGCAGAGGAATTGGAATCAACCATAACTGAACTTGCTCCTGTAGAATCAGTGATCCTTAACGACAATTCCGAATGGATTCCAACCGTAGAAGAATACGAGGAATACAAGAGACTCTATCCGAATGTCGATATAGATCAAGAGTTCCGTAAGATACATGGATGGTGTAAAGACAATCCGAAGAAGCGGAAGACCCGAACAGGAGTAAAGAGATTCGTAGGAGGCTGGCTATCAAGAGAACAGGACAAGCCTAGAGCAGGGAACAGCGTACCGTCATGGAAGCGGCAGGACACATTATCAGATTTCTATAACGCCGATCCAGACAGGCAAGGCAGTGGCGAGAAAGTAACAGACGACGACATTGCAGAGTTCCAGAAGATGCTAAGTCAGATGAGCGGATCATGAAACTCAGAGAAGCGTTAAAAGCCTACAAAGGCAAAAATGTAAAGATCGGTGCAGCCGTAGCGTTCCTGTACTGCAACACTGTCACAGATGATACAGAACGGGAGCTTGAAGAACTCAGTGAGCAGATGGGTATATGGCCTTTATTAGAACGGCAGGTCATCAAAGACTATGAATCCCTTGAAGAGCTTAATGAAGGGCATATATTCATCGTCACTGGCGTTGAGCACGGTAAGTACTGGTCAAAGAAAGAATATTTAGCAGGTAAAGGAGAAGAAGATGAAGAGGATAACCTATAGAGAACTTCTGAACATGATTGCGGAAGGTAATGCACCTAAGTCTGTAAGATTCGATCAGAGAGAATATAAGTTTAACGGCGAAGAATATGAATACATTGAGAGAGCCCACGGTGACCGTATTCAAGTTCATACAACCCTGTCGGGTGACATTAGCATTAAGTACTATGCGGCTGGTATGGCTAATAAGAAGGTAATTGATGTAAAAGAAGAAATCCTCGACAAAGTGGAAAAGAGATACATCAGATCGGCACTGGTTCCGTTAAAGGCGAGCAGAGTGAAAAAGGCAGACCTCGGAGATGTAGAACGCCTTACATATAGTGTCGTGAGTACTCCTGAATTTAACTTCATGCGGTCGTATAGCCTCCCGGCATTTAAGAAAGGCACCATGTATAAGGGAATGGAATCGGAGAGATGGTACACCGTTGAGGAGCTTCTAAAGTGACCCCGTTAAACTGTCCGAACTGCGGAGCACCAGTAAGGCCATACGCCGAAAGATGCAGTTACTGCGGATCAACATTCAAGTGGGAAGAAGGGCATCATTTCCCATCAAGAATTAATCTCGTAAAGGAGCATCCGGCAGTGATTCCGGTAAGCGCAAAGATGGTGCTAGACAGGTGGGACTATCCTCCCGAGCTTTCCAAAGAGCTTGTGGCCGAGAAGGTTAAATATGAACTGACTCAGAAGATTGTTAGGGAACTGTTACCGGAGATTGAGTTCTACAAAGACTTTAACATCGAAAACATGCAAGACGTTTATACAGCGAGACTGCGGATAGTCAGAAAAGGAGAGAAATTGTTCTAATGGTAATAAATTTTAAGCCGGGAAAGATGATAAGAACGACGACACAATTCGATCACTCCACAACGGATTTATTTATATTTAAAACCGGAAAATTATTTGCGAAAATCTATCATCGTTCATGGTTAATCAGTATGCCGTACAAGACATTGCATGATTGGATAGTGTCTGGCCGGTTGTACGAGGCTAAGAGGATCAAGAAATGATTGTCTATATAGACAAAAAGCCAAACACATGTAATGGATGCCAGTTTCCTAAACTTCCAAAAGGCGCTGGTATGGCGGTCTGTGGAATTGACGGAAGGATCATTAGTGCGGATGCTCGAAAGGATTGCCCACTGAAAGAGATCGTAGATTGTACTGATTTTATGAATTGGCTGATTGTCACTGTTCTAGGCGAAATGAGGCTACCTGATTCTGATGTGCTTGGTGAAATTATTTGCCGCAGATTGAAAAAGCTAGGCCTACTTGATGTGAACGGTGGATATTATTGCATATCGCCGGCAGTTCAGAAAGCGGCAAGGAAATTGGCATACATTCATTCAGTGATTGATCTGTACGATGACAGACCAGATTTACACGAGGAAGAGTACTGGGCGGAGTATCTTCTAGACCCGGAATGGCATGATCCAGATATTGAGGAATAACTATGAATGGATTTGATTGGAAACGGCCGACAGTAGGACTGGATGCTACAGACGGATATAAAAGCCCGGTCACGTTGTATTACCAAGACTCGATAATGAATACGATACAGGAAGAAACTGACACATGCATTATGGCTCAGATACGCATGTATGTAGACGTAGACAAGGACGAATTAGTAAAAGCCTTGAATTATGATCGTCAGCAGTATCTGAAAGGCTGGAATGATGCTGTTAATAAGTATGTTCGCTTCGGGAAGTGGATGGGTACGGTGTGTACTGCTTGCGGTGAGAGTACTTCTAACTATTATGACTGTGATTATTGCCCGCATTGCGGTGCGAGGATGGACGAATGACACGGCCAATTGATGCGGATGCGCTTGCTCGAGCAATGTATGAGGAATCGTTTGAAAAAGATTCAGACATGCAGAGATGGGATAGTGGCTGTTGGATTCGATACAAATTATTTGAGAATGTGTTGGATGAACAGCCAACCATTGACGCAATACCGATTGAGTTTATCGAAAAGCGCATTGCAGAGTTGAAGAAATTGAACGAGCACGAATTTATTGCAAACGGTGGCTACACTTCGCCGTCAGATTATGAGCAGTGGGAACTTGAACGTCTGATAAGGGATTGGAGAGAGCAGAATGACCAGATACATTGATGCAGAAGCTATTGTGTATGACTTCGGAGAAATAGACAACGGTGCGCAAAAAAGATTCGATTTGTTTGTTACGAACGAGGTAATTGCAGAACAGCCAACCATTGATGCAATACCTGTGAAGCATGGGAAGTGGATACAGGCAGATAGACAGCAATATTTCCGCAAACATTATCCTGCTTCGCAATGTTCAATCTGCGGATGGAGAAAGAACTACAGCGGAAAGTATAACTACTGCCCTAACTGCGGAGCAGACATGAGGAAATCAGAATGAAAGCACTAATCACAAAGGCATCTGATTGGGAGTTTAAAGCGATCAGAGAATTTGAATCACTGGAAAATGCAGTCGATACCCTGAGGGCGGAAACCAACGAAAGCGAATATGTTGTCGAACGCTTTGAAACGTGTCTCTTACGTGACCAATACCCCAATGACATCGACTGGAAAATCACGATTTATGATAGTTGGCTTGAATAACTGTACTTTTCATAACGAAAGGAGAAGGAAGGATGAAGAAATTACTGACAATAATTGCAGTTCTAATGATGCTGGCTGGATGCAATAAATCAGAAGTAGTAAATCACAACATTCGGCGGGACGCAGATAACTTCAAAGTCAGAAGAAGAGTAGTTGCGATAAACACAAGAACTAACGATGCGTTATTTACGATAGAGGGGAATATATCACTTAATGTTGATGATGACGGAGACTTAAATGTGACGATTCAGACGGGAGAGGATGAGTATAAACTGTTTTACGCTCATCTAAGCGAAACCGTTACCTACACTGCTATTCAGATAGACGGAAGCAATGTAACGCCATACGCATATGAGATTTCGTTCTTCCCTCCTAAAGAAGCAATAGAACACGGACTAATCGACATTAAATCGACAGACTAGGAGAAAGAATATGAGTGAGTTAAAAAGAGGCAGTATCATCCAAGCAAACGAAAACGCTAAAGAGTGGTGCGGATCAGTACTCATTGTTGATGAAGTGGGAGATTGGGGTGTGCAAGCATTTGCGCATATACCAATGCAAGGTGACGCATATATTCGACTGACAAACGAACAGTTTGATGATCTGCATACTACCGCTGTATTGATGCCGAATGGTGAGTAGAGGGAAATAAGATGAGCAGATATAAAACAAAAGACGGTCTTGATGATGCTGTTGTTATTGAAGACATGAGAAAAGCTATTCGGATGTATGAGGACGGAGAAGTATTAGAAACGGCAGGGATGCTTATGGACATTGCAAAAGCGTTAGAAAGTGAGAGTGAAGCAGAGTTATGATCGTCAATTATGTGATTGTTGGCTTAGTGTCCGGTCTCTTGTCGGCGTATGGCATGTATCTGTTATGCACAGACAAAGAGCACAGGAACTACGATGAAGTGATAAACAGACTAACCAACGCAGAAACGTTTGTAGCCGATGAGTACAGGAAGCTATACAGAGATTTGTATACAGCCAACAGGGAATTACGGAATCTTAAACAATGGTGTTATGGATATGTGAGCTACTTGCCAAGAAAGGATCGGGATGAGCAGAAAGACAAACAGTCTAGTACGCCAGTTCAAGAACGAGTATCGAGCGAGGATAGAGTATCAGAACCGGATGGACTATCTGAAGCAGAAACTAGCGGAACTGGAAACGAAGTTTGAAGCACATTCGCCAGTGCTCAATGACATCAAAGTACAAAGCCAAGAGACACGGGACATGAAGCTGGCAGAATACGTCCAGCGGAAAGAACGCTTAGAAAGTGAACTAGACACGCTAGAGCGGCAGGCAGCAAAGGTCGATAAAATAGCTGAACTGATGGATGAAACAGTCCTATACCACTGGCAGAACGTCCTCAAAGGCAAATACACCTTAGAAGCGGCAGGGAACCGGATGGGATTATCAAGAGATGCGTTCAAGACTCGGCTGTCGGATGAGATCGTCAAAGCACACAGAAGACTACAGATATAAAGAGAGGCCCCAATTACGAGGCCCCTTTTTCATGTTCACGATGCTCTTACCTGTGATACCTTGTCGAGGATTCCCATTACAACCTTGTTAGCTTCCACGAGCCGGTTGATTTGTTCGAGTTCGGTACCTTCATCCGTCCATCCAGTCAGAACCTTGCCAAGGCAGAACATCCTAACAAAGGCTCCTTTATCGGTGAGCTTACCTTCTTCGGAGAGCTTACTGATCTCTTCCAGTTCCGACCGTGCATAGTTGAGTGTGCTTTGCAGTTTAGTGTCCATACAGCCTCCTTTCTCATAGCTTAAACGTTTTACCGGCAATAGTCACGGAATCAAAACCGGATGCCCCCGGATTAAGCCTCCAAGGGATTCCAAGAGCATCCATGGTTTCGGTCATGCCTCGTAGTTTCAAATCGTTCTCTTTGTTATCTTGGTTCCAGAGCTTTTGAAACCTTTCCCCAAGGTCACGGACTTGAATTGCGTTCAGATTCATACTACTTTCCACCTCCCATTTACTTTCTGATAACAAGGAATAATTGTTTTGAAGTTCTCGTCTTGGATTGAGTAATCGCCATGTGGATCAATGTGACGCAAATGTCTGGCCTGTCGGTCAGCGGCGGCAAGTGTCCGATGATTGGAAACCTCCAAATCTGCATAAATCCCGTTGGCAATATGAATCAGTTGCATAACTCTAAACATTTGATACCTCCCATGAATATCCATAAATAGGTAATTTGTTTACATGAAAATTACTGATGCGGCCTTTGCCATTCTTATCAACCGAATGAATCCACCAAGCTATCACCTCGCTTTCTTCAACCCATCGCTTTATCATCAGCTCCGCTTCTTTCTTAGAATCCGTGAATGTATATGTAGTGAGACGGCAGGGGACAGACTCTTTCATAGCTATTGCTACTGGCCAATACATTTTCATTAGAACTCACCTCTAATAATCTTCTTAAATTCATCTGAGAACGTGTCGCCGAGCTTGTCCTGCTCTGCATAGCACTGTTCCACGATCTTTCTTGTTAATGTTTCCCTAGACCATGGGACAAGTGCGCTGTCAGTGACAAAGAAGAAATCACAATCAAAGAAACTTCCATAAGTCGCCAGTGTCATAACCAATCTCCGAACAATATCGGCAAGCGGCTCTGTCTTAGCAAAATCGCAGAAACAATACATTGTATGAAGTTCATCGTCTGGACATAAGGCTTTGCGATAGCAAACAAGCTCTGCATCTATCAATTCTTCTTCAATATATTTCCGTGCTTTCTCTTTGATCTCTTCTTCGGTGTGCTTCGGATTGGCAAGTGAGGCAACCCAATCATCGTATTTACTACATTCGGCATTGCCGTGAATAAGACCATATGAGAGGCCGGGGATGTAGATTAGATCATACATATAGTCGGAAGAAGTGAGCTGATGTCCGTCATACTTAAACCAATCATCCTCTGGATCAAAGCTGCCTGCTAACGCTAATTGAATACATTCAATACAGCCTTGGCCGCTCATTACATAGTTAAAATTCTTCATCCGATGGACATCATCGTTAATCTGCTCATAGATTTCGAATATTGTTTCATCTTCCTGCTCTTCGAGCCACTCAGTAACCATTGCTTCGGTAATAATAGGTTTCATTTCAATGTTTTCCATAATCAAATCTCCTTTCAAATTAAGCAAAAGATTTTCAAAACCATGTAGAAAAGGACGCTCCCGTAAAGAAGCGCCCATGCCAGTGAACCAAAATCAATTTTGCTCAAAATAATCTCCTTTCTTTCGACGTGGTGTTGAGAGTTATACGCCCCAAGGGGTATCAAGCCCTGCATTATCAAGCAATTTTTTAGTGATTGCCTTTTCAAGAGCTACCAGCGAATCGTGGATTTCTTCATTGTAGTAGTCCTCCGTCTCGCAGGCTTGGTAGTTGTAGCACCGAATACATCCGTACAGTTTACCAAGATCAAACTCTTTAGGTTTCTGAAACTCAGTTTTCGGCATTGGTTCGCTGTCCCCGTAGCGATAATTCACTGAATCATAGTTCTGTTGAAGCAGGGACTCTCCGATTTTCTGTACGGTGTCGTTGACGAAAACCTCACGGATCGGTCGATTGTGGCTGTTCTTCGGGTAGTAGTCAACTCCCAGTGTGACAAAGCCCCAAGCGATAGTGTTGATTGTTTCATTAGATACGATGTAAGCGCTCATTTTCTTCTCCTCCTTTAGTCTGTTCTTGTGATGTAGTATTCGAGTTCTTCACCTTCAAAGGTGTCTTTTGCAACTCGGTCGATTTCTTCCCACATCTCGAAATACATTGCCGCTAATTTGGGATCACTGTCCCGGTATTCGAATCCTTTCCAGTTCAGAGCCATTGCGAAAGCGGTGAAATATTCAATCCCTCCCAATAGATAGACTTTTGAAAGATAGATCGGAAGTGACATAAAAAACAACTCAAGCTCATGGCTCTCTTCTCTATCGGTCAGAAACTGCATTGCGGCCTTAATATCTTCGTTATCGTCAATGTCGGACTGTTCTGGTGATACGGTGATGTAGGTGATTCCATTTCTTTCTTCGGATGTTGTGAGCATGTCTTTTCCTCCTTTTCAGTAAACTGCTTCAACTACTTGATGAATGAGCGCAATTCCAGAGCACCAAGTGACGTTAACCCGCTGGGTAGAACCGCCGGCATACTCGATATGCACATATTCTCCGTCTCCGTTTTCAAAGCGTTCATAGGTCATGCTTTCGATGGTGCAACCACTACGGGTCAGCTGTAGTAATTCTTTGAGTTTCTCAGTGATAAGCGCTTTGTCTTCCATAATTCCTCCTTTAGGCGATATAGCCGTAATTTGTGTTCGGATATTGCATCAGTGAGATAGTGCGTAACGGGCAGAGCAGGGCAGATCCGTATTCACCGGAAACAATAACCGGCTTATCTTTCTTGTCTTCGAGATAGAGGATTTCTGCATCCTTGCCGACTGCTTTTATGGCTGTTTCAAGCAGATTCAAGTCAAGCACTGCACCGGATGGCATGATATAGACTCCCTTGATCCTGCTTCCGGTCATCTGTCGAGTGCCTTTGAGCATGGCCTTTGCTTCTTTAATATCGGTCGGCGCAGCTATGGCCGAATCTGTCTCCGGTGTGACTCTTTTGATTGATTCTTTAGAGATGCTTCCAGTGGCCGGGAAACCCAGATCCTGGCAGACCAGTACTAAAGAATTATGTTTGTTTGCATAGAACGCTGTGCCGTCATCATTGCGGCTGACCGTCCCATCTTTTGCGATCTTCTTTGCGGCTGATAAAAGAGCCTTTGGCGCTGTGACCTCGGGCTCTTCTTTTGTTTCTTCGACTTCTTCATAACCCTCAAAGCCGTCGATGATAAACTCGGTAGCTCTTCCGGCATACTTCGACGCATCCGTTACCAGTTTGACGTCATTCTGCAATGCTTTAAGCCATGACTGGATATAAGCGGTTGTGTTGTCGATTGTCTTCTCAATTCCGCAATGGTGGCAAAGGAATGCACTGCCAAGCTCGGCAATCAATTCTTCTTTAGCGTAGTGAGGATCACCAAACCAACCGGACATATCTCTGTTAAGACGATTCTTAACTCCGGTGCTGTGGGTCATCTCATGAAAAGCGGTGCCGTAATACTCTTCGGCCTTTTTGAACTGCTCAAACATCGGCAGGGTGATGGAATCGGTCGAAGGTCTGAAATATGCCTCGTTTCCGTAGACGTTTGAGAGCTTAATACCCTCACGACCTACGTAATACTGAATAAGCTCTTCCGGCTTGGCAATTCTTGACTGGTTAAAGCTCGGCATCTCGCCTTTATAGTCTGTATATCCTGTCCAAAGGACTCGAACATAGCGCATTGCAGGCGGGTACTTGCCTAAAACCGGATTGCCGTCATCGTCTACCATTGGAGTGCCGTCTTTTTCACGTTTTTGATAGGACTTCTGCCAATAGTTGACGATGAGATCACCAAGAGCGCTGAATTTTTGGGAACTGCTGAATCCGTCCCATTCTTCTGCTGTTACTTTGTGATAGCCGTCAAGCGGAAGGTTCTGGAATGTCGGCCTATACTTCTTCCACGTGTCGAGTTTATAAAGATTCTCGGGAACGGGTGCTGTGATGTTGACGTTGTTTTCAATCATCTGCTTTTCAGACATATAGCCGCCGGGATGTTCGACCAAGAGCTGATTTATAACTCCGTAAGGCTTATGTGTGAAGATGTTGCCTGTTCCGGCCAGTCCAAACCACGGTTTCTGCCACGGGATCTGACCCTGCTGTAATTTGTCGATGATCTTGTTGGTGATAATAGCTTCTACTGATGTACGTTCTGACATTTTTTTATCCTCCTATAGTCATACTTTTTGTTTTTCTTTGCGATGAAATAGCCGGTGAATACAAACTCACCTCGAAAATATTTGAAACAGATGATGCAGATGCTTGGTCAGTTCAGACCCACGGCACCATATATTTATTTCTCTAGGGGTCGCATAGTTGCGATAATAAACAGTGCCGTCATCTGCTTGGCGCATGTCCCAATACTGGATGTCATCCTCCGGGTACTTATAAAGCGTGATCCCTTCGGCAGTCCCATCCCAAACCGGGAGAGAGTTAAACCTTGTTTCTGATAATGCGTTCATAATTTCCTCCTGTTCTGCACGGACTTGAGACCGTCGCTGGTGCATTACAAAAGAGGCCGAAGCCCCTCATGCTCTCTGCAATTCGTCTATAAATTCTCTGAAATGTTTAACTGCTTCACGATGTCCCTTGCGAGGCGAGGCGTAGAATAATTCTTCTACTTCCGTATCACGCAGGATGTAATAAATACTTTCTTCATGATCCCCGCAGCTATATTCTTGTAACTTATAGCCGTGCTGTCTGGTGATCGTCGTTCCCTTGGTTGTAACTAACATGTGGCGTACCTCATGACCAGAGCGGCCATATCTTCTGCGAATTTATCGCCTGTCATAACTGCCCAAGACAGCAGGTCGTATGCTACATCTTCCGGTGCGGTTGCAAGTGACGCTGAATAATAGGCCAGTTTCCGAGCCTTGCAGAATGCCGATACGATCTCGTTTACTTCGTCAAATCCAAGTTTTGCAGTGTTTTTCATGTTCTTTTCCTCTTTTCTTTGTTTTTGGTATTTTTGGTGGGCGCTGGGTGGTATTTCCCCACTTTTTGCCCGTAATTTTGGGACTATTGTTGGCCGTCCCTGTGTGCCTGTTGGTGTCATTCGCTTCGGGTTGTCCTAACTTGCGCAATGTTGTTGTTGTCTGCCTTTTCCGCACTCAAAATCAGAGCTATGACAAGCTATAAAAGCCTTGTTTTACGGCCTCACAAAGGTATCTTTGCTTAACGGTCTGTTAGTTGATTTGTCTTGTGCAGTCCTGTTGACCTAAATTTCCTCTTTGGGCGAAGCCGTAATCAAAGAAACCCAACCAAACTGCGCTATTTGACTCAATTTTCAAAGAACTCTCATACTCTCAAAGTCTTGAATTTAACTTGTGCATCGGAACTTACGGATACCCGTAAACTCATACCCAGAGGTGACTTGTAAGAATGTCGTATCAGCAGGCTTATGTTTTACTAGGGAGCTTACCTAGGCACCTGTTCGGTGCACCCTCAGCCTAGGCCATGGCCTCTGAAGTCGGCAGGCTAGTATCAAGTAACAGCTGACAGACAAGGAAGGAAGTAACTGAGAAATACGCAGAGAAGTAGTACTAATACGCGCGAGAAAGCGCAACGAAAAAATGACCATTGGTCAGAAATCGCTTATAACACTTTGGTAGAAAATTGGTAGAAAAGCGCACGATGTCGCATGGTTAAGCCAAGTGTGAGTATTCAGCACAGCACTCACAACACTCGCAGGGGTATAACACAGGCGCCTACACGCATATAGGGGGCGGGGGCAGGGCTATTTTTGGCCCCGTGCTGATGGAGAGTCCTCGCGTTATTGTTGTTGGTGCCTTACATACGCTTAATAGACATGTTTCCCTTACATACGTTCAAGAGACATGTTCTCCTTACATACGCTGTAACTAAAGTCTGATTTACTTAGCGGTTAATGATCCTGTGTAAGTAAAGGAAAAGGCTGTTTTGTTTAGTTAGAGGGTGGGGTTTATTTCTTACCTATGGGTATATATCTCTATGTGCTTATTTAGAAAAAATTGGCATGGGTCGGTAAAAGGGGATGTTTTTCTTTCAGCTTCGCCCAAATATTCCCTAGTTACAGGGTATAAATGCATAATTGGTAGGATGAATATAGGATGAATCTGCTGATGGGTGTCAAAAATCACGGGGGTTATACAAAAACGATCCTGAAAACGGTATAAATTCATCCCATAACTTAGGAATCCCCTCGGGGGCTAAATTACAAATAATAAAATGTACTTGTAATAAAGACGGAGGAATACTTATGCCGACAAAAGCGAAAATGGCCAGAGATTTCGGTGACAAGATTTCTGCGCCGCACTTCAAAAAGAAAACAGTAGAATACTTCGAAAAGACTGATCCGAAAGAGTGGAATATGGCGGGTCTGTTACTCGAACTGAAATTATCTAAACCTCAGTGGAAAGCATTAGGCGAGGGATATGACAAGAAGACCGGAGAACCGGGTAAATACCAGAAATGGATTGATTACGCCAAACTCTGTCTGGAAAAGCGGTATCTGGTTGATCTCTCGAAGCCCAACTGCACTGGTGCGATCTTTGCTTTGAAGAATCTCGGTTACTCTGATAACAAGGGTATCGAGCATACAGTAGAGATCGGCGCTAAGTTAGAGACGGTACTTAGGGAAGTGACGGTCAAAGCGTGAGCGAGGCACTATCTCTCAAAAAGTACATAGAAGCGAACCTAAAAATTCAGACCAAAGACGGAAAACTGGTAAAACTCAAACCAAACGAACCCCAAAAGCGGCTGTATAAGGTCTTTCAAGAGCATTTCAACGCTAACAAACCTTGTAAGATCATTATTCTGAAAGCTCGGCAGATGGGGTTTTCTACTATGACCGAAGCGATTATATCTGCGGTAACAATGACATCTCCGCATGTTAATTCGCTTATCGTTGCGCATGATACGGAGTCAACAAACAGTATTTATAGTATGGCTCGAAGGTACTATGACAACCTTCCTCCAGAATGGAAGCCGATGACCAAGTATAACAATGCTCGATTACTGGACTTCTCGAATCCGACCAATGATAAACAGGAACGGCAGAAAAACCCCGGTCTTGAGTCAAAAATACGAGTAGCTACCGCCGGACATGCAGGTATTGGTCGAGGATCTACGTTCCAGTATATGCACCTGTCTGAATTGGCGTTCTGGCCGGAAGAAGATACCAAAACCGTACAGGATCAGCTCACTGGTCTTTTGCAGACGCTTCCTCCGCATGGAAGATCGTTATTGGTAATTGAATCTACGGCCAATGGGTATAACTATTTCAAGGCTCTCTGGGATCAAGCAGAAAACGGAGAATCGGATTTTATTCCGCTGTTCTTTCCGTGGTATGAAATGCCAGACTATGTACTGCCCTATAAAAACGAGACCTTTACGGTCGATGAGCTAGCTGAAAAAGAAAAATACGGGCTGTCCAATGAGCAGTTGATGTGGCGAAGATACGCTATCAATACACTCTGCGGCGGCGATGTAAATAAGTTCCGGCAGGAATATCCCGGCTGTCCAGAAGAGGCGTTCATCTTAACTGGTACTCCGTTCTTCAACGCCGAAAAGGTGAATAGGAGAATAGGTACTTTGAATCCTCCGATAGCACGAGGGATGTTCTCAGAGTCTGCTTCTTGGTATGACGACGATCAAGGCTATATCGAACTATGGGAAAGACCGATTCTAAATCACGTATACGGCATTGGCTGTGATACCGCTGGTGAGGGTTCGGACTTTTTTGTGGCCTATGTCGGAGATAAAACGGCTGGCGGCAGATGTGTTGCTAAGTATCGTGCCAAATCGGATGAGCGTTTGTTCGTAGAGCAGATGTTCTCGTTAGGCCTGTATTACAACTACGCAATGATCGCCATAGAAACGAATTTCAGTACGTATTGCTGTCAGCGCTTGGAAGATCTGGGATATGTGAATTTGTATGTCCGTGAACAGGTAGATACCTACACCAAGCATATACAGAAAAAATTCGGGTTTCGAACTACGCCCATTACACGACCTCTAATACTCGACACATTGAAAGAAATTGTGAACGAGCATAATGAGCTGATCGAAGACCCGACCTTTTACAACGAATGTTTGTCTTTTGCTAAGAACGATAAGGGCAAACCGGAAGCCACCTCTGGCGCACACGACGACTGCGTTATGGCGATGGCAATTATGCAGTTTACACTCCCGCAGGCGGAAAACGTCTTCAATTACGAGAATGAAGAATACACCAGCGAGAATGATTACTCAGATTTTATTAACTTTGGAGCGTGATTATGGAATTGTTACTAGCAGTTATTTGTCTTGGAAGTCTCTGTCTGAATGTCATGTTTTACCTTCGCTCTCAGAAGAAAGAGGAACCGAAAGCACCATTTACAGACGATGAGATCGACAAGATCAAGCAGGTAGTCAACATCCTGTCATGGGGAGGCGAAGATGAAAATTAAAACCGAACCAAAACAAATATTCCTTGAGTACGAGGATGCGCAGACTTACAACCAGTCGCAGGATTTATACGCCAACGTTGAGAAGAATCAGCGTTTTTTTCTGGGAAACCAGTGGCAGGGAGTAAACGCACCCGACCTCACGAAACCGGTATTCAACATCTTAAAGCGTGTTTGTACGTATTATGTCGCAATGCTGGCCTCGGATGAGGTAGGGATCAACATTACTCCGATGGATGAGACACCGGAAAACAAGGTTATGACCGATGTGATAGCCTCCGAAGCAGAAAGAGTACTCGAACTGACAAAAACCAAGTTTAAGTGGCGTACAAACATCAAAAATGCGGTCGTTGACGGCGATACCTGCATGTATATCAACTTCAATCCCGATGTAGACACCGGACATGAGTACAAGGGAGCCATTGAAACGGAGATCATCGACAATACAAACATTATTTTCGGTAATCCGTACTCCCAATCCGTACAGACTCAGCCGTGGATTATGGTCGTTCAGCGGTTATACACCAATCAAGTCAAGGATTATGCCGAATCCAAAGGCGTTCCGACTGATAATATCGTCCCCGACGCTGAGGATTACACCACAACCCAGCTGAATGAGGCCGAAAAGCTGACGACCGTTATCACAAAATTTTGGCATGAGACCAAAAAGGTCAAGAAAGTAGACCAGTTCGGCACTCCTTACGAGGAAGAAAAGAGCACTGTCTGGTTTACCAAGGTCTGCAAGGAAGTCGTACTCGATAAACCTACAGATTTGGGTTACAGATACTATCCGGTAGCGTATTTCTCTTGGGAAAAGGTCAAAAACTCCTATCATGGGCGTTCTCCGATCACCGGATTGATCCCGAATCAGATCTTCATTAACAAGATTTACGCTATGTGCATGGTCTACATGACCAACATGGGCTTCCCTAGAATCTTCTACGATGAAAATAAGATTTCTAAACTGACGAACTCGGTTGCTTCGGCTACCAAGATCACAAATATGGATTTGGCTGGAAAAATGATGGATGCAGTTAAAGCTCCCGACTTCTCCAACCAGATCATCCAGCTTGTTGACTCCACGATCTCCTATACCAAGGACTTCATGGGTGCTTCGGATGCGGCTTTAGGTAATGTTTCAAACCCGAACAACACCTCCGCTATCGTTGCCGTCCAGCAGGCTTCCAGTGTGCCTCTTGAGATACAGAAGCTCGATTATTACCAGTTTGTTGAAGATATTGTCCGAGTCATGTTGGATGTTATGGCCAACCGCTACGGTACCAGAATCGTCAAACTGACAGAAGGGCAGGCAAAAGAACTCAATCTTATGCGAATAGACCCTCTGACGGGTATGCCGATGCTCGATAAAAATGGTATGCCGCTCTATGAGACTTCAATACCGATTGATTTCACACAGTTGCAGACACTTACTTATGATCTGAATGTCGATGTCGGACAGGCTTCCTACTGGTCTGAACAAACCCAAGTACAGACGGCAGATGCGATGTTCGATAGAGGTATTATTTCTGATCCGGTTATGTATCTTGAAATGATCCCAGATAAGTACATTAAGAACAAAGCCAAGATTGTCGAGGCTATTAAGAATCAGCAGGCCATGTTACAGATGCAACAGCAGATGATGGCCCAAGCAGCCATGTCAGCTGATCCGAATGTCACACGAGGGATGCAGGACGGTGTAGATGACCGTGCACCCGCAAGTGAGCTAGGGAATCAGCAGTTACAGGACACTTATGCACAGTCAAAGGAGTTCTATCAATCATGAAATGTAAAAAGTGCGGGGCGACAATGGAAAAACGCTCCGATGAGAAACACAGCTACTATTTCTACTGCCCGAAATGCGGCAATGAAGTAGCCAAGAAAAAGAAATAAGTCCCTTTCAGGGCACGGGCGGTGTGGAAGCGTCATGTACCTCCTCCTAGAACACATCTTCATTTCTATACCGCCCATTTATCTGAATTAAAGGCTCATTACGAGTCTTTTTATATGCGCCAACCATAGCGCAAGAAGGAGACACAGATGGCAGACGAAATGACAAACCAGTCAACGGAAACCACCGAAACTGAATCGGGATTTGAAGACCTCTTTGCGGATGAGGCTCCCGAAACAGAACCCACACAGGCTGAAGAAACCCCGGAAACCGCACCAAAAGAAGAAGCACCGTTTATGACGGTCAAGTACAACGGGGCAGAACAGAACCTGTCAAAAGAAGATGCGATCACCTTTGCACAGAAGGGCATGAACTACGACAAGATTCATAACCAGTTGGAACAGTTGCGCAATGATCCGACTATGAAAGTCTTCGCAGAACAGGCTCAGCGTGCTGGTCTATCGCTCCCCGAATATGCTCAGAGACTGCAACAGTTTCAAGCTGAATCGGAAATGACACGTATCGCTAATGAGTTCAAACGGGAAAACCCCGATGTGACTGACGAGGTTGCGAGAAAGTATGCCGAAGCTCAATACCAGAATGCGGCAATGCAGAAACAACAGCAACAGGCACAGCAGTTAGCTCAGATCGAAGCAGATAAGCAGAAGATGGCCTACTCACAGTTGGAGGCCTTTTTAAATGTTTATCCCAATGTCGATATTGAGCACCTCCCGGTAGAAGTCATTGACGAGATCAACGCAGGAGAACCACTGCTTTCTGCCTACCGTGCTTACGAAAACAAGCAGATGAAAGATACGATCAAAGCACTTCGGCAGAATAAGGACAATGAGGCCGTCGCTACAGGCAATCTGAGTGAAAACAAAGGATCAATGGAAGGAGGCGACCCGTTCTTGGCAGGGCTTCTCGGCTAGTTTAAGAGGAGGCTAAAATGCCGGCTAATAGTATTGTTTCGCTTGATGGAATCAATCTTGCGACAAAATATGAGAAGGGTTTAGTACAGGCTTATACCCGTGCGTCCCTTCTGACAGGAAAAACAAATTCAGAGTATAACTGGGATGGCGTAAAATCCATTCACGTTTATACCGCAATCACACAGGCACTGAACGATTACAACCGCTCTGGTATCGACTCCTACGGCGGCCATCGTTATGGTGCTTGGAACGAATTACAGGACAGAGAGCAGGAGATGATTGTCACTCTCGACAAGTCTTTTGCGATCACAATCGACAAGGGCAACAACGACGAACAGCAGAACGTTAAGCGTCTCGGTGAAGTTATCAAGGCTCAGATCGGTGAGCAGGTTACTCCGTTCTTCGACTCCTATGCACTCAAGTATTGGACAGAGAACGCAGGCTCCACCAACACTGACTATGCTACACTGACAAGCTCTACCGTTCTTAACGTGTTCTCGATTGCTCATACTCACTTCTTCAACAACAACATGCCGATCAACGGACAGATCTATGCATACGTTCCGACAACCGTTTATGCACTTCTGCTCCACAACCCGGAATTTATCTCGGTTGATAAGCTCGGCGAGAAGATTCTCAGCAACGGCGTTGTTGGTAAGTGCATGGGCTTCCCGATCGTCGAAACACCGGATATTTACCTGCCGACAGGTACATTCGCTCTGTTTACCAATAAGAAGTCTGTTATTCAGGCTACTAAGGGCACAGAGCTCCATCGTTACACCAACGTTCCGGGCCTCTCTGGTGCACTGATTGAAGGCCGTTACCGTGGTGATGCATTCATTCTCGACACTCTCAAGCAGGGCGTCCTTGCATTCATCTCCACACCGAGCATTGCGCTCAATAAGGCAACAACTTCCATCTCTCAGGGTTCCACTGAAAAGCTCGTTGCTACAGTTAATCCGTCTGATGCAACAGTCACTTGGGCATCTTCCGCTCCGACAGTTGCTGACGTTGCTACCGATGGTACTGTTACGGCGATTGCGAATACCGGTACAGCGGATATTACAGCTTCTATTACGGTCAACGGTACAACTTATACCGATACCTGCACTGTAACCGCTACTGCTTAATTTGTTTCGTTAGGGGTGGGCTTCGGTCTGCCCCTTCTTTTTTTTGAAAGGAGCACCTTATGGCACAGGATTTTAAGACAGATTTCACGGTGCAGGAGCTTTATGATCTGGCGAAAGCTACGATGTTCGAGAAACCGACTTCCAAGGATTATGACAACTACATCATTCCGTGGACAAATGTACTGCTTTCAGAAAACTTTAATCTGAATAATCATCTCAGACTGAAACACGGTGACGATGAAATGGAAGATGTTCCTTGGATGGAAAGCATGGATGATGAGATTCCGTATGAAGTGGAGATGTGCCGTGAGATTCTTCCTTATGGGCTGGCGGCGAACTTCTTCATTGACGATGATCTGTCCAAGTACGACATTCTCCATCGGTACTACGAAAACATGCAGTCTAAGTACTCGTGGGGTGTTGAAGAAAAAGTTGAGGACACCTACGGAGGTGAGGACTGATGGTATGGCTACAGCAACAGACACATAAACAGCCAGAATATAAGGCACTCAAAATTGATAAACCCGGCTTTGGCGGTCTGAATATCAAGGACTTGGACTTCATGCTACGTCCCGATGAATCACCGAAGATGCAGAACATGATGGTCAAGAACGGCGTATTCAAGAAGCGGCAGGGCCAAAAGAGGATGTATGAAACTGGTTATACGTGGGCGGATGCGCAAACCTGGGCGACGATGAGGCCGGTCATGTTCGAGTTCCATGAAAAGCTGTATCTGATGAACACCTATCAAGCGGATGAACACAAATACACGTTTAACATTGGATGCTGGGACGGAGCTAACGGCACGAATGTACTCAGCCTTGACGGTACCGACACGACCAACGGCACATTCCTCTACAAGGCAAATCCCGATCCCGACAGCTCATACTACAAGCGAACATCCTACGAGGTTTCCAGTAAGGTCTATAACACTGGATTCTTTTTCGTTTCGGACGGCACGCTTTACTGCATCGCTTCCTATCCGGGCTATGACGGAACGTCTTTTGACGGGAAGTTCTTCCGGTTCTATGTCTTTGCGAAGCTGAACGAGGAAACAGGCCAGTTTGAGATGCAGTCGATTGATGACATGTACGTCCCAACCGTTGCGATCAACTGCCGGCCGGATATTTCTTACTACGATGTCGATGGCTTAGATCAGTTCAATCTGCTCTGCCCTAGAGCACGTATCGAATATAACGGCGACGGCTCCTCTAAGACCTACAAGATTCCGAAAGAGCTGACAGACGAGAAGATGGGCTATGCGGTCAAAGTCGAAATTGACGAGGAAGAAGTAAGCCCGTCTACCTACAGTGTTTCGTTCGGACAGGTCGTATTTAATTCGGCCCCGGTCGCAGGGCAGGATAATGTAGCGATCACGGTATCAACGGTTCAGTCCGGGAATGCCTTTTCGGATTATTCCTATCTGGACTTAGCGTCTGAGATTCTGTCTGCACAGTTCTCTACACCGTTTGGCGGCACCAATAACTCAAGGCTGTTTGTCGGTGGATCATCGGAGAGATATTACTACTCTTACATCAACGATCCGACCTACTTTCAAGCAATGGATTATGGCGTAGCCGGGTATGACGGAGAAAGGATCACAGGCTTCGGACACCACTACAAAGACCTTATCGTCTTCAAAGCTAATTCGATCTATACGCTGAAATACCAGTACGGAGCGGATTCCAACGGCGAGATGCAGGGTCTTATCTACTCTCAGCCGGTCAATCTGGACATTGGATGTGATGCGCCGAATACGATCCGCAAGATCAATAACCGTCTGACATGGCTCTCTACCAAGTATGGAGTCTGCACACTGGTCTCTACCGTCCTTGAGGATGAGCGGAACGTCTGTGTAGTCTCACGGAATATTGAACGAGGCGAAAGGGTCAAAGGGCTTCTTGATGAGGCGAATGAGTACTCTTTTGCGCAGGACTATGACGGTAAATACATCCTGTTTAACAACATCGTTTCAAAGGCTCCGGTAGAAGGTGTATCAGAGAAAGATCGTGTGCCGGTACTCTCGAATGTCTATGTTTGGGACTATGCGGTTGCGCCGTTCTTCCTGTCTGAGAAACAGTCTGCCGAAGATTCCGCAAGAAATACCTCATGGTACGTCTGGAAAAATTTCAGCTCTGTCGCTGCTAAGAGGTTCCGAAACGAGATTTATACGCTGGATTACCGCTATACGGATGACTTCTGGGGCTTACAGCTCTGCAAATGGATTGATGACGAGAACGATTTTGGAGAACCTATCGAAGCCTATTATCAGACACCGATGTTTGACTTTGGCCAGTACGGCTATCTGAAAACCGTTAAGAAGATTTTCGTCCAGTGCAGAGGCGGGATCACATACAACACGACATTGAAGTACTTGACCGATGAAAACGACACCGGCGAGACGGAACCCGAGAACTTGATTAGTACATCTTCGGTTCTTTGGGATGACTTTTCCTATGCCAATTTCGCATGGGGAGAGACACCGTTTGCTAACACGTTTGCCCGGAAGTGCTCATTGAAGAAGATCGAGCTTGCAGGAGTCATGTTCTCAAATAACATCACGAACAACGACATGCCAATCAACGGCTTGCAGATGCTCTACACGCTAGTTAAGGAGATCAAATAATGGAACAGTTTGCATTTGACCCTGCGGAAGGGTTTAAGAATACGGAATCATATCCCGAGCCTGCTGGTGGGACGGCATCAAGAGAACAGCTCATGTCGCTTCACGAACAGACACGGGATTTTATTAACAACACGATGATACCGGAGATTGACGGCAAACAGACGGCACTGAATTTCGATGCGGAACCGACCGAGGACAGCACGAACCCGGTTACTTCTGGCGGAGTATATACCGCTTTATCTGGTAAACAGGACACGCTGACCTTTGACGATACGCCGACATCCGCAAGTGATAACCCTGTTAAGTCGAGCGGTATCTATGACCTTGATAACAATTCAGTCAAAACGAAGTCGCTGAGACTTGAAGTAGGAGGTACTGTTTACATCATTTCAGTATCTGGCGGAAGCGTAACAGCAACCCCGGAGGTGTAATATGGCGAGTTTAACAATGGGCCGTGGCACCACACCTCTCTATACGATCAAGTTCACAGGTATCTCTTTGGATGACATTGGAGATATTTACATCACATTCGAGCAGTCGAAATCGAATCAAGAACTGACCAAGCATTACCCGGAAGTCGCTATCGGTGATGGATATGCATACGTACAGCTCTCTCAGCAGGAGACACTGGCATTTCAGAAGGGATCCGCAAAGATGCAGATTCGATTTTTAGACAACGCCAGCAATGCATTTAAGAGTGCGATCCTTGGCGTGCAAGTCAGTGATGTTCTGTACGAGGAGGTGATCTGATGCCGATCTACATTCCCGAAAATGACATCAACGTAGAAGTTAATACCGATGTGCAGGAAATCAATATCAAGGTTGATGGCGGAGACGCTGAGATTTTCGCTCTTGAGGCCAAGGGGTACCGGGATCAGACACTGAGTTACTCCAACGAGGCCAAGGGCTATCGGAATCAAGCTATTTCGGCATCCTCTAATGCGCTGATCTACAAGAACGAGGCGGGCGGATATGCTACAAACGCTTCTCAGAGCGCTAACAACGCTTCGAACAGTGCGACGCTCTCAAGATCATGGGCGGTCGGTGACACTGCATCAAGGGCAGGCGAGGAAACGGATAACAGTAAGTATTATGCCGAAGTCTCTCAGTCCGGTGCAGGTACATCTCAGCACTACGCAGAGGAAGCCGAAGACACCTTAGAGACGATCCGCACGCTTGTATCAGACACGGTATTTACGGTGAATTTCACAACTGGCGAGCTGGAATATGAATCACCGGATATCACATTTTTAGTCAACACAACAACAGGAAATTTAGAGTGGGAGGTGGTTGAATGAGTGCAAGTGCAGGAAGAGTATTGATTCTTCTTAAAGGCGAGTATAACGCCAGCGCAACTTACGAAATGCTAGATGCTGTTTACTATGCAGGATCAATGTATATCGCTAAAAAGACAACGACAGGTAATACACCGCAGGACGGTGAGTACTGGATGCTTTGTGCCGCTGGTGCAGTTCTGGAATGGGGACAGATCACCGGAGACATTGATGACCAGACAGACCTCAAAGACAAATTTGATGGGAAACAGGATTCTCTAACGTTCGATAATACGCCAACGGAGGACAGCACCAATCCGGTAACATCTGGCGGTGTATATACGTCCCTGTCCGGTAAAGCGAGCACATCCGCAGTGGCGGCAAAATCCAATCTGAGTAATGTGGCTACCGTCGAAAGCGGAAGTACAGCATCTCAGAACTATGTAAAAGGTGAGTTCGTCTGTGTAGGAGGTGTCCTGTATAAGGTCAAGGTTCCGATCACAAGCGGCGCTACCTTTGTGGTAAATACGAACATTGAGGAAACCGATATTGGTACCGAGCTTGTTGCCTTGAGTAACGGTTCTACTGGCGATACCGGGCCGGTCGTAGCGCTGATCGACAGATGGCTCAGATTTGACCCGAACAACAAGAAAGGTCTGATTATCAAGGCAGGAACTCACATCCTCAAAGATGACGGAACGTATCAGCATTATGACTCAGACACCGCAGTTGACCTGACAAGTGATCTCAGTGGCAGTGGAACGGACTATTTCGTTTATCTGGCCAATGACGGGACGATCTCAGCAGGAACATCACAGCCTGCCGACACAGTTAAGATCGGTCGATTCCATACACTCTGCGCCAATGTCGGAACACCGAATATGATCCTGCCGTCTGGTGGAATCACAGCAAATAATCCGATCATGGTTAAGAGCTACAAGCAGGAAGAAGACCCCGATTTCTATGCATTCTACCGGAAGACCATCAGCTCCGTAAGTGGTGAAGTGGCTACCGTGCCGCATCCTCTGAGCGGATTCAGTGCTGGTGACATTCTGCCGGAGAGTGTGTTCTGTCTGACATTCCATCCCGACACGCTTGTTGAGGACGCTATGGTCTATGACAGAGACACAGACAGAGTGATTGATGTCTACCTACAGTCCGGTAAGGGCGTAAACACCAGAAGCGCATACAACGCTACGCACACTGTTTCAAGACAGCCGATCAATCACCAAGAGGATATGCGGGCAGTAGGAAAGAAACTTCTGACTGACCACGAGTTCACTTCGGCGGCTATCGGTAGTAACGAAAAGACAAATATCACCGGATCATCAGACAAGACCTATGTAGGCGGCCATGTAGATACGGCAAACAGACGCATGATCTCAGCGATTGGCTGTGAGGAAATGTGCGGTTATCTGTGGCAGTGGCTGGATGAGATCGCACCTACAGGTGGAAGCGGATGGAACAGCTACGGCGATGGAGACAACTACGGACAGTCCTACGGCATGCCATATGTCCTGCTGGCGGGAGGCGATTGGACTGATTCCTCGAGTTGCGGTTCCCGATCTCGGAATGCGAATCTTGTTCGCTCGAATGTCTTTGGCAATAACGGCGGTCGCGGGTCGAGCCGTGTCTGTCGGTGGCGCTGAATTTTAAGGAGGTCGATTATGGAAATACCTAAATTCAGTGATTTGGTCGAATCCAAGACTCTGAGCGGAGACAAGAAGAAACTGGAAGACGTTCTCGATAAACCGATCGTCATAACCGGATGCAAGATCAGCAACAGCAAATATCAGAAAACAGAGTCCTGCACTACGATTCAGTTCTATTTCGCTGATGATGAGACAGAGACAAGATATGTGCTGTTTACTGGCTCGACGGTGATCCGTGACCAGATCGAAGAGATCACTCAGAAGCTCGCTGATGCGGGTAAAGATATTCTATTTTCGACCACCATCTCAAAAATTGGTAAGTACCACGCTCTGACGTAGGTGTTTACTGGGTGAAGGTTTCAATGTCCTGCTGGCAGGAGGCAATTGGAATAATTCCTCGAATTGCAGTTCCCGATCTCGGAATGCGAATAATGTTCGCTCGAATGTCAATGGCAATAACGGCAGTCGCAGGTCGATACGGTTTAAGTAATGTGTGACTCCTACACGTCGAGCTTACTCACGGCTGAACCTTCGCCCATGGGGAAACCCAGAATACGAAACAGGAGGGTAACTGGTTTTAGTAAGAAATGAACAATCCAGTTCGACCACGTTTATGAAAACATACAAGAATCTTTGGGATAAATTCATCACTAAAGAGAACTTCGAACTTGCTTATAAGAACTCACTCAAGAAGAAGCGAAAGCAGAAGCAGATACGGATATTTAATGAGAACCCGGAAGAGAACCTAGAGGCTGTACGGCAAATGGTAATCAGAGGCGAATTTCACACGTCAGAGTATAAACAGCGTGAGATATACGAGCCGAAAAGACGAACCATCTATAAACTGCCATACTCACCGGACAGGATCGTCCAGCACGCAATCATGAATATCCTCAAGCCGATCTTAGTGAATCTGATGATTGAGAACACTTATGCCTTTGTAGAAGAGAGAGGGCCGTTAAAAGCCGGGATGAAAAGCGCTGAATATGTACGGAAGAACCGGTACTGTTTAAAGTGCGACATCCATAAATTCTATCCATCCATCAATCAGAAACTGCTGTCTGAGAAGTTCCACAGGATCATCAAAGACGACAAGTTCATGGAGATAGTGGATGATGTGATATTCAGCTTTCCCGGCGGTTATAACTGTCCGATAGGCAACTATCTCTCTCAATGGTGCGGCAATTTCTATTTATCATTCTTGGACAACTATGTTTTGCACGAGCTGAAACCAAGAGGCTATGTGCGGTACTGCGATGATTTCATGCTGTTTGATAACGATAAGCAGAAACTACAGGACTGCAAAAAGAAGATCAGACAGTTCCTTGAAACGGAGCTTGACCTTAGATTCTCAAAGGCTGAGATTTTCGATGTAAAACAAGGCGTAGACTTCTGCGGGTATCGGTATTTCAAGAAGTATGTACTGATCCGCAAGAGCACCGCCAAGCGAATAAAGCGGAGGTTCAAGAAGATCAATAAAGAGATCGACACCATAGACGTAGAACATGCGGAAGGACAGGTAGCAAGCGGGAACGGAGTATTGAAACATGCGTGCTCGTATAACTTTAGGCAATCTATTGATTATGACAGCACCGAAAAGAAGATAAAGGAGAGGAAAAATGAGCTTGATTCTAAAAGACGGAACAACCTATGAGTGCACACCCGATTCCAATGTGGCTAACATCTTCATTCCGGTAGAGACCTATGCGGAAGTGGATGCTATCGCCGCCAAGATGACAAAAGAGAACATGGAGACCATGACCGTCAATGGTGTAGAGTTCCACGACACAATTCCGGTAGGCGTAGCTGTCTATCCGAAAGACGGTGTTACCTGTGCGAACTTCACGAACCGGGAGGGAACGGATGACATCATTCAGAATGCGATCGACAACTACACAGAAATGCTGATTATTGAGGGGGTTATCGAATGAGAACGTTTGTAGAGAGTTTGAAGCGGCTTTATAAGGCCGGCAGAATCACCAAGGAAAAGCTGGATTCATTCCTTGCAAGTGGCAAGATCACACAGGAAGAGTACAACTACATTCTGAACTAGGGGGAACCTATGGATAAGCGAGCGATTGACATTGTAACGGTATACATTCTTGAGCATTTAGATGCTACTGATGCAAGACCGGATTTTAAAACTTATATCGTTTGGAAAGCCAAAGCATTACAGAACTGGAAGTATCTTATTTCTTCTACTCTGTGTGACGGGATGTACTACGAACTCACCTATAACGGTGACAAGAAAGAATGGTACCTCGATGCATACAAGAAGTTTGAGAACAGAGTAATTCCAGAACCTTAATGCAAGTTGGTGTACCAAGTAAAGCACCAAAAAATAGACAAGTTTACAGGTCGTCTTCGGGCGGCCTTTTTACATGGAAAGGAGAAACATGACACCTAAACAATTTGTAGACAGCACTCTTGGCAAGCAGATTGATACGGACAACTATCCGAGAGAAAACCCTTACCAGTGCTGGGATTATTTCGATTATTTTTGTCGAATGATCGGGTTTCAAGGATCAAGAAAATGCGCAAGCACAGGTTTTGTCGGTGATTTGTGGTTGCTGAGAGATGCAGACGGATATAAATACTCCACGGCGTTTGATTACGTCACCAATCCGTCAGAGTTCAAAAGTGGCGACTGGGTGTTTTGGGATAAGCACGTAGCACTGTTTATGTCTCCGAATACCGAGGTCGGCCAGAACCAAAACGGAAAGACCTACGTGACGGAAAAGGAGATGAACTGGAACGGCGTTCTCGGTGCTATGCGCTGGCGTGGCTGGCAATGCATAACCATTCCGTATGGCTCTAGGGTTTTCACGATCAACGGCCATGAGTACATGATCGACCGGATGGGTGCCAATGAAGGGGTTGCAGTTCTGTCTGCCGGGATCAACAAAGTCGCACCGATTAGAGGCGAATGTTTCTCCGGTGGCGAGTATCTTGTTACTTCTCGGATCGGCGGAGCCAACTACTATCAAGCAAAACAATCAGAGGCAGACCCTTACGGGACGACTTATGGAGATGAAAGCTCACCGTATAGCGGTAACTACCAGTGTGTAGACAAGCAAGACAATGTTCTGTTCTACGACTTGGAAGACGGCACATTTGGAGACTGCATCGGAGTACAGATCAACTCAAGCCATAACGTGTTTAGCCCGGCTCTCGTGTTCCCGAACAGCAAGGGACATTGGGAATATGCAAAGATGGTCGGTCTAAGCCATAAGGACGTTAAGAGTTATTACAACTTCATCATTCGATTCCCAGACGGATATTCAACCGGTGCGGCACTGCAACAGATGACACCGCAGGAGATCGTAAATGACTTCATTACGACAGACATGATAAACATCGCTTTCCTTGATGGCGGGGGTTCCGCCCAGTATTCGTTTTGGCTCAACGGGCAGATGGAATACGAGGACAGGGACAAGCGACCATTACCGTCTATGATCGTTCGCTATCAGAAATTCCCTGTCGTAGCGCCAAGTGATGAAGAGAAAGACGAGGAGACACCTATGGAACCAGTAGTTGTACCAGACACAACGGGCGAAGCCGAAGAGCTCCAACCAATTCAAGACTGGAAAGACCCGGAGGAAGTCAAAGAAGAACCGGGCATCATCGTACAGCGGATTGCGGCACTTCTCAGTGTTAAGTCACTAATCACCATCTTCTTGACCGTTATCTTCGGCCTGCTTGTTTTGAAGGGTGAGGAACTGCCTGACAAGTTCGTAAGCATCTACACGATGTGCATTTCGTTTTTCTTTGGCTATCAGTTTAAGAAAGCAGAGGCGAAGGAGTGATGAACGATGTGACAACGACAGAAGTACTGGCTGTATTGATCCTATTAGGACAGTTATTAAGCATTTACAATTCGGCAAAAGCGGCGAAAAAGAACGCCTCAGAACCGATGACAACGCTTGAAAACAGAGTCAAAGAAATCGAGAAAAGCAATATGAAACGGGATTATCAGATGACTGAGCTGAAACGTGATATTGACAACGCACACAACAAAATACGTGAAGCGGAAGAATCGTTTTCGGCAAGCACAAAATCTCAGAACAAAGCACTTCTGGCGATCCTTTTATGGATTAAAGACCCAGAACACAGTGAAGCGAAACAGATAGATGATGCTATCAAAGAAATCTCATTATAAGGAGGCAGAATATGGCAATCAGAACACAAGATGCTTACGGCACAACGTCTCGAAACGGAGCCACATCGGCAGGCAAAAACTACAACGGAAACCTGTATACAAGCTCTAGTTCTACCGCATGGCAGAGAGCGAATACGCCGAACACACAGCTTGCACTGAACAATGCGGCTAACAACTTCAATTCTGGCGGTAACTCTTACAGCGGCGGCGGAAGCGGTTCTTCTGGGGGCGGTGCAGTAAACGCATCTGTTCAGCCCGCTTATGATCCGCAGGCGGCGGCTTTAGCGGCAATGCAGGCCATGATCGAGGCACAGCAGCGGGCAAGACAGCAGGCTATTGATGCGGCCAATGCGGCGCTGGATAAATCCGCAGGACTGGCAAGGGATCAGTACAACTCTTCTCTTGATAAGATCGGCGTTGATTATCAGACCCTCAGAGATGCGGCCGCACTGAGAAACAAGAAGAACCAGCGTGCTATGAGAGAGGCGCAGGCAAACCGTGGGGCTTTCGGCTCCGGTTCCGCAATGCAGGAGAATCTCACGCTTGGTTCCAACTACAGCAACAACATGAACAAGATCGGAACACAGGAACAGGATGCGAGAAATACACTTCTGAACAACCTCAACAGCTATCTGAACCAGATCGAGATGCAGAAAGCCAACAACATGGCCAGCGGTCTTGATAACTACACGAGCATGATCTCTTCGATGATCCCGTACATGTTCCAGAACTACCAGCCGAGTGATGCTTATAACTCACTTCTTGGCAATCTGACAGCAGGCAACGGACAGCTCAGTAATGTGGTTCAGAGCAACAACGCAGTCGGCACAGGCGATATGTATGACATGTATCGCAGAATGATGGGACTTATCTAAGGTGAAAGGTGGTATTCTATGTCTATTTTTGATGATCTCCTAAAAGCGAATAAGAAGAAAAAGTCGGATAACGGAAACCGGAATACCACCGGAAACACCGTACAGCAACAGGCTCAACAGCAGGTCAAGAAGGTCGAAAACAAGAAGATCGAAAGACCACAGCAGAAGTCGGCCACACAGTCCCGTTATCAGCAGATTCTTGATTCGTACAAAGAACGGAATGGGATCGACAAGAACCAGTCAGTAAGTCGCAATATTTCAGAGGGGATGTTCGGTAAGACGTCCCTTCTTAATGCGGCGGCTAACGTGGTTACTGGCAACAAGAAAGACAATCTCAAACCGTACACAGCAGAGCAGGAAGCGCAGGCCCGCAGACTGGCACAGCAGGCGAAAGAAAAGCTCGCTCGTGACGCTCAGACGGACACTGACACCATGCTGGCACTAAGCGTATTCGGCAATAAGTATGACAATGACGATGCGTACATGGATTATCTTCCGAAGGTTTATGATGACAACCCTCTTGTGCGTACTTATAACGATGTTCGGGCCGGTTTCTTAGGATTCTACAAGGGGAATGAGGGTAATGCTCTCGCTTCCGCAGATTCCATGAAAGGCCAGCCGATCAAAGACCAGACCGTAGGCGATGCCCTGGCCGATGTTCAGTACACCGATGAGCTGATGAAAAACGTCTTTGGCCGTACACCGCAGAGCCTCTATGATCGTTTCGTCATGGGCGGCACAAGAAACGCAGTCCAGAACGCACAGACATCTGCATTAGTGGCGGCCTCACCGTTTGCCATGGGTTCTACTGCCGCTGAAATGATCGGTAGAGCGAATCTTGGTCACAATTCCTTTGGGGACACCTATGCTGATGTGCGTCTCGGGAATGAAGGTGAGCAGTACGCCAACGATATTGATGCGGCAAGGCGGTATGCACTCGGCAATGCGGCAAGCGAAGTTGGACAGGAGTTTATTCCGGGCGGTTATGTTGGAGGCGCTGATATTCCGGGTATCTCTAACATGGCTGGTGAGTTCGTGCAGGAAGGTGCGGGTGCGGCTGTTGAACCGTATCTCAGAACACTGCTCGACTTTAATCCTCTCACTCAGACGAAAGAATGGGCGCAGGCGCTGGCAGATACCAGAAGGGGCTTGGTCTACGATGAGAACGGCAATTATGATCCTCGCCAGTATCTCACGGACGTTGCTAATGCTGGCGGAGAGGGTGCTGTTCAGTCCCTGTTTGGTGAAGTCACACATCCTGTTCAGACGATGCGACAGATTGGCTCAGACATTAACTCCATTAGAACTCAAGGGGAAGGTAAACGGCTCTCTGAATCGTTTGAGAATGCGGCGGCTGATCTTGAAACGGCCAAAAAGATGGGAAACAGCCCGATTTCAGTTGATGAAGCGCAAACTGCGGCGGATTCCATCAGAAAAGATACCTTTAATTATCTTCGCAACACCAACGCCCTTCGTTCTACAGTCGAAAGCATTAAAAAGAATGCACAAAAACTGAATAGAATGTCCATCGAACATGACGGGAAGCAGGTGGGATTAAGTGAAGAACAGATCGACAATTATGTAAAGATTTCGAATAAAGTTGGAATGCCAATCGCATTTGTTGAAGACCTTGCGGCCAAGAGAAAAGCCTACGGTACGGCAGCGAGAAATGACCATATTGTCAGATTTGATGACGGCGCAATCTATATCGAAGGGACGGCAGAAGAAATTGCCAAGGCGAACAAAGAAAATGTGATTTTTGATTCGCTTATTGCTCATGAACTTATTACGCACGGGACGGAAAACGGACAGGGGCACGATCAGTTTGTGGGAATGTTGCGTGATCTAGAAAATCAAGGAGTGATTAAGGGTGATCCTGCTTACATCGACAATCCAGATGAATACAATGCTATTTTGGCGGAAGAATTGATCCTCAAAGATGTTGTGACGCTTAAAGAAATCGCTGATTACAATCCGTCTGTGTTACAGTATGTTAAAGACAATGTTAGTGCTTTACTCGGTGATAATACTTCTTTAAAGAAGAACAGCGTGTTATCAAAGATCAACAATGCATTAACTGGTGCTAGATATAGGGAAGGTGTAATTAGAGATGGCATTAATAAATTGGCCGAAAGAAGAAGAGAAGCTCAAGGCGGAGGGCTTCAAGCTGAAAGACAAACCCTCAAAGACAAAGCAATCAAGCTCGAACAGCGAGACTACGACCTCATCTCTCAAGCAATCGAAGCAAATGACGAAGTAGTAGACGATGAACTCAAAGACCGTCTCGTGAATCAGTTTGGCTATGATGAGCTCGCAGATGCATCTCTCGATGATATTTGGGATATGTATGTAGATCATCAGAATGGCCAAGCAGAGGCACCACAGACAGTTGAAGAAGCACGGCCAGAGAACTACAACGATGAAGAGACTATTGATCGCTACTCTGATGACACTATTGCTGTCAGAAAGGGCGGAAATAAGTTCGTTTATTCACCGGATGGCAGATTCTACGGCTTTACGGTAAATGACGTTTATCAGTCGATGCTACAGGAGGCTTTGGAAGACCCAACCAACGAAAAGCTCCAAGAGGCAGTTGCTGATGTCAAAAAGAACGGCGCAAAGGCCAAGGTTCTACAGGATCAGGGCTATGAAGTACTGGATAGTACCCACGGCAAGATTCTTTCTCAAGATGATCCTCGGTATGACTCCGTTATTGAGCAGATTGAAGCACTCGAAGGTACTCCCGAAGAGATCAAGCGGAAGTCTCTCGCGCTGTTAAGAGCTGGCAACGATGAAAGAGTAGTCGAGAAGAAGAAACAGGTCAAAGCAGAAGAGGAAGTAAAAGCCCCGGAAGCGGAGACACAGGCTGAGATCGTGCCGGGCGTTCAGAGAGAAGCTATGGAGCTGAAATCTTCCGGTGATTGGGAAAAACAGAGCGTGGTAGAGAAGAATACCGAACCTAAGAAAGTAGTTGGCGGAAAGAAGACAGCGGGGCTTACAGAAGAGCGCAGGGCACAGCTTGAGCAGGAGAGAATTGATAAAGCGTTCCCGATGGCACAGGCACTCACCGAACTTGGAATTGACGCAAAAACAGCCGAAGAGATGGCAATGGATAAAGTCTCCGGTCGGGATTATATGAATCAAGAGGCAGTGGCTAAGATCATGGAAGAGAAGAAACTCAACCGTGCTGATGCTACTGCTTTAATTCGTAATGCGATGACTGAACAGACAGCCGAAGAAGTTCAGACAGAAACTCCGGTTGAAGAGGCCCCGAAAGCAGAAGAAGTGACAGAAAAGGCGGCCACAAAGGCCGATACTGCGATCAAGACTGCGGAAGAGATCACTGGCAAAGAGTATACCGATGAACAGAAAGAGACTGTACGAGGCGCTTTTGAGGCTTATGAGAGAGTCACAGAAGAGGCTAACAGGCAGGCTTTTGAGGCTTATCAAGAATCTCAGCGGCAGTTCCAGCAGAAGGCTGCGGAAGAAGCACAGCAGGCTCGTGCTTATGATCGTGTGATGGCCGAGGAAACTCAGCAGACACAGGAAGAGGCACAGCAGGGACAGCAGACTCAGCAGGAAACCAAACAGGAAGAAGCTCCGAAACAGGAAAAGGCCAAAGGCGAGGATATGTCTCCTCATGCCACGGTTGCTAGACTGCTCAAGAGTAAAACCCTGTCTGAAACGGTGCGAAATATTCTCAAGCGTGATTATGTAGAGAAACCGGTCAAGCACGACAGCAAGGTATTCGGTGAGGCAGAACAGCTCTTAGCGGAAAGCGGTATTGAAGGTGCGGTCGAGTATGCCAATTCTATTCAGCCGGGATCATATTTCGGTGAAGAAGCTCAGGCATATCTGAACGAAGCACTTGTGCGGCTCAATGCAAAGGCTGTAGACCTTGAAACAGCAATCGGAAAGATGGACAAGAGCGACCCGGATTATAAGACTCTGAAAGACCTGCAAAAGACCTATTCAGAGCAGTCGGTTCAGCTCCTCGACAAACTTTTAGAGAATGCTTCCGAGGCAGGACGTGTTGTTCGTATTATGCGGTATCTCAAGGGCAATCCTTCATTGACTCGTACTTATGTTGAAAAGCTCGTTGACAGACTCAATAAGCAGTATAAGGATCAGTTAAACGGCAAGACACTCACTGTAAGCGAAGACTTGCTCAATGCGTATGCCAACGCCAAGACTGATGCTGAACGTGCTGAGATCATGGAAAAGATTCAGTATGAAGTTGCTGACCAGATGCCCCGTAAGGCAAGCGACATGATCCGACAGTGGCGTATGACCTGTATGCTTTTGAATCCGAAAACTCATGCTCGTAACATTATCTCAAACGGTCTTACATACGGATTGTTTGGTGCGTCTGATCTTACGCAGATTGCGATTGAACGTGGTTTAAGAAAGGCCAATCTTATCAAAGATAGCGACATGAGAGCGGCGATCACCTCCAAAGAAATGAGGGAAGCTGCAAAGTGGCTTGATTCTCGTGATAACTACAGTGATGAAGGTGGCCAGTCCGATAAGTTCAACCTTAACCAAGGTAAACTGGCGGCAGGTGCTTTCCGAAACGATAATCCTATAGGCAAATCCCTCAATGCGGTATCGAAATTCAACAGCCGTTTACTGGAAGCAGAAGATACCTTGTTCGTGGGCGCTAGGGCGCATCTGGCTTTAGCGGAATCCCTCACAGCACAGGGTTATTCGGTGGCTAAGGACGGCGACGGGTGGAAGATCACCGACAAAGAGGGCGACGAGATCAACGAAAAAGTCCTCAAGGCGATGGAAAAAGAAGCTCTCAAGAACGCACAGGAGGCTACCTATCACGACTTCAACAAGACGGCCAAGGCTATAGAAGACTTCAAGAAGAACGGCGGAATTGCAGGTAAGGCAGTGGATATTGTTGTCCCGTTTACCAAAACACCGGCAAACATCTTGAGACGATCTATAGAGTTCTCTCCGGTCGGCCTTGCAAAATCACTGTCATGGAATCTTGCGCAGGTGAAGAAGGGGAACATGAGCGCATCTACAGCAGTCACACAGCTTTCTCGTGGACTTACTGGTACAGCTATGTTTGCTCTGGGTGCTCTGCTTGCGAATATGGGACACCTCTCTGAACCAGAAGACGACGAGAGCAAGACAGAATACTATAAGTCCAATATCTACGGAAAGCAGGATTTGGCTCTACATATCGGGGATAAGTATTACTCGGTTGACTGGGCTATGCCGAGCGCTTCTCCGCTGATGATGGGCGCAACCATGGCCAAAACTTTCCGAGAGCACGGATTGAACATTTTCGACTATGACTTAAAGGAAGTTCTGACTAAGAGCGCAGAGGCTATAAACCCTGTACTCGAAGCATCCTATCTTGGATCACTGAATGATTTCGTCACAAGCATGGCACAGGGTATCAATTACGGCGGTGAGTTAATGCCCGCTGGTGCTCTTGGCGCTGGTGAACGAGCTGTAGAAAGTGTGGCTGAGAACTTTGTGGGACAGCTTACTCCTACGGTCGGCGGCGCACTGAACAGGACATTCGATTCCAAGAAACGCACAACCTCCGGTAACACTATGGCCGAGAGAATGAAGAACAGAACTCTAATGAATCTTCCGGGCGGATCACGGGCTTTACAGCCTGCCGTTGACCAGAAGGGGCAGGAGATCGAGAACTTTGACTTCGGCATGGGCGGTATCGGACGGTTTATCTACAACACGGCAGTACCGGCAACCATCACTACAGATACTCACGATGAGCTTGACGATAAACTGATGGAAGCTGGCGAAAACGCTATGCCTCTGACTCAGACCGGAAGCGGCGGACTGAAATCTAAGATCAGCAGTGACAAGACGCTGAAAGAATCAGGCATTGATCTAAAGAACGTCTCCGGTAAGGACTACACACAGGTTAAAAAGACCTATTACGGGAATTATCGGGATTACGTCAAGGATTACAACGAGCTTGCGGATTACAACAATCTAGGCACTGAAACTCGGGATAAAGTCTACGGGAAGCTCTCCAATCTGGCACTGGCACAGGCGAAAGCTGAAATTTACGGCAAAGTCGGTGATGTGAATGATCTCTATACTGACGAACAGAAAGCGGCACTGGCGGCAGAGGAATATGGTATCACTCCTGCTCAGTTCTTCCTCATGAAAGAGAATGGACTTAGCGGAAACCGGAAAGCTCTGTATGTCATGTCCGAACTGGAAAACCTTGGTGTAGCGGATAAAGTCACACAGGATTTGATGGACGGCAAGTACAAATCTTCCGCATGGGGGCTTACGGATTCAGTGGTGCTCAAGACTGCTGATGAGCGTGAAACTCTGAGAGACAAGTATCTTGCACAGGATGGGGAAACCTTGGAATCTTTGGCCGCAGGCAACCGCCTCAACGGTGCTAAGAAAGAGACTGATGAATCCGAAGAGACCTCCTCACTGGCAGAAGCGGCAGAGGCAAAGTACATCAAAAACTCTACCGACAAGCTCCTTGAATCCCGTGCTATGGACACCGGCATGACCAAGGATCAGTACAGAAGCTATCAAGACATTGAAGGTATCAAGCGTGATACTGGCGGCACAGTCTCCTATACCCAGCAGTTGAAAGTGGCAGAGGCCATGATGAAAGACGGGACATGGGATTCTTACCGGCAGGCTTACGAGGACGGAGATCTGAACCAAGACGATTTGAAGAAGGTACACTTAAACAAGACCTTCCTCGGCTGGACAGATGACGCTATCGAAAGAGCCATTGAGAAGATGAACAACGGCGAATGGGTAGATGTCTCAGAGTTTAAGAAACAGTACAAGAACTCTACAGGCAGATCGGTAACTCGTAGCGGCAGTTCAAGCGGATCAAGACGGTCTTCACGGCGCTCTTCTGGTTCTTCCAGCTCCTCGTCCAGTACGGCATCTTCCGGTATTGATACAGATGATTTGATTAGTCTGTTCCAGAAGATCGTGAAATCGGCACCTTCGGGCAAGAACATTAAATCCTCTGTCGGAGAGTTCAAGGCCGATGATGTGGCACTCTGGGACAAGATCGTCAACTCGGAGAAATCTAATGTAGAGAAGCTCAGAAAAGAGTTAAAGCTGTGATACAATAACTTTGTTTCATGACAAGCTCTCTTACGAGCAAATAAAAAGGGCACTCGGTTCACAACAGCGGTGATCATTGGGTGCCCTCTTTTTTTGTGCTTTTTTCTACCAATTTTCTACCAAAACGCTCGTCAACTGCCGTCAGTTAACTTGCTGGTAACTTGCCGAAACCGCATAATTCTGCATATATCGTCAGCGATCGCCAACTAATAACTTCTCGTAGGAGAATAATAGAAGTATTCAAAACACGCATAAATAAGCCTTTTTAAGAAAGTTTTCTACCATTTTCTACTTTTTCGATAGCTTCACGATGCTTTTCTTCGGTCGATCTAGCGTAAGTAGCAAGGGTAGTTTGAACGTCGTTGTGGCCCATCAATTCCATTACAGTTCTAGGATCAACACCGGAAGTAATCAGCTCGGAGTCGAATGAATGGCGCATGCCGTAGAGGTGGAAATCTGGTACTCCTGCTCTTTTCGCACTGCGGGAGATCATGGTTGAAAGATCGTTTCCCTTTGGCAGTTTCCCATCAGAGAACGAAAACGGATATTCAAACTCGGAGATTGCAAGCAAACCAAGCAGTTCAGCTCTCGCAATGGAGTTCATCGGTATAGCTCTAATAGAAGATGGAGTTTTGATGTTTCTGGTATTGTTCGGGCGGACATAGATCGTGTTTGTCTCGAAGTCTATATCCTCTCTGCGGAGTCCTTTGATCTCTCTTGGGCGAAGCCCGGTATATCTCGCAACCCGGATCATAGTCGCCGCTACAGCACGGTCATAAACTCGGCCTAGTCCATTAGGAGAAATAAGCTCTGCTATTACCTTTTCCATTTCCTCATCAGTAAAGCTCTGCTTCCGTTTTTCTTTGTGTATGGTCGATTTTGGAGGCTCTATGCAATCTATGGGATTGACGGTTATGGCTTTTAGTCCCTTGGCCGCTTTGAATATGTTCTTCCATACGCTTAATACGGTTTTAATAACCATGTCGGTACAGTCGTTGCGAAGCGATTCTAAATGGGTGGAAACCGTCCATTCGTCTATTTCAGATACATATTCATTTCCATACTTAGGCTTGATGTATCTATTGAATCTATATGTTACGGCGGTCTCTGTGGCTTCGGCTCTCGGATGAGTCTTCAAATAATGCTTGAACGCTTCCTCTACCGTCAATTTTCGGCTTGGAAGTCCTTGGGTGGCCAGTTCTGCTCTCTTAATGTCTCGATGCTCACAGGCGGCATTTAGGGCCTGTACGGGCGTGTCATAATCTGCCGAGTTAAATGTTTTTGAATAAGTGTGCTTGTTGTGCTTGTCTCCGTATTGGAATTGCACAGTGTAGTAGGTGTTTCCTTTGTACTTTTTTGTTTTGATATACCTTTCTTTTCGTGCCATAATATAAATACTCCTTTCTTTCGATGTGGTGTTGAGAGTAAGGTTAAGCCTCGGGCCTTGTCAGTTCGGGGCGTTTTTTATTTGTCTTTTTCGTAATACATGTCGATCATGTCCGAAACGATTCGTTGGTGTTCTGGGGTGAGCTCATAAAATTTGATGATAATGAAGTAATATGCATCGTTTTGATCCACACTTGAATACTTTGAAAATAATTTTTTTAGAGCTTCGTTATAAGTGGATTTGAAGCTGGGGTCTGAATAGTGCTCTTTTACAATAGCGAGAGCTGATTCTAACGATGTTTTGTAATCCGAATCTCCCATCAGATATTCATAAGAAACATTATAGTAATCTCTTATCTCATCTATTTTGTCCTTCCTTGGTTTCCTTGTGCCTAGCTCCCACATTGCCAAGGTGCTTCGTTTCACACCAAATATTTCGGCGGCACGATCTTGTGACAATCCTTTTTCCTCTCGTAGCCCTCTTAACCGCTCTCCGAACGTGCTCATGATTTCACCTCCACACTTATAGTAACACAAATTGTCACAGGAAGTGAAAAAATAGTTGACATAAGGTGACAGTGGCCGTATTCTATAAATGTCACATGAAGCGACAGAAAGGAGGAGACATGTTTTCACGTAAGAAAAACGGCAAAAAGCTAAGAAAGCTACGTAATTCCAATAATGAGACAGTTGGCACATTGGCAAAAGCGCTTAAAATATCACCTTCTTCGATATTTATGTATGAAAGCGGCGATAGAACACCAAGGCCAGAAGTG
>JAEEGG010003778.1_pt1 | contig 37489 bp, 31 predicted proteins | sample 9134161 | NCBI WGS metagenome assembly JAEEGG01 (sample SAMN16246543, study PRJNA631951) | gut metagenome | biome: gut microbiome; feature: rumen; material: CR-attached | host: Bos | place: Iran: Karaj | collected 2018-10
AGCGTTGAGGAAGTGGATGAGATTGTTCTTGTAGGGTTCTGTGCCGAAGAACCGCTTGAAAGCGAAGTCGGTCATGAGGTTGATGTTCTGATTTTCTCTTTTCATAGTTCAATTTGGATTGATTTAATATTAATATATATATATGCAAAATAATTTGCAAATATACAAATAAATTTTAAAAATACATTCACAAAATGCTACAACCTTTCCACCACGGTGATCAACACCGATAACGCAGCGACCGATGGCATCTATTCCTGGTGGACGGAATCCGCAAAAATAAAAGTAGAGACACGACAAATCGCGTCTCTACCTGTCATTACACTCTCTTCGTAAAAGGAAACGATGAATTACATATATTTTAGTACCCTAAAATCTTCAGCATAGATTTGTAACTCTGCTCTTTGGCAAAAAGCTTGGTACACAACTCACCATCCTCATCCCTATATATAATAATATGTTTGGGAGCAGGAAGCATACAATGCTGAATGCCACCATAACCACCAACAGCTTCCTGATAAGCACCCGTATGGAACAAACCGATGTACTGGGGATCTTCATCATAATTGATTTCTGTCGGTTTGCCCGTTCCCTCGAAATTCGCGTCAGCCGACTGGTGGATTTTTGGCAAGAACACAGCATTCAGATGCGCCTCGGAATTATAGTAATCGTGACTATCACAAGTCAATCCACCCAAGAAGACACGTTCATATTCCCGGTCCCAATGATTGATGGCAAGAATGATAAACTGCTGATTGATAGCCCAGGTATCAGGCAAGGTGGTCATGAAAGAACTGTCAATCATATTCCACAGCTCACGGTCGTTCTGTCTTTTCTGCTGTAAAATAGAGAAAAGAACCGCACTGGATTCGCCCACAGTATAAGAACCGAACTCAGTGAAAATATCCGGTTCACGCACACCCTCCCGATCACAAATCTGTTTAATTTGTGACACAATCTCTTCTGCCATGTACTCATAATCGTATTCAAAACCGAGAGAATTCTTGATCGGAAAACCACCACCGATATTCAAGGAATCCAATTCAGGACATATTTTTTTCAAATCGCAATACAAGTTAACGCACTTAGTCAACTCATTCCAATAATATGCTGTATCCTGAATACCGGTATTGATAAAGAAGTGCAACATCTTCAATTCGAACTTCGGATTCTTCTTGATTTTATTCTCATAGAAAGGAATGATATCATTATATCTGATACCCAAACGCGAAGTATAGAATTCAAACCTCGGCTCCTCTTCAGCAGCGATTCTGATACCCACTTTACATTTGGAATTCAAAGTCGCATCCAACAAAGTAAACTCATGCTTGTTATCCAGAACCGGGATAATATTGGTAAAGCCCTTATCAAGCATCATCGCAATATTGTCGATATACTGCATCTTCTTGCAGCCATTACATATAATATAATTGTCCTTCTCGAACTGACCCATGTCATGCAAAGTCTCCACCAAATTCAAATCAAAGGCGGACGAAGTCTCCAAATGCACGTCATTTTTCAGCACTTCGGACAACATAAACTCAAAATGAGAGCTTTTTGTACAATAGCAATAGTGATAATCGCCCTGATAATCTGACTTTGCGATAGCCACATTGAACCACCTTCTGGCCTTCTGGATGTTCTGTGAAATCTTCGGAAGATAGGTAATTTTCAACGGCGTACCATACTGCTTGATAATATCCATCAAAGGAACAGTATTGAATATCAATTCATTATCTTCAACCTTAAACTCCTCCTGCGGGAATTCGTAAGTTTGTGAAATCAGATCAATGTACTTTGTTCTCATCTTGAAATAGATTTTTAAAATTACCAGCGGCAAAAGTACAAAATAAATTAATCGGATTACACAAAATAATGCAATCCGACTAATTTAAATTTAATTTTTTCCTTCAATCCAATCAACTTAGGTTTCAGGGGCCAGGGGTCAGGAATCAGAAATCCAGAATCCAAAATCCAGAATTCAAAATTCAAAATCCAAAATCTAACTTTCAGTTTTCAGTTTTCAGTTTTCAACTATTAACTATTAACTATTAACTATTAATGATGTGTACGTCCATCTGGTTGAAGGGGATGGAGATGCCAACGGCGTTAAGCTTGTCATAAACTGCTTGGTTCAGATAGAAGAAAGTATCCCAATAATTAACGTTCTTGGTCCAGACACGTAATTCGAGATTCACCGCACTATCAGCCAAAGCCGTAACCACAACTGCGGGGGCAGGTTCCTCTATCACCAGCGGATAAGATTTTGCCAGTTCCAGCAAAGCATTACGGGCGTTGTCCACGGATTCTCCGTAAGCGATGCCCACCTTGATATCCACACGGCGGTTTTCGGAGCGGGAATAATTAATCAGGGTTTTAGTAGCCAGATCCGTATTGGGGGCTATCACCATTTTTTTATCCGGAGTCTCCACGATAGTGTTAAAAATTTGTATGTGTTTCACTGTTCCCTGCACACCGGCGGAATCGATGTAATCGCCGACCTTGAAAGGCTTCAGCAAGAGGATGATAACACCACCGGCGAAATTCTGGAGAGTTCCTTGCAAAGCCATACCCACAGCCAAGCCAGCCGCACCCAGGACAGCGATAAACGAGGTGGTCTGAATGCCTATCATACCCAAAACGGCAATCACAATCAACACCTTCAAAGCGATGTCGGTCATTGACAAAAGGAACGACTGCAGAGAAACATCCACCTCCTTCTTTTCCAGCAGTTTCCGGAGACCTTTCACTATCAATCTCACAATCTTCAGTCCTATCCAAAGGACAATAAGAGCGATAATAATTCTCGGCACATCCTTAAAAAGGATGTCACGTAAAAACTCATTCAGCGAGCCCCATAAAGACTGCACATCCATCAATTTAGTAATTTCCATAAAACATTAAAATTTAAGAGGTTATAAAATAAAAACGTTTAAAATTCCTTGAAAAAATTTTTCTTCCGCAAAGATAATGAAATTTGCAGACAAGACAATATTTTTTTCTTCTTTTGTGCATTTTGCCGATGCCAAGATTTTCTTTCCACAATAATTTGACATGTCCGTGTATAATTCGAGAAAATTATGTAAATTTGCAAGCTTAATAATAAGGTATTATTTGAATAAAAATGAAGAGAACTTTCATACTGTTTTTTTCCGTTACATTAGCATTTCTATGCACATCTTGTGAGAGCATAAAAGATCCGCATCATTCGCCGAAAAGTATCACGAAAGCATTTGCGGAAAGTTTATACACCGGCAGATTCGACGAAGCCAAAACATACGTGACACCCGAATCCGTTCCGATTATCAATTTTTTCCAACATGCGTTTCCACCCGAAAAATTCGAAGGTTGTGACCATGTGACTTTGGAAGAAATCACGGTGAAACAACTCACCGACTCCACTGCTTTATGCAAATGCATCGTCCATCTGTGCAATGGCAAGGCGGGCAATGAATCCACCAATGTGCTGAAGCGCGACGGGAAGTGGTATGTATCGTTGAGACAGGCGAAGGAGGGAGAGAGACAATTGACAATTGACAATTGACAATGCACAATGCACAATGCACAATTAATAATTAATAGTTGATAGTTTTTCATATAGTGATCAGGGGTCAGGGGTCAGGGGTCAGGGGTCAGTATAGAAAACGGAAAACTGAAAATTGGAAATTGAAAATTGAAAATTGAAACTAATATTCACTTCGCAACTATTAACTATTAACTATTAACTATTAACTATTAACTATTAACTTCTAAAAGTTAACTATTGAAACAAACTGAAAAAAAATAGAAAATGGGAAATTTTATTGAAGAGATGAAATGGCGCGGGATGATTCATGACATGATGCCCGGCACAGAAGAACAATTGGCAAAAGAAATGACTACCGCGTACGTTGGCATTGACCCGACAGCGGACTCACTGCATATCGGTCACCTTGTAGGCGTAATGTTGCTCAAGCATTTCCAGGAATGCGGTCACCGTCCTATAGTTTTGTTGGGCGGCGCAACGGGCATGATTGGCGACCCCTCTGGCAAATCACAGGAGCGCAACCTACTGGATGCCGACACCTTGCGTCACAACCAAGCCTGTATCAGAAAACAGCTGGAGAAGTTCCTTGATTTCAACAAGACTGGCGACAATGCAGCCATCTTGGTTAACAATTACGACTGGATGAGTCAGTTTTCGTTCCTTGACTTCATTCGCGACATTGGCAAGCACATCACAGTCAACTACATGATGGCCAAGGATTCCGTAAAGAAACGCTTCAACGGCGAAGGCGACGGCATGTCTTTCACCGAATTCTCGTACCAGCTGGTACAGGGCTACGATTTCCTGTACCTGAACCAGCACTATAACTGCAAATTGCAGATGGGTGGCAGCGACCAGTGGGGCAACATCACCACCGGTACCGAGCTGATTCGACGCAAGACCAACGGCGAGGCTTTCGCCCTCACCTGCCCGCTCATCACCAAAGCCGATGGCGGCAAGTTCGGCAAGACCGAAAAGGGTAACGTCTGGCTTGATCCCGAGAAGACTTCTCCCTATACTTTCTACCAGTTTTGGATTAACTGCAGCGACGAGGACAGCAAAAAATACATCCGTATTTTCACGCTGTATTCCAAAGAAGAAATCGAAGCGATGGAGAAAGAGCATGAGGCAGCACCACACCTGCGCATTTTACAAAAAGCTCTGGCAAAAGACCTTACCGTTCGTGTTCACTCACAGGCCGACTATGACGCCGCCGTCAACGCTTCCGAGATTCTGTTCGGCAAAGGTACCGCTGAAGGACTGGCCAACCTGTCTGAAAAAATGTTTTTGGCAGTTTTTGACGGAGTGCCACAAGTGGAAGTCTCCCGTGACATCATCGCCAACGGAGTCAATGTCATTGATTTCCTCAGCGAGAACACCAACATTTTCCCCTCCAAAGGCGAAGCCCGCCGTATGCTGAAAGACAATGGTGTGAGTATCAACAAGAACAAAGTCAACGACAGCTGCACCGTCAATAGCGACATGCTGCTGAACGACAAATACATCCTTGTCCAGAAAGGTAAAAAGAACTACTATATCGTCAAAGTCAACTAAACACCAAACATTATGAACTGGGCAGTCATCATCACCCTCATTCTCATCGGCATTCTTGGTCTGGTGTTGGAATTTTTAGTCATTCCCGGTGGTATTGTTGGAATAGTGAGCGGGTTTGTCATTGCCGGAGGCATAGGCATCGCTTACTACAAATACGGCGTGCTTGCAGGCAACATCACACTGATAATCACCGTAATAGGTATTCTTGTGGGCATCTATTTCATGCTACGCTCACGCACATGGAGGAAGCTGATGCTCGACACCAAAATAGACAGCAAAGTGAATGAAGTAAATGAGGCCAAAATCAAAGTTGGCAGTGAAGGAGTGACTGTTTCACGCTTGGCGCCAGGCGGAAAAGCAAGTTTTGACGGCGAGATCGCCGAAGTGTTCTCCGCCCACGACTTTATCGACGAAAACCAAGAAATCATAGTCCTTAAAATAGAAGGCAACAAAATAACCGTTAAACTCAAATAATTATTCACCATGGAACCCTTTACCATTACCATTATCATCGCCTGTATCATCCTACTGCTTTTCCTCTTGTGGATGATACCCATCCGCTTATGGTTCACCGCTTTAGTCAACGGTGTACACGTGTCATTAGTTCAGCTGATCCTGATGCGCTGGAGAAAAGTCCCGCCCGGAACCATTGTCAACGCCTTGATTACCGGCACCAAGGCAGGTATCAAGCTCAACCGCGACCAATTGGAGGCCCACTATCTGGCTGGCGGACACATCACTCCTGTGGTCAACGCCTTGATTTCCGCCGAGAAAGCCAACATTCCGTTGGATTTCAAAGCCGCCACTGCCATCGACCTGGCAGGACGTAACATTTTGGAAGCCATCCAGACTTCTGTTAACCCGAAAGTTATCAACACGCCTCCTGTGGCAGCCGTGGCAAAGAACGGTATTCAGTTGATTGCCAAGGCAAGAGTGACTGTGCGTACCAACATCAAGCAGTTGGTGGGTGGTGCCGGCGAAGAAACCATCATTGCCCGTGTGGGTGAAGGTATCGTCACCGCCATTGGTTCGGCCGACAACCACAAGGAAGTGCTCGAAAACCCCGACTCCATCTCCAAAGTAGTGTTGTCCAAAGGTTTGGACTCAGGTACCGCTTTCGAGATCTTGTCTATTGATATCGCTGATATCGATGTAGGTAAGAACATCGGTGCTATCCTGCAGATGGACCAGGCCAATGCTGACAAGAACATTGCCCAGGCCAAGGCAGAGGAACGCCGTGCCATGGCAGTGGCTTTGGAGCAAGAAAACAAAGCCAAAGCCCAGGATGCACGCGCCAAAGTGATTCTGGCAGAAGCCGAAGTGCCTCTTGCCCTCGCCGACGCTTTCAGAAACGGCAACTTGGGTGTAATGGACTACTACCACCTGCAGAACATCAAGGCAGACACCCAAATGCGTGAAAGCATCGGGAAGCCCGCCGCCGCCAACAATAACAAAAACGAGAAAAACAATCAGTGATGCGTAAAATATTATCACTCATTCTTTTAATCAGCATGACGACCTTGCTATGCCCTGCGCAAAGCAAGGTCGTTAGCTATGAGCTGAAAAAAGTCAACGGGAACTGTACCACATACAACAACCCCCAGCTGAAAAAGGAGTTGGACAAATCAAAGAAAAAATTGGAAAAGCAAACAAGTGTTGTCATCGGCTACTGTCCAGAAGAAATGGTGAGCGAGATGCCCCAGAGCCCACTTTCCAACTTTCTGACAGATATTTTGGTTGAAATCGGCAATGAATACTGCCAGAAAAAACACAAAGAAGCCGTGGATTTCTCACTGCTCAACTTCGGAGGCATACGTTCCTCGCTCAAAGCCGGCAATATCACCATCGGTGACATTTTTGAAATTGCCCCTTTCGAGAACAATCTGGTCATTGTTGACCTCAAAGGCAGTGAAGTGAGGAAAATCTTCCGCCGCTTCAAAGTGAAAAAATGCGAGCCATACTCCCAACAAGTCAACATACAGTATGCCGGCGATTATTTCTACAAGGCACTCATTAATGGACAGGAAATTGACAATAACAAGACCTACCGCATGATTACCTTGGATTTTATCCTTACTGGTGGTGACGACATTCTCAAAGACGTCGAGCTCGGAAATGTGGACAACACCGGCATTGTCGTGCGCGACGCCTACATCAAACACATCAAGAAGATGACCGCCGAGGGCAAAAATGTTACTGGCAAAACAGACAAACGAATGTATATCATTCCCCAACCCAGATAATCATGAGAAAGACTTTCACTTTTTTCACACTATTTCTGATTTGTGCATGGATGCTGCAAGTATCCGCACAAACGCCTCTTGTGATTCTGCACACCAACGACACCCATAGCCAAATCGAGCCCTTGCAAGACAAAGACGGCTCTATGGTTGGAGGCATTTATGGTCGCGCCGCCATCATCGACCAGGTGCGGCAAGAAAACAAGAATGTGCTTCTGCTGGATGCGGGAGATTATTTTCAAGGGACTCCCTATTTCAACTACTTCAAAGGTGCCACTGAAATCAAATTCATGAACCTGCTGGGCTATCAAGCAGCCGCTTTGGGTAACCACGAATTTGACAATGGCAGCAAAATTTTAGCCAAACAATTAGCCAAGGCCAAATTTCCCATTGTCTGTGCCAACTATTTGTTTTTCAATAAAAAACTGAAAAACATCGTCAAAAAATATGTCGTCATTGAGATGGACGGCAAACGCATTGGCATTTTCGGCCTATTGACTGACATCAAAACCCTCACCACGCCCCAGAATTACAAGGACATCAAATATCTCAACGCCATAGATGTGGCCGACTGCATAGTAAAGGAATTACGGGAAACAGAAAAATGCGACCTCGTCATCTGTCTGTCGCACTTAGGCTATCTCAATGGCACAGAAGAGAACCCCGGTGATCTTATGTTAGCAAGCAAAGTGAAAGGCATTGATGTGATTGTAGGCGGACATTCCCACACCGTCATCGAGAAACCCGACGTTGTCAATGGCACCTATATTTTGCAGACGGGAAAGAAGGGACAGAAAATTGGACAGTTGACAATTAATAATTAATAGTTAATAGTTTGTGGTTTATGCTGATTATTGTGAATATCGTCTTTTTTATTATCGGTGTTGTTGGAGTTGCCTATTGCACCTATAAGAATGTCATTGAGAAAAAACAGCAGGAGGAATCCGGCAAGGAAGTTAAACAAAAAGTAGATTTAACCCTGTTTTTTGCTCCTTTCATGGTCGTACCTATTATGGAATGGACAGAACAAGTATTGTCACCACATATCAGTAATGAAGGGGTATTGTCCCTTATACAAATACTCTTTTTTATAGTGATTCTATCCGCAATCCATTTTCCCATGAAATATATTACAAAAAGAAAAACACAATAAATCACTACCCGCCCTTCGGGCACCCCTTAAGGACGAGGACAATCACAGACGCTCAATGTACGGCTTCGCCGTAACACTTGCGTCACTACCCCGCCCTTCGGGCACCCCTTCTAATAGAAGGGAAATTCAAAATTCAAATTATAACTTTCAACTTTCAGTTTTCAGCTTTCAACTCCATTCATTAGCACATTGATAATTAGCACATTAAAATCATGAATCTCAGCACATATCACAACATCAAAGACAGTCTGCCGGAAGGCGTACGACTGGTAGCAGTCTCCAAGACCAAGCCCGAAGAGGACATCATGACCCTGTACAACGAGGGGCAACGCATTTTCGGGGAGAACAAGGCACAAGAGCTGAAAGGCAAATACGAGCACCTGCCCAAAGATATTGAATGGCACCTCATCGGTCACCTGCAAACCAACAAAATCAAGTATATCGCACCTTTTGTCAGCATGATTCACAGCATCGACAGCTACGAGCTGCTGAAGGAGGTAAACAAGCACGCCATCAAGCACGAGCGGGTGCTGAACTGCCTCCTGCAATTCCACATCGCCCAGGAAGAGACCAAATTCGGCTTTCTGCTGGACGAATGCGAGGCCATGCTCAACGACCCCGGCTTCGCCGACCTGAAAAACATCAAGATTTGCGGCGTGATGGGCATGGCCAGCTTGACCGATAACCAGGAGCAAATCCACCGCGAGTTCCACACCCTGCACGAATACTTCAATCTACTGAAAACCAAATATTTCAGCAGCAATCCCGACTTCAAGGAATTGTCGATGGGCATGAGCGAGGACTACCCTATTGCCATCGAGGAAGGCAGTACCCTCATCCGTGTGGGCAGTGCGATTTTCGGGGCGAGAAACTATGCAGTTAATAGTTGATAGTTGGGAGTTAGTAGTTTGGATTTTGAATTTTGGATTCCACAGCGTGCAATAAGCTAATTTTAGCGGCACATCCGGGATAGGTGTATGAACTCTGCTTCCCTTTAGCCACCTCCCCTTCACCACCTTCCGCTCGAAAATGCTGGGGAGGGGGTGGATGCGGAGGAGGGGAATGGTGTGTCGGGGAGATCACTCAGAGTGCAAAAACTTCCAAAATCGCAGATGCTGTTCTAAAGTTTTAAATCCTGTCTGAGCACACACATCACGCTATTTTTACATTTTATTGAAAATAATCTCTATTTTCTGAAATAAAATGTCCACTTTTATAGTGTTGATTTTTTGTGTATTAAGTATGCTTTTACACTTGATTTTCTAATATAGATATTGTAACTTTGCCAGTCAAAACAGTTCGTTTATGGCAAAAAAGAAAGAAAAAAAGGATATGCAAGCAATTGCACCTGTCGTAAATCTCGACCAGTTGAAGGAATTTCCCGGTTTTGATGTTGCAAATTATAATAACCTTGAACTGAGCAAAAAAATTCTTAGTGTACACGATATTGAAAAACTAATCGTTACACTTAGAGGTGTGCCAGTGCTTATTGACCGTGATTTAGCCTTTCTCTACCAAGTAGAGGTTAAACAGATGAATCGACAGGTAAAGCGTAATATAGAACGATTTCCTGAAGATTTCATGTTCCAACTTACAAAAAAAGAGTATGATGATTTGAAGTGCCAAAATGGCACTTCAAATGACAGGGGTGGAGATCGTCGTGCTTTACCTTATGCATTTACGCAACAAGGCATAGGAATGCTTAGTGGTCTGCTTCGCAGTCAAGTGGCGGTAGAAACCAATATCAAAATCATGAGGGCTTTTGTTGGCATGCAACGCTATATTGCTGCCAGCATGCAGATATTCCAACGGCTAAATATCATAGAACTCCAACAATTAGAAACCAAACATTGGATGAGCGTAACGAACAACAAAATCGAAGATATTCTTGGAAAAATAGAAGAAATATCACCCAAGCCACTCCCTGAACAATTATTCCCCACCGGTTGTGTGTGGGATGCATGGGCATACGTTTCCGACTTGGTTCGCAGTGCTAAAAACAGGATCATTTTGATTGACAATTTCGTTGACGATCGAGTACTCTCAATGCTGACAAAACGCTCTGACGGTGTCTCAGCAGCCATCCATACTCGCTATAGTGAGCAGTTTCTTACAGACTTAAAAAAACACAATGACCAATATCCTAAAATCCAGTTTATCCAGCTGTCCCATCGAAACCATGACCGCTTTCTCATCATCGATGACAAGGTCTTTTTCATGGGTGCTAGTCTGAAGGACATGGGCACTGGCCTTTGCGCCGTGTCCGAAATATCAATTACACCAGAAATTATTTTAGGATTGTTAGAATAATTTTTCTATTTTTTGCCCAATGTATTTGTCAGTGGCAATGCAGCTCTGTATGGCTGCAAATACTGCATCAATGTGCGAGACGCGCATTACGTATCTCTTCGTTGAACTCTTCAAGTGTCATTTCCGAGTTGCCATTGGCTTCACTCTGCAAACGCATTTCCTCTATGGCGTTGCGGGCTTGGACAAAGATTTCTTTATCCTCCTCCTTAGTGCTTTCGATGAGACGATCGGCAAGCCAGCGGCGATCAGATGTGGAGAGAGACAAGCCTTGCAGGTAATTCCATAAATTGCTCATCGCACTGCTGCTGTATGTTGTGGCATTCATGACTTTCTTTTTTTACTTTGCGATGCAAATATCCAATTTTTATTGAATGAGGAAATCCCATTACCTCCCCTTCACCACCTTATACCTTCCGCTCGCAAACACCGGTGAGGGTGTGGATTCTTAATGCATAGATTCCGTCAGAGAAGTTTGATGAGGCCAGGAGGTGGTGGGGAATTGTCGGTAGTTTGCTGAAAGTTACTTTACCTTCATTACCCATTCCGGACTGCGACTTTTCTATAAAATTCCTAGGACAATCACCATCTATTCCGAAATGTGCCTTTCCTTGTGGGAAATAATGATCTGTTTTTTTTTCTCGTGATCATATTGGTAATGCGAGTCCGAAACACGGCTTAAAATACCTTTTTTAAAGTAGTAAACCGTTTTTTTCCCTTCTCCATAGCTATAATAACGGTCCAAGATTAATGCTTGTTCATTGCGTTGAAAATACACATTTACTCTACAGGGAACTTCTGCCAATTCATCAAATGGTTCCCCTGAAAATTGGGAAACAGAATGTCCTTGTATTTGCCACACATAAATAGGGTAACAATCCAACAGATTACCTTTTTCACCTTCATGAGCACTCAGGCTTAAGTCACCATAGGTGATAAGTTCCATTTTCCCATCATAATTCACATCCGCGAAATTAAGGAGCACATTGCCTGTAAAAGGAGCGTCAGGCGAAGGCTCTTTATAATCCAAAGTGATGGTTTTACCCATACAATGCTCATAATCAGGTATTACGCCCACATCATCAATGCAAAGTCGATGGTGAAAGACAATGGTGTCATTTTTCTTTACCAGTGTATAAACGGCATCGCCATGGCAACTTTTCAGAAAACTGTCGGGTAACCATTGTACCGTTACCGCATAACCGTTTATCAACTGGTTATAACAAATGGTAAGTTTATCCTTTTGTGTCTGCAAATATGCATAATGTTGCGATGTAGAACATTCAAAGGCAGAAAAAAGTAGAAAGAAAGTGAATAATCTTATTAAATTTTTGTGATCTAACAACATACAGTTTTATTTTTTTATTATTCCCCCACCTTCATCACCTTCTTCTCACTAATTCCAGTGGTGGTATATACACGGATTGTATAGAGGGCATTAGGGAGATGGCTTAGGTTGTTTCCATTGAATTAACCATTGCAAAAACACAACAAAAACAGCACACTCGTTCCTTTCACAAGCCTTGAAAATTCACTAAATCACGGGGCAGAGTTATCTTCTTTGGCTCGCCACTTTTACCAGTAACATAGTATTGGTCTGCTAAAGAAATATCAACAATCGTTAAAAATGCCGCCTTGATACGAGAACATTTTTCATTGATGGAATTAAGGAGAGGATTTGTGATATCTTCAATGCTTTTGACAGTTTTGTCGTTGAAACTACATGGTTTTATCTTTGAATACAATGTGATTAACTCTTCTTTATAGTTGGGCAGACATTTGAAAACGATTCCCTCTGGATGATTCAAAAAAAGAAGGTATACCGCTTTGGCCAATGGCTCCATTTTCACTTCTTTGTTGTTATAGTCTGAGAGGATAAATGAATAATCCTTTGTAATGGTTAGTCTGCTAAGTTTTACTTGATTCTTTAGTTTGTGTTCGTAAATCCCCAAACGCCAAATGGTTTTATCACATCGTTTGCCTTCATAATACTTGTCAAGTACTTCGTTGAAGATGTCGTTTGGAGAAATAAGATCAAACAATGTCATGCATGACTTTACTTTTAATACACTTGGAAAGCCTAAAATGTTCTCAGCTGAAGAATTACTACAATTCAATAGAGCCATAGTTATTTCCCTAAGTCGTTTCCCAAGTTCAGGATGCTCTAGATAAGCTTTCGCTTCTTCCTTTCCACTGATACCATAGAACTCTGATCTATAACTATATCCAAGCCCCTTGATTTGAGGAAATATATACCCAATCCAAAGTCCTTGCATCTTGCCTTGCTTTATCTTTCTCAAGGCATCATTATAAGAATCTGGTTCTGAATCCTGTGCCGAAAAAAACCGCTCTATATCATAGTTAATCCCACTACCATTGAGTAAGTCAACAAAACTTCTGGGCAAATGAACATTTTTGAGCGTTAAAGCCTCTTTGAAAAAACAAGCCATCTCTTCATCCTTATACCCAGCAATGCCACATCCAACACGGGTAACTAAGAAGACAAACTCGGTATGCTCTTTGGCAAAATCAACAAATCTTTCCACAGCGGCTTTTACATCCTCGTCTTTACGGACATTCTTTCCATAGTCAACGGGAATGGCATAACTTTGACCCTGCAAGCCTTCTGCTTGTCCCCATATAGCACCGAATTTCTTTCTGGCCGTGCCTGATGCACCGCCAGTGTGATAGCCTAATATATTGCTGCCAAACACAAAAACCTGTTCTGGCAGAAGACTGTCAATATAATCAGGGGTGAATTTAGAATTATTGTTTTCGTCCATTGTTTATAGTATTGCGAATGAGTAATCATCGTGACCTAATAGTCCTTTTTTGCGGAGACTCTGAAGATGGCGTTTGAGATTTTCCGCATTTTTGCAATTAATGAGTTTATTCAAAACATCTTCTTCAAAATTTTTCTTTTTGAGATTCAGGGCCGACTTGATAAAATTACTGTTCTTGGTCTGGGCATTAATAGCATCTTGCAATTCTTCTGCGAAATCCTCCTTGTTGTATACTTCATACATCATTAGGATATAATGGGCTATTGTATCGCTGGCGGCAAATATGACACAATTGGTGCCAATTTCAAATTTCCCTGTTCTAAAACCGGCTTCGTCCGTAGGGTCTTTACAATTTACCAAATGGGGAGGATTGTTGAAATCCGCCAGCTTTCCAAAGGTATGCTGCAATTTTCCACTCTCCTTGTCATAACAGAAGGCTACGCTATCGCCATAACTTATCCAATCACCTTCTTGCCAAACAGCGACTAATGTGGCAAATGATCCTTCGTCGTAGAATTTGTTCAGAAGCATGCCCCCTTCTTTTGTCGCTGTCGCCTCACAATCATTGTAGAATGGTTCCCAAATGCTGTCTATCCATGCGTCAAAAGACGAATAATCATTTATGGGATTATTGGGGAGCTGTTCTACAAGATACTTCGACCATCTGTCTGCAAAAACACCGCCACCACCAGCTCCATCGGAAACGGCTATCAAATTTTCATTTGCAATGGCGGCATCTTCATTGACAATACCCTCTTCAAATTTTGCTATTGAGATTGCTTTCATTGATTTTGGCTAATATTTGTTGGTGTTCCAATATCCATCAGTTTAATTAGTGTTGTGGCATCAGTATTCATTCCCATCGCCACATGGCGTCCGGTTCTGGTATCATTCAGACAACGGGAAATATCCTGATTATACCGCTCGGGCAACAGACTTGACATATCAAACAATGCTTCCGCGTATGAGTTGCCTTGCAGTTCGGCCTTGTTGATGGGACATGCTATGGGGTTTGCACCATGATCGGCGGTAAAATGGATGTTAAAGAGTATTACATTGCCATCGTTGGTAAACATGGCCTTCAACTCATTGGCTTTTCGCAAAACCTCCTCTTTGCTTGCATGGTTGAATTCTCCATCGGTGATATGAATAACGGTAGGAGGATAACAGTCTTTCTCGTGGTGTTCTTCCATCCATTCGTCTAACAGTTTTTTAGCATAGCCAAATGCCTCATGATAGTGTGTCCAATGACCATTGTGTTGTGCGCTTACCCATTGTACCTGTTCAACCTCTTTAATTTGTGTTCCCTTTCGAGTTCTGGTTTCTTTCCGAGTGACAATTTTCGTATATGGATGGTTCTTCAATTCTTCTGGCGAAACGAAGTCTCGGCCTTCCAATTCTCCTTGCCATCCGCTATAGGCTCTCTCTCCATATCCTATAACAGCAATATCATAGTAATGTCTTGTATCGCCCATTTTAACGCATCTCAGCACCAGCTCATTAATCTGGCTGTTTACAATTCTTGCGGCAGCTTCCGCCATTGTCATTTCCTCTCCATATAAAGTGGTCTTCTTAACCATACTGACAGAATGATCTACAAGGAAAATAAAGGCTGTGGGCGTATTCCTTGTAATCTGAGCCGTATATGGGATCTTGGCTTGTAACGATTGTGGCTGTGCAGGGATAGGTATCCCGAAATTGCCAATATTTGTGATATATTTCAATGGGATAAAATTCTTCACCAGTACTTCGGCTTGAAAATAGGGTTGCTCATCCTCTGGCAAATCAAAATGTTTCCGTGCTTTCACGGTTTGAAAATGAATCTGCTTGAAATTATCCAGTGTGCTGCCTTTGTTCGCATTGGATTTTGTCGCATTCATATTGGCGTATTTACTGTTTTGCCAATATATCACTTCGGGATCTATTTCAAGAATGACCGGATTAGACAGCCTTCCATCCTGCATAGCCACATACATCATGGGATGTTGAGTCGTGAAGCTTACCCTGACATAGTACTGCAGATTGTCCCTTCTGTCAAGATCTCGTGAAAGCAAACTTCCGCCCGGTTTTGCTATTGGAATACCTTTATCCTCGCAATCGCCCCATGAATACAGGCCTCCATGCTGAATAATTGATTCCAGATTGTCTCTATCCGTAAAATGATAGAGTTTCACTATGCCATTTTGCTCAATTACATTTTTGAACTCTTGCCAATTGCTCTTTTTATTCATATTCTGTGTTTTTATTGATTAAACAAATCCAACTGAAGATTTTTCTCATTGTGTTTCTTCTCGCTTAGCTTGTTCGCAGTCTTCGTTTCATAGGGATACATCCCTTCTGCGTATGCTTTTATCAAGGAGGCGTGAGACAATGGTTTCTTCACATTTTCCACATCCGCATTGGTGTCGTAGTCCAGCAACACAATAGTCTTGCTTTTGCTTGCTTCTCTTAATCGGTCAATGATATCAGACACCTTGTTTTCCAGGACCCATTTATATGTGGGAATATATATTTGTTTTCGGGCTTCGACATATCCTAATAACTCTGTTCCGTTCACTCCTTTGCGATGCCCCAAAGGTTTGCCAAAACGGCGGACTGTCCGTTTGATATTCTTCATCGTATCATTCTGGAACATTTGCACATCCACATCGCAACTCTCAAACACTTTCAAACCTTGCCAAATAGCTTCCACGCAAGTGGCGGTATATCCCTCACTGAAAGGAACAGGAATGCCATAATGGGGATAGAAGGGACTAAGTTTGACCAGTCCATCCTTTGCTCCGCTGGTCACATCGGCGAGTATGGCATCCGGATATTTTTTTAATATCGTTTCTGACTTCTTTCGTTTTGATTCAATGATGATCATGATTATTTGTTTTCTATTATTTCCCAATGTCCGCCTTTGTCAGGACCAACATGACGGATAATCCCTTTGGATCGCAAGACATTTAAATCCCGTCGAATAGTTCTTTCATTAACATTAAAGAAGACCGCAAGAGATCCTGATGTTTCCAGGACATTTTCCAGGACATTTTCTAGGACATTCCTTTCTCCGGTTTCAATTAAACGGCCTATGATATATATCTGTCTTTCAGAAAGTTCCGCAATAATTTCTGTCGGAATGTTTTCTAGGACATTTTCTAGGACATCTGTTGATTTTTTCAAGTTATTGTCAGTGGCATCTGTATTTGTTTGTGACTTATTCACATTGTTTCTTTGGAAGGTTATTTTAACGCCTCCTTCAACATCCTCTATCCTTGGCATGGGTAAGCCAGCGGCTTCGAAGCCGTCACGGATTTTTTTATAACCACGACCCCATGACTCGATGAATCCTGCTTTGAAGAAAGTATATGCAATATTTTTGTTTCTTGGGTGCGACGAATGCCTGCTTAACAGTGTCTCAGGAGTTAAACCTGCGGGTAGACCACCTTCATTCCACACCTCGCAATAATCATCCCATATCCGCATTTGAATTGGAGCTCCCATATAGTCTTTGTGGGCGATGGCATTATATAAAATCTCTCGCAAGGCTTTTTCAGGTACTTCAAGTGTTTCTATTCGTTGCATCCCTTCATAGTGGATGGGGGTGGTAAAGTATTTCGTCTTTAATATCTCTACAACTCGGTCTGTCATTTGAATAATATTTCCTTCGATAACATCTTGAGTGATCAAATCTGCCTCGTCCTTTCTAAAACGCCCAATTTTGAATTCCACACATGTAAAGTATCGTTGTGGTTTTTTGGCAAATAGAAGTAACGCCGCATTTTTCAATTTTCCGTCTTCATTGACCAAATTTAGATTCTCCAAAACGGTTTGTGTTGAGGCATTAGCCTCTTCCTCGTTGATACGACCAGCCTTTATACCTTTGCGCAGGAAATAGTCGATAGCACTGCGGTCTAAATCATCTATGGTGGCGTACTCATTGGAAATATCATCCCACGATCGTCCCATTTTCTTTAGCACAAATTGCTGAATGGCTGGCCCATGTAGCTCTTGCATCGTACTTCCAGAACGATAGTAATACTTGCCCTTGTAGTTGATGGGAATGTTGCTGGGTTCCACCACCACTTCGATATACTCCATCCCTTCTTGTTCATGCAAGTTCACATCAACGACGATACCCATCGTGGTGACAATTTTATTGGGAATATCCTCCATCAGTTTATCCACATTCTCAAGTCCCACTATTTCGTGCTCATTGTTCACACCAAAATACATTACCGCACCCTGTGCATTTGCAAAGCCGCAAATCCACTTTAGATATTCATCTTGCCAGATCTTCTTATATTCTACATTCTGGCATTCTTTTGGTTTAATCTTATTCATGTTGATAGTGTTTCAATCATTGTTTTTATTGTTTATTTATGTATGAAAGATTGTTCTGTATCCGCACATTTCTGCAAGTTTAATAAGTAATTTATATTCGTCTTCTAATATTTTCTTGATGAAATTTTTGTCTATGAAAGTAATTCTTCCATCTTCAATAAATAATACTTTCTTCTGAACTAAATTTTCTATATTTGCAATTTCTTCTTCACTGCTTTTGATAAATAGTGTCCCTTCGTTATTGTGGCACAATTGATTTCTTAGGGGACAAATTGTGTAAAACAAAAAATCTGAAATCTGTAGATATTCATCTTCCAGAATTTTGCCAAATTTTTCTGCGATTTTACTTGGCCATGGGGTGTCAATACCATTCTCTTTTGACAATCTTAATAATGTAGATTCATAATACGAATAAACCATAATAAGCATAGCTTGGTAAAATAATAATTCCTCTTCGTAACAAGGTTCGATTCTTGATATCTCTGAGTTATAAATTGAAGCATATATTTCATAATCCCCATCGGATTCCGTTTTTGCTAATTGTTCTACTTCTTCTTCCTGTTTACAAATCCATTCAGCAAGAAGACTCGGAAAACGAACTAACATGGAAGAGAGAAATTCATGTTGGTCGCATATCATTCGTTTTATTGGATGGGTTATTGCTATCTTCATGGGCGGGTGGATTATATTATAATTAATCTTTGCTGTCGTTATACATCATCTTCTTGAAGCATGCGCTTATCTAGTGGTAATAATTTTTCGAATTTTACTTTTGAGCCTTTAGGAATAACAATTGACTGTAGTTTCTTACATAAATAAAATACCCCATACCCAATTTCTGTTATTGAATTAGGAATTACAAGAGATTGCATATTCGAACAACCGGCGAATGCCATATCTCCAATTTGTTTGACAGAATCAGGAATGGCAATAGACTGTAACCTGTAACAGTTTACGAATGCTCTATCACCAATTGTCAATGTTCCCTCTAAAATGCAATATTTATCAACATTTGGTCCTCTCAGCAGCTTTTTCCTGTCAGCACTATATTTCGCCCCATATTCATCTACCCATGCGTTAGCCAAATCATATTCGGTTACTTTTGTCAATATTTTTTTCCTTACCCATGTCACATCTTTTATAACAAGTTCTCGAAGTAAGTGCTTGGAGTATGGTATTAATTTTTGAAATTTTTCTTTTGAGCCTTTAGGAATGAAGATTGTTTGCAGATTATGACATCCACGGAATGTGTTATTCCCAATTTGCGTAACGGAATTTGGGATGAAAATTGTTTGCAGGCTGCTACAACCATGAAACGCCTCATTTCTGATTTGCATGACAGAATCGGGAATGATAATAGATAGTAGGTTTTCACAACCATTGAATGCACCATCACCAATTTGTATGACAGAATCAGGAATATAAGTGTAATATAAATCGTGACAGTCCTTAAATGCATTATTACCAATTTGCGTGACAGAATTGACAATTACAGTTCGGCTACAACCAACCACAAGAGTATTGCTATCTGTTTCAATAATTGCATTGCAGTTATTGCGAGAATCATATCTGCTATTGCCTTTCGAAACTACAATTGACCGCAGGCTGCTACAACCACGAAATGCTTCATTACTGATTTGAGTGACAGAATCAGGAATGACAATTGACTGTAAATTGAAACAAAAAGCAAATGCATCATTCCCAATCCGAGTTACAGAATTGGGAATTTCTATGGATTCAAGATTCCAACATTCAAAGAATGCCACATCTCCAATTTGCGTAACAGAATCAGGAATAACAATGGACTGCAGATTATGACAATAACAAAATGCTCCAGTGCCAATTTGTGTCAAAGAATTAGGCAGAACAATGGACTGCAGATTATCACATTCATCAAATGCCTCATTCCCAATTTGGTTAACAGAATCAGGAATAACGATGTCCTGTAGATTATGACAACCCCTAAATGCTCCAGTACCAATTCGTGTCAATGAATTAGAAAGGACAATTGACCGCAGGTCGCTACAGCCATGAAATACCTCATTCCCAATTTGTGTAACAGAATTAGGTATAACGATGTCCTCTAGTCTTTCACAATCCCTGAATACATCATCACCAATCCGAGTCACAGAATTCGGAATGTCTATACCCCCCAGATCCCAACAATCACAGAATAAACCATCTCCAATTTGCGTTATAAAATCAGGAATATCAATGATACATATATTTCGACAACCCCTAAATGCTCTAGTGCCAATTTGTGTGACAGAATTAGGAATATCGATATCCAGTAATCTTTCACAATCCCTGAATGCATCATTTCCAATTTGTATGACAGAATCAGGAATAATAATGCACCGTAGTCTTTCACAACCCCTGAATGCATCATCACCTATTACTATTGTCCCCTCTAAAATATAATAGTCATTAATATTTGGCACTTTCAACAACCTTTTCCTGTCTGCACTATAATACGCACCATACCCATCTATCCACGCATTAGCAAGATCATCTTCAGTTACTTCTGTTGAATAAATCTCTTCTATAAGTTGCTCAGGTTGGCATATAGCAGTCTCCATTATTGCCAGTATGGAATTCCCTTGTCGTTTAGAATCTCGCCATACCAGCATAAATAAAGCATACAACATGTCCAATTCGGGAGATTGAGAAGGGAAGTGCTCCTTTACAAAACGGCAATTCCCTAAATCACGGTAATCCGCTTCGGAAAACAATAACCGATCTTTAGCCCCGTATTGCTCTAAAAGTTTAGGTTCAAGTGCTATCGCTTTTAAGGAGAGAGCTATAGAAACTATCGGGAAATCGTCAATGCGTTTGTCAAAATCCTGTTCCGTGCGTTGCGGGTGGCGAAAATCCGGGCTGCCCAATTCCCTGGCACATTGTCCCTTCATCGCAGGTACATACATTCCGTCATAATCTACCAAAACCATCGTTCCATCATCACGCACAATAATATTGTCGGGCTTTAGATCACCGTGGGCAAAGGGCTGTTCCAACAACCATGTAGCCATCAACTTGAAATTCCATGTGAGAAGTTCCAGTTCATACGAGTCGTCAATGTATTCCCTCACATACTTATCCAAGGGCACACCTTCTACCCAATCCATCAATAGCACAGGAAATTCAATGTCTTCAGTGGCATTAGAGTCCACAAACAGCTCGTTCTCATAAAATTTAATTGGCGTCAGGAATGTGCTGCTCACATTTTCCAGCTCCTTTGCTATTTGTCTATACGCCTCGGCTCTTCCTTCCTGTTCCTTTAGAAAACACTTAACGGCATGGAACTTTCCCGTCTGCTCATCCTTCATCTTGAACACCACAGCAAAATTGCCACTTGACATAACAGGCTGTCCGTCACCATTCAGCACAGGCCTGAGATGATTCAATTGATTGAGATTATCCTCAGCCGCTTTAATGGCTTCAATGTATTCTGATATTAGGGGATAGTTCATTGTGCTTGACTTTACTATGAAAGATATCTAATATTTTGATTTTCAAATCTCTCATATCATATTGATATTGAGACATGAAATAATCAAAAGATTGATTTTGCAAAATTATGTTATTTTGTGTAATAGAATTGATATACAAATCAAAAAAATATTGAAATCCCTTTTCCTTAAATAGTTTTGAGTATTTAAATAATGTGATAAAAGACATAACAATAAGATACTTATTGTTCTCAGAATTAATATCAAGTTCTGCAATAGAAGATTGATACCAATCATTTGAAATGATATTAAATCCCATTTTAACATATTTATAATCAGACAAAACCAATACAGGATATATGGGAATATCTTTTCTTACTGATATCCATTTAAATTTGCCTTTTCGAACAGATTCCATGTGACCAGTTAATTGTGTAATACCAATTCTTTTGAACTTTTTCTTATTGGGTTTCTTAAATAGCTTTTCACGATATTCTTGAATGATCTTTTCGTAATCGTGTGTCTCTATCACCTCTCCGTTTATTCTAATGTCTTTACATTCAAAAAGTAATAATGAATCGCCTTCTTTGACTATATAATCTGGAGGCCCTAATTCAATTTCTTTATTCGAATAAATATCTTTACATTTAGTCTCACATATGCCTATGTGAAATTTCTTATTAATGCATCTCTCCATATATGCGTCAAACATAATTCTTTCGCAGAATATATCAGTAAACAACTTGGTTATATCTATTTTGGATTCTATGGATTGGTTATATGATTTGAATTCAAAATATAAACTATTGAATATTCTATCTATAGTAAATTCGATGTTATAAATAAAGAAATCCCCATTTTTTAGAGTTACAATAGGCTTATCCCTAAATACTCTATAATCAGAATTGGAAGCTCTGTTATCTTTCTCTGTCGCAGAGTAGTTTATAATTTCATTATAAGGCAAAGATATTGAAGTTAACACTTCTTTATTTATCAAATGATCGATGTCTATATTTAAATCTTTGTCTATTCTTCCAGCTTTATACTGACCTGCTGCTATTATCCCAAATAATGTTGTTATATAGTCTTCCCAATTTGTTATGTTATGTTGGATGAGGAATAGCTTATAAAGATGGCTAAATTTTTCCTCGGAAAGCATTTTGAAAAAATTAATGGCCAACTCCATTTGAAATGCAATTCTGTCTCGTACATCTTGTCCTTTTTCATTCCTAATAACTGGATTGATGATAGATGACATAAAACACATCGTTGCGAGAGAATTCTTTTCTATATGTTTGTATCTAACGATCTGCTCATTAATGATTAACATCAGTTTAAAGAAAAGCATTTCTACCTGTTCTTCATTAATATTCAGTATTACATCTGAATTTCCAGCTGGAGAAAATGCAAATGCATATCTCATAATTTCCATCTGCGTTAATTCCGAGTATAAAATAAATTCTTGTTGTGGATTATTTTTTCTTAGTTGAACCAACCTTTTAAAAACTAAGCTGCGGTTATTAATACTCTTTGAGGAAAAGAAAATTTTTAATTGGTCTAATAACGCAATCCCGTGTATATTGTCTAGCATCCCAACAAAGTTGAAAAGCATTTCTCTGGGTATTAATGTTACCAAATTTTCAATATTCACATTGTCTGCATCATCTCCAAAAAAAACATGATATTCTAATAATTGCTGAATTCTAAAAGATGTAGTTATATGATTCGACATTGCAACATGACTATAATTCAGTTTTGTACACCGTAACTTTGATCTATTCCTTCTTGTTTTTTTTAAGGCCACACGCATAAAATATTGTTGGTGTTTTTTTGCTTCCACTTCTTTGATTTATGTGAATTTCTCATGAATGAATTCTTTCTATCTTATTATCTTCAATCTTGAGAATAGTGTCAAGTAACAGACTTAATATTTTCCAAGCATTCAATCACCATTTAATAGGGTATGGAAATACTTTTATTGCTACTGCTTTGTCATCTTCAAAATGTTTTAATGTAAGGGAATGGTTCATAATCTTTTATCTTATTTGTAAACGAATGTATAAATATACATTTCGAAGGAAACATACACATCAGTTTTTCTTGAAAACTATTGTTCTCGAAGTAAGTGCTTGTATTCAGGTAATAATTTTTGGAATTTTTCTTTTGAGCCTTTAGGAATGACAATGGATTGCAGATTGCGACAACCAGCAAATGCAAGATCGCCAATTTTTGTAACAGAATCGGGAATAACAATGGACTGTAGTCCTATACAATCATAGAATGTTAATTCACCAATTTTAGTAACAGAATTAGGGATGACAATGGACTGTAAATTATAGCAGTTAGAAAATGCTTTGTCTCCAATTTCTGTGACAGAATTTGGAATGACAATAGATTGTAGTCTTCTACAATTATGGAATGTTAATTTACCAATTTTAGTAACAGAATTAGAGATGACAATAGATTGTAGAATGAAACAACCACAAAATGCGACATCTCCAATTTGCGTCACGGAATTTGGAATGACAATAGATTGTAGACTTTTACAATCATGGAATGCATGTTTACCAATTTGAGTAACAGAAGTATGGATGACAATGGACTGCAGACTGCGACAACCAGCAAATGCAAGATCGCCAATTTTTGTAACAGAATCGGGAATGACAATGGACTGCAGTTCTATACAATCAAGGAATGCTCCATTACCAATTTGAGTAACAGAATTAGGGATGATAATGGACTGCAGATTGCGACAACCACCAAAGACAAAATCACCAATTTTTGTGACAGAATCGGGAATGACAATGGACTGTAGTCCTATACAATCACGGAATGCTCTATTACCAATTTGAGTAACAGAACTAGGGATGACAATAGACTGCAAACTGACACAACTAAAAAATGTACCTGCTCCAATTTGATTAACCGCACTGGGGATGACAATGGACTGTAATCTTTCACAACCATGAAATGCAAGATCTCCAATTTGCGTCACAGAATCGGGAATGGCAATTGACTGTAGACTACTACAACCACTAAATGCACCTACTCCAATTTGTGTAACAGAATTAGGAATAATAATGGACTGTAAATTATTACAGCAAAAAAATACATGATTACCAATTTTTGAGACAGAATTGTGGATGATAATGGACTGCAGACAGACACAACCACGGAACGCTTCATCACCAATTTGTGAAACAGTTTCAGGAATGACAATGGACTGTAGTCTATTACAGCCATAAAATGCGCCATCTCCAATTTGCGTGACAGAATTGGGAATGACAACGGACTGTATATTATTACAGCAAAAAAAAACATGATTACTAATTTGCGTCACAGAATCAGGAAAGACAAAAGACTGTAGTCTTTCACAACTACAAAATGCAAGATCTCCAATTTGCGTCACAGAATCGGGAATGGCAATAGACAGTAGATGATTACAACCACGAAATGCACCTGCTCCAATTTGCGTCACAGAATCAGGAATAGCAATGGTTTGTATATTACTACAACCACCAAACGCACCAATACAAATAACAATAGTTCTCTTTAAAATGCTATAATTATCAACATTAGCCCCTTTCAATAGTCTCTTCTTGTCTGCACTATAATATGCACCATACTCGTCTATCCACGCATTAGCCAAATCTTCATCGGTTACTTCTGTCGAATAATTGTATTCTATAAGTTGCACAGGTTGTCTTATGGCTGTCTCCATTATTGCCGATATGGAATTCCCTTGCTGTTTAGAATCTCTCCAAACCATCAAGAATAGAGCATACAACATGTCCAATTCAGGAGATTGAGAAGGAAAATGTTCCTTGACAAAAAGACAATTTCCCAAATCCCGGTAATCCGCTTCAGAAAACAACAACCGGTCTTTGGCTCCATATTTTTCTAAGAGTTCCGGTTTAAGAGCTATAGCTTTTAACGAGAGGGCTATTGAAACAATCGGGAAATCATCAATGTGTTTGTCAAAATCCTGTTCTGTGCGTTGAGGGTGTCGGAAATCGGGGCTGCCTAACTCCCGGGCACATTGACCCTCCATTGCAGGCACATACATCCCGTCGTAATCTACCAAAACCACAGTTCCATCATCTCTTACAATGATGTTGTCAGGTTTCAGGTCACCATGTGCAAAGGGCTGTTCCAACAACCATGCAGCCAACAACTTGAAATTCCATGTGAGAAGTTCAAGTTCATACGGGAGGCCTATATGGTCCCTCACATACTTATCCAACGGTACACCCTCTACCCAATCCATCAGCAGCACAGGGAATTCAATGTCTTTTGTGGCTTTTGAGTCTACAAACAACTCGTGCTCGTAATATTTAATTGGGGTAAGGAATGTGCTGCTCACATTTTCCAGTTCCTTTGTTATTTGTTTATACGCCTCAGCTCGTCCTTCTTGTTCCTTCAAAAAACATTTTACAGCATGATACTTTCCTGATTGTCCATCCTTCATCTTGAACACCACGGCAAAATTGCCACTCGACATTACAGGCTCTCCATTATTGTCCAACACTGGACGAAGATAATTCAATTGATTAAGATTGTCCTCTGCGGATTTGATTGATTCGATGTATTCGGAAATTAGGGGATAGTTCATAAATTACACTGCATTAATCCTGCAAAGATACATTTTTTTTCATTATAAAAAATAAATAGATATTTCACAAGGCTTGTGAAAAGTGAGGTTGAAAATCATACTATTATTGCTATCTTTAGCCTTCACATCGCCTTCCACCCGAGGATAAGATTTGCGAGATTCAGATAGCCGCAGATAAGACGTTGACTCAACGCCTTTATTATGTCTGTCGCCCGCCTGAAAGCCAATGGGGGTTCAGTCGTTTGACAAGGCAAAGATAAAGAAAAATTTGATTAAGAGAAACTAAAGGAGAAAAAAGTTTTTCTGGTGGCATATTTTCGATTGTTGTTTTTACAGCCAGCATTAGGAAGGATTTATCTCTGCATTGTGTTTGTTAATATCCTCCGACACTCCAGAAATAGTTTTGTTAAATTCAAGGGTATTAAAACCATGTTGTTGACTATCAATAAAATTTAAATTATCAACACAAAGAAAATAATTATTATTTACTTGTATATTTGCTATAAAATAACAATTATAAATAATAAAAATATGACAAACATTATTGAAGTTGAGAACAAAATCATCAGTTTGAGGGATCAGCAGGTGATACTGGATGCCGATGTGGCGTAATTGTATGGGGTTCAGACGAAAGAAATTAATCAAGCAGTAAAAAATAATCCTGAAAAATTTCCCGAAGGATATATTTTTCAGCTTGATTATCAGGAGCTTAATCTTTTAAGGTCAAAATTTTTGACCTTAAAGAATAGTGGTCGTGGACAACACTCAAAATATCCTCCCAAAGCTTTCACCGAAAGTATGTGTTTTTACTTACCTCACAAGAAAAAATAGAGGTGGTCGAAAATTTCGACCACCTCTAAAAACTCCGATTTTCTCCTTCAAATCCCAAAGCTTTCACCGAAAAGGGGCTATACATGTTGGCCACAATTTTGAAGAGTCCGAAGGCGGTGGAGACAACTATAGCTATAGTAGAGGCATACGCAAAGCTGAAAGAGCTGTCGAGGGTGATTGTAGAGATTCCCCAACAAGAGGACAATGAACAAGTACAGAAGACATTGTTGCAAAGAGGCGGCCAATTGGTGGAAGGGATTATGTCGGACATGCTGCCCAAACAAAGCAGCGAGACTTCCTTTGAGCTGAATCTGGCGATGTTCAAGTTCAAGCATTCGGTGAAGCGAGAGAATGATGAGGAGGTCAAACAATTGAAAGCGAAATTGGCAGAATTGGAGAAGAAAATGGGGCGATGAAACATACTTTTGTTTCCACTTGCCTCACTTTCGCGGCATGCAAGAGATTTGCTTCGGTGCACACGATACTTGCGCCGCGAACAACAATGGGGTAACGGCAACAGCAACAGACATGGAATTCCTGACGGGATTCGGTGGTGGTGTGCATATATCTATTGATATTAATCTCCCTAAAGGGAGAATTAAGGAATGTCTATACAATTTCGCTACGTGCGCAGAGGATGCCGACATGCGGTGCGGACGCGGTGTGAAATAGTGATCAGGTTTTAGGGGTAAGGGGTCAGTAATTAGGTGGAAGGTAGAAAAAAATTGAATTCATCGGGCCATGGGGATGCGTGCGGAGGCCATGCCGACGGTTGGGGGGAGCATGCTTGTGCGGCCGCACTTACCGTCGGCTTGATCTTTCTGTTACTTTTCGATCAAGCGAAAAGTAACAGAAAAAAAGCTTTTTCGAAGATGGAGGTGCCGGTAGAAAGATTAGGGGTAGCATCAGATACTGATATGTAATCCCTGAGGGGTTCAAAGTAAAAGCCATGATAATCCAAACAAAGAATAATTACAAAGAAGATGGATAAGGGAGAAATCATATTATACCAGCCTGACAATTCGATACAATTGGAGGTGCGAATGGAAGAGGATACCGTGTGGCTGACACAGGCGCAAATGGCATTGTTGTTTGATACAACAAAGCAAAATATTAGCCTTCATGTAAATAATATTTTTAAGGAAGGAGAATTAAAGAAAGAGTCAGTTGTCAAGTTTTTCTTGACAACTGCAAAAGACGGTAAAAAATATCGTATGTGGTACTACAATCTCGATGTTATCATTTCAGTAGGTTATCGTGTAAAGAGTGTACGTGGAACAGAATTCAGAATATGGGCGAACTCGGTGTTGAAAGATTATCTCTTGAAAAAATTCACCATGAATCAACGAATATCTCAAATTGAGAACCAGTTAGCGTTGCATGAAAAAGTGTTGACAGACCATTCAGAGAAAATTGATTTCTTTGTCCGCACCTCCTTGCCACCTGTGGAAGGAATTTTTTATGATGGCCAAGTTTTTGATGCTTACACTTTTGCCACAGATCTGATAAAATCTGCCAAAAGCAGAGTTATCCTGATTGACAATTACATAGACGAATCAGTGTTGCTGATGCTGTCGAAGCGGGAAGAGGGTGTCAGCGCGGAAATCATCACGCGGCGCGTAACGGGAACCCTGAGACTCGACCTCGAACGTCACCAGCAGCAGTATTCTCCCATTGCCATGCGGGAGAGTCCGAATTTCCACGACCGCTTCCTGATAATAGACGACACGGTCTATCACCTCGGTGCCTCGCTGAAAGACCTCGGAAAGAAACTATTTGCGTTTTCGAGAATGGAAATGCCAGTGAATCAGTTGGGAGTAGTGAAGTAAATACATTTGCTAATTAACTAATTATCACATTTGCCAATTTATTTGGCATATCGTACATTAAAAACCATTTGCTAATTTGCTAATTAACTAAGGTAACTATATACATTTTTACACAAATTTATTTGGTTATGTGTAAAATTATTCGTATCTTTGCAGCGTAAAACAGATACGAACATGAACGTAACTAATTTTAATTCAGTTGTTGAGCTATTAGACACATTCAAGGACGAAGAAAGCTGTATAAAGCACCTTGAATGGTTGCGCTGGGACGGCAATGTCACAAGTCCTTTCGACCCCACTTCTGTTGTATATAAATGCAAGAACCACCGCTATCGTTGTAAGAATACTGGGAAATATTTCAATGTAAAGACTAACACATTGTTTGACAATACAAAAATACCGCTTCGAAAGTGGTTCGTGGCAATTTATCTCGTCACATCTCACAAGAAAGGCATTTCTTCGCTTCAATTGAGCAAAGATATTGATGTGACACAAAAAACGGCATGGTTTATGCTTCATCGCATCAGGAAGTGTTTTTGCATTGAGAATGACAATGAGTTAAACAATACTGTTGAATTGGATGAAACTTATGTTGGTGGCAAGAACAAAAACAGACATGCTGACAAGAAAGTTGAACATTCGCAAGGTAGAAGTTCACAGGACAAGACCCCAGTATTTGGAATGGTTGAGCGTCAAGGAAAGCTTAATGCAAAAGTTGTCAAAGAAACCTCGTGTGAGACACTTACATCGGAGGTGGTTAAGTATGTGAAAGATGCCATTATATATACAGATGAATGGAGAGGATACAGCTCAATTAAGAAACTTTTCCAACACGAGATTGTTCGACACAAAGAGTATGAGTATGTTCGAAAGAATGTATATACAAATACTATTGAGGGTTTTTGGTCGTTATTAAAAAGAGGTGTGATAGGAATATACCATTACATTTCAAAAATGCACATGCAGAAGTATGTTGACGAGTTTGTATATAGGTACAACACTCGCAACTATACTGAATGCAGCAGATTCAATTTCTTATTGCAAAACACTGAACATAGATTAACTTATAAACAATTGATATATGGACAACCAAATTAGAAACAGAGGCGAACTTAACTTAGCTGGTATAATAATCCCATGCTATGTACTTGAAGATGGTACAAGAGTTCTTTCAGGTAGAAAGATGCAGGAAGCATTAAAAATGGTTGATGAGGGTGGAGAAAAATCTTCTGGGCACAGAATGGCTGTTTTTTTAAGTAGAAAAAACATTAGTCCGTTCATTTCCAAATACTTATCAGTGGGCACATTTTCTCCAATAGAATGTTATGATGGGAAACAAAAAATCATGGGGTATCGAGCGGAGGCATTAGCGGATATTTGCGATGTGTTCTTGGAAGCCAGAAAAGAGGTTGCATTAACTTCTCGCCAACAAAAAATCGCAGACCAATGCGAAATACTAATGAGAGCATTTGCACGTGTTGGTATTATCGCTCTTGTCGATGAAGCTACAGGATATCAAAATGAACGTGAACATCTCGAACTACAGAAAATACTTAGCGCATACATTTCTGATGAAATTTTGAAATGGCAACTTACTTTTACAGATGATTTTTATAGAGAAATTTATCGTCTATGGGGTTTACCATTTATACCTAAATATATCAGAAACAAACCATCATTTATAGGAAAACTTACCACAAAATATATATACGAGGAACTTCCCAAAGGTGTTGTAGATAAAATAAAGGAAAAAACTGGCAAAACAGAACATGGAAACTGGAAATACAAATGGCATCAGTCTCTTACACCAGAAATTGGAAGAGAACATTTGAAACGTCAGATAATAGAGGTAACAACACTTATGTCAATCTCTAAATCTAAGGAACAATTTAACGATTTGTTTCAGCAAAAATATCACAAAATTGTCCAACTTGAATTAGAGTTTAACGAAGAAATACCAGAAAAAGAAAAGACTGAATTTGACAAGTCATTACAAAAAGCACTGAACTACAACCCAAATGAAGAAAAAGAGCCGTCTAAATAACGGCTCTTATTTTAATGATATAAATGCTTATTTTTGTGTTTTTACCCTATTATATGCGTTAGTTGAACCTGTCATATCAAAAATAAATTCCTTCCAGTCAGTTACATATTCGCCATCATCATATCGTTGGTATTCTATCTTCAATTTTAATGCTGTAGCCATCTTAAAATCATAAAGAAACTGGCCTCTCATCAAACTTAGCATATTGTCTAAGTCAACATCTTCAGGTGACAATATCATTATGTGATTTTTTATAGAACAACCTGTAGTGGCATATTCTTTCACCTTATCTCCAACTTTCATGAATACTTTCACTTTTGTGAAATATGTTTTGAAGCTTATTTCGTCTGTTAATAACGTTAATCCAACATTTGGATCAGAAAAGTACAATCCGAGATATGCGTTACCATCTTTAGCTTTTACCATTGAGCTAACGCTTTTTTCAAATCCATCATCTGTTACTTTTACTTCCCATTGGGCAAATACACTAACATGTATTACAAACACCAAAAACACTAAAAATAAACGTTTCATAATAAACCCCTAATACGTATCGGGTGCAACCTTTTTTAGTCCACCAGCACCAAAAAGGGACTTTTAACAACGAAAGAAGCGTGGTGCTGTATGTCTATCGCTGATGATGGTCGTAGGAATACCAATAAAAATGAATAGATAACAGTCCACGCTTATGACGCGAACCATTATACCGACCATTTTTATTGCTGTGAAAGTTTCCTACGTTCTCATCAGCAGTCGAGCATAACGCTTCGTTTTTTTTCAATAAATAATGGCTTACGTTTATTCGTAAACCAGAAAGCAAAAGTACAATTTTTTTTGAAACTACGGATAGTTTTTCACTTAACAATAATAAAATGAATTTATCTTGCTGTAATACAGCAACTTACAAAGTTTGTGTAAAATGGTATATAGTTACCTTAACTAATTTGCTAATTATTCTTGTATGGCTTCACCGATATTTTTACATCACTACCCCGCCCTACGGGCACCCCTTCTATAGAAGGGGAATTAATCATTAGCACTTTAGCACATTTACTAATTTGCTAATTAAAAATTTTCGTATCTTTGCCGTTTTAATTTTTATATATCATATAATGAGCAAACCTGACTATCTATTCGAAACCAGCTGGGAGATTTGTAATAAAGTAGGTGGCATCTACACCGTTCTCTCCACCAAAGCTTTCACTGCCGTTAATCAATTCCAAAACAACTATATCTGCATCGGCCCCGACCTGTCGCGCGAGGACGACAACAGGCAGGAGTTCATCGAGGACACTACCCTGTTCAAGAACTGGCGGGAAAGTGCCCAGGCGGAAGGTCTCCGCATCCGTGTGGGACGATGGAATGTCAGCGGTCACCCCGTGGTCATCTTAGTGGATTTCACGCCCTATTTTGAAAAGAAAAACGACATCCTGACACAATTGTGGCTTACCTATAAGCTGGACTCCATTTCCGGACAATGGGACTATATCGAGCCCGCCCTCTTCGGCTACGCCGCCGGCAGGGTAATCGAAAGCTTCTACCAGTTCTACTGCACCTCCATGGACAAAATTGTGGCCCAGTTCCACGAATGGATGACCGGCACCGGCATCCTGTACCTGCGCCAAAAAGCCCCACAAGTGGCCACCGTGTTCACTACCCATGCCACCGTGCTGGGACGCTGCATTGCCGGCAATGGCCTGCCCCTCTACGGCAACATCGAACAATACCAACCCCAGGAGTCCGCCAACCGCTTCGGCGTACAGTCCAAATTCTCGTTGGAATACCTGTCCGCCCAAACCGCCGACGCCTTCACCACAGTGAGCGACATCACCAATATCGAATGCAAGGCCTTCTTCGGGAAAGCCGTGGACACCGTCACCATCAACGGTTTTGAGAATAATTTTGTGCCACAAGGCGAGGAATACCAACGCTTGCGCTCCGCAGCCCGCCAGAAATTGCTGAAAGTGGCCTCCACCCTTTGCCAGCAAACCATCAGCGACGACGCCTTATTGGTCATTAACAGCGGCCGCTACGAGTTCCGCAACAAGGGTATCGACATGTTCATCAAAGGCTTGGCCAAGCTGAATGAGGACCGACAGCTGCAACGTGAGGTAGTTGCTTTCATCGCTGTGCCCGCCGGAATCAGTGGCAAACGCACCGACCTGCAGACAAAACTCAACCAACCCATCGGTGACAAACCCGTGTTGGACGATTTCACCACTCACCCACTCTACGACAGCTATAACGACCCCGTTGTCAAAAATTTAATAATCAACAATTTACACAATGCACCAGACCAAAAAGTCAAGGTTTTCTTCATTCCAGTATATCTGAATGGCGAAGATGGCATTTTCGACCTGACTTACTACGAAATGCTTCCGGGTATCGACTTGTCTGTATTCCCATCATACTACGAACCCTGGGGCTACACTCCGCTGGAAAGCGTGGCTTTCGGCATCCCCACCATCACCACCACCAACGCCGGTTTCGGCCAGTGGGCAGCCGCCAATTTCCCCGGCCAGAAGGCTGTGACGGTCATCCACCGTTCCGACAGCAACGACGAACAAGTGGCCGACGGCATCGCCAAAGCCATTTTATACCATACGGCTTGCAGCACGGAAGAAACTGAACAGAACCGTGCCAAAGCCACAGAAATCGCCCTGCAGGCATTATGGGAAAATCTGTATAACAATTATTTAGACTGCTACAACATTGCTCTTTCCAAGAGCTTTGACCGTTCGGATTTGTACCGGAACAAAACCTCAAAAGTGGGGCTATTAGTCGAAAAATTCCAAAAACCCGAACCGGTTTGGCACCATATTTCCGTCAAATCAAAATTACCAGAACAACTCAAAAAACTGGAGAAACTGTCACAGAACCTCTGGTGGAGCTGGAATTACGAAGCCCGCGAGCTGTTCGAGGAAGCCGCCGGAAAAGAACGCTGGCAACAATATGAAGAGAACCCTGTATATCTGCTACAGGAGCTGCCCTATAGTTGCATCGAGAAATTGATGAACAACAGCGACTATCTCGCCAAATTGGACTTCGTTTATGCTGATTTTGAACGCTATATGAATGAGCCCCGCACCCGCAAAGAAGGACAGGTGGCCTACTTCAGCATGGAATTCGGTATCAGCAACGAGCTGAAGATTTTCTCTGGCGGTTTAGGCATGTTGGCCGGAGACTACCTCAAAGAGGCCAGCGACTGCAATGTCAACATGGTCGGCATCGGCTTGCTTTACCGTTACGGCTACTTCACCCAGCAGATTTCATCCATCGGCGACCAGATCAACCTGTATCCGCCGCAGAGCTTCTCCAAACTGCCCATTCATCCCTACAAAGATGAGGACGGCAAATGGATCACCATCAGCTTAGCCCTACCTGGCAGAACGCTGTACGCCCGTATCTGGCGCGTGGATGTGGGCCGTGTTCCTTTGTTCCTCTTGGATACCGATTTCAACGACAATACCGAAGAAGACAGAAGAACCACCAACACCCTGTATGGCGGAGACATCGAAAACCGCCTCAAGCAGGAGATATTATTAGGTATCGGTGGTATGAGAGTATTGGAAAAACTCGATATTCATCCCACTATTTTCCATCTGAATGAAGGTCATGCGGCCTTCCTGAATCTGGAACGTCTGCGCACTCTTATGCAAAAAGAGCAGATTCCATTCGGCACGGCTATTGAGCTGGTCCGCTGCTCTTCCCTGTTCACCACACACACACCGGTTCCCGCCGGCCACGACAGCTTCAGCGAGGACTTGATGCGACGCTACTTCTCGTATTATTCTGAGAGATGCAATATCGATTGGCCTACTTTCATGTGCCTGGGCCGAAAGAACATTGACGATGTGTATAGCAAATTCTCAATGAGTATTTTAGCCTGCAAACTGTCACAGGAGATTAACGGTGTGAGTGCTATCCATGGCCGCGTAAGCCGAGAAATGTTCAGTTTCCTCTACGAAGGACACCTTCCCGAAGAGCTGCACATCGGCCATGTCACCAATGGTGTGCATTATCCCTCATGGGCACACAAAAAATGGCAGTTATTCCATAAAGAACTATTTGACAATCAATTTATCAAAGATCAATCTAATGATCAAATATGGAAGAAAATCTATGAAGTGGATGATGCTGACATCTGGAAAATCAAAGATGACCTCCGCGAAGAATTGATTGACCATATCAAAATCCAGTTAGAAGTGCAAATGCGCCGCCGCAACGAGTCGCCGGACCTCATTTTCAAGACTTTAAAAGCCATCCGCAAAGACGCATTGACCATAGGTTTCGCCCGCCGTTTCGCCACCTACAAGCGTGCCCATCTGCTCTTCACCAATGAGGAAAGGTTGAAAAAACTGCTCAACAACCCTGAACAGCCCGTGCAATTCGTGTTCGCTGGCAAAGCACACCCGCACGACAAAGCCGGTCAGGACCTCATCAAGCGCATCTTGGAATTCTCACGCAAACCCGATTTCATAGGCAAAATCATCATCCTGGAAAACTACGACATCATTTTAGCCAAGAAACTTATCTCTGGCTGCGATGTCTGGTTGAATACTCCTACCCGCCCCTTGGAAGCCTCTGGCACCAGTGGCGAAAAGGCCATCATGAACGGCGTACTCAACTTCAGTGTACTCGACGGATGGTGGGCTGAAGGCTACAAAGAAGGAGGCGGCTGGGCTATCAACGAACAGATAACCTATACAGACAACGGCCTGCAAGACCAACTGGACGCCACCACCATCTACTCGATGATTGAAGACCAGATCGCACCCTGCTTCTATCGCCGCGATGAAAAGAACATTCCATACGACTGGGTGAAAATGATGAAAAACTGCTTCTACAAAATTTCTCCTCATTTCACCATGAAACGCCAGCTGGATGACTATTACGAGAAATACTACCACAAATTGGAAAAACAACATAAATTATTAACAGACAATAATTTAGAAAACACTTTCAATTTGGTAAGATGGAAAGAGAAAGTCATCACTGCTTGGGAAAGCGTAGAAGTGGTGGAGCTTATGCAGTCGGAGCCGAAAGAGACAAGTTTCACCTTGGGCGACAAGATTGTGACCACCATACGGCTGAAAACAGGCGTCTTGCAAGCTGAAGACCTGAAAGTGGAGTTGGTATGCACCAAAAACGAACAAGAGAAACGGGTCTTCTATCAAAAAATACCATTTGAATGCACTGATACCCAAAATGGTATAGCAAGTTACACCTGTACGATTGAACCCAAGGACGCTGGCATGATGGACTATTCTATCCGCATCATCCCCGCCAACCCATTACTGCCACACGACATGGACTTCAACCTTGTAAAATGGCTGTAATGTTATTAGACATACTGAAAAACTACAAAGTATATCTTTGCTCGAAATCACCCCGCCGGCACGAGCTGCTGGCGGGCATGGGCATTGACTTCGAGTACCTACCCACCAACGTGGCTGAGAGACACCCCGACACCGACAATCCCGTAGAGGTGGCGGAATACCTGTCGCAACTCAAGCTGTCGCCTATCAAGATGGAAGATTATCCGAAGAACACCATTTTTATTGCCTGCGACACCATCGTAGTTTTAGGTAATGAGATTCTTGAGAAACCCAAAGACGAGGCCGATGCCATGACCATGATACGGGAATTGTCAGGCAAATCTCACACAGTTATCAGCGGTTTGACCGTGGCCACACCGGAACGCAGCATTACCTCGCACCGTAAGACAGAAGTGCGCTTCAGCCAGCTCAGTGACGAAGAAATCCGGTATTATGTACAGCAGTACAAACCTTACGACAAAGCCGGTGCCTACGGCGTGCAGGAATGGATAGGCTATATTGGCATTGAAGCCATCAACGGCTCGTTTTACAACGTGATGGGCCTGCCCACGAAGTTGTTGTGGGAAATGCTGAAAGAGGTTTCAGGGGCAAATTATAATTAATAATTAATAGTTAATAGTTAATAGTTGATGGTTGATGGTTGATAATCAATAGTTAACCGACGCTTTTGGCACTTTTAAATATTCGATTTTCAGTTTTCAACTTTCAGTTGGTCTATCTCCTCCTCGCCAAGACCGGTGATTTTAGAGACCACATCAACAGGAATGCCATTTTTCAACAGTTTCCATACCATAATCTCCGAAATCAAATACAGATTTTAACTATTGTTTGTTAATATTTTAAGTCTATTTTTCTAACTTATTGATATAAAGCGGCAAAAAATTTCTCAGAAAACACCTGATAAATGTATTTTCTATAATATATTTGCAGAAAAAAATTCACCATGCTGACACCCTACAAATATTACAGTCCCGTGACAGACGTTACCTTTCGGAAAGTCTTTGGCGAACACATAGATTTGGCCGCCAGCCTGCTCAACGCCTTCCTGCCGCTGGAGGACGGGCGGGTTATCACCAACATCCAGTATGTCCCTCCCGAAATGATGCCCGAGACACCCACCCGCAAGAACAGCATCGTGGATGTGCGATGCGAGGACTCCACCGGCACTATCTTCCTCGTGGAGATGCAACTCAACTGGGACACCGACTTCATGCAACGGGTGGTCTTCAACACCTCCAAGGCCTACGTCAAGCAGCTCGACAAGGGCAAGCCCTTCCACCTGCTCCAACCGGTCTATTCCCTCAACTTCGTCCAGGGCGACCTCCACAAAGGGCTCAGCGAATGGTACCATCCTTACCAGCTGGTGCATATCTACCACTCTGACAGGGTTTTCGACGGACTCAAAATCGTCTTCGCCGAAATGAACAAATACGAGAAGTTGGCAGAAAAAGGATGCTCTAAAAGAGACCTCTGGATGCGTTATTTCACGGAAATGA